>OOIF01001080.1_pt1 | contig 25204 bp, 19 predicted proteins | sample 1691961 | NCBI WGS metagenome assembly OOIF01 (sample SAMN06348146, study PRJEB24527) | human gut metagenome | biome: human gut; feature: ankylosing spondylitis patient; material: feces | host: Homo sapiens | place: China | collected 2015-10 | reverse complement strand
TATAACAAAAAATATAACTGCTAATACAAAAAATAAACGGGATGCAATTAAAAAATAAGCAGGATGGGAGCAGCTGTTATGAAAAATGAAGATGATGTTATCGGCAATGAAATAACGGGTGGCGGGAGCAGTTCCAGCGGTCCTTTAAAAAGTCTGCTGGAGGTATGTCCGATCTGCGGCAAGGAATTTTCCTGCAATAAAACCTATCATGTCTATACGGCACTGGCCGGACGTCGGCAGCAGTATTACTGCAGTTATCACTGCTTTAAACAGCGGCCGAATCCCAAAAATAAATTATAAAACACTAAAACACCGTACATTTTGTACGGTGTTCTTTTATTATGCTGTCGTGCATAGATGACAGGAAGCAGTTTGCAGGATTTGTTGAATTATATTTTTGCAGTGCTTACATATATTCACCCATATGTGGAACCTATAAAGCATGAGCAAGTAAATCAGTATGATTGTCCTGTAGAGGGGTAAAATTATATGATATTACAAAAAAATATTGCTTTTTACAAAAAGCATAACTACAATATTAATTAGATAACGAATAGTTTAGAAAATATTAAATAAAATAATTGTAAAACTTAAATTGATGAGAGGATTTGCAGAAATTTAAAATAATGAGAGAAGTGAAAGCATGAACGCTGACAGTTACGGCCTTAAATTGAACGAACAAAGCAGTGAGCAGACGGTCTATGACTACAATATGCTGATGAGTGCGATGAACGTCAGTGTCAGCAAGCACTTGATGGACGAAAATTTTACCGTAGTCTGGGCTAATGATTATTTTTACTCGCAGACTTTATACACAAAGCAAGAGTATGAAGCGATCTATCATAACAGCTGCCGCAAATATTTTGCGCAGTACCCGGAAGAGTATGAAAAAATGGCGATGGCAGTTGAACAGGCATTGCTGAAAGGGAAAAGTGGTTATGAATGTATCTGCAGGATGCCGCTTAAAGATGGAAGCTGCTCCTGGATCAAAGTCAGCGGTATGTTCAGCGACCAAAAGGTTAACGATATCCCGGTCATTTACGCTACCTTTATTGATGTTACTGAAGCCGTTGAACAAAAGGAACTGCAGCAGCAGCTGGAAAAACGTTCACAGGAACTGCAGGCGGCACTGCAGGCGGCAGAAGTCGCTAACCGTGAAAAATCTGATTTTCTTTCCCGGATGTCGCATGATATCAGGACGCCGATGAACGCTATTATGGGGATGACGGATATTGCCTCCGCGCATATCGACACTCCGGAAAAGGTACAGGACTGTCTGCGGAAGATCTCGCTTTCGAGTCAGCATCTTCTGGGCCTGATCAATGATGTGCTGGATATGTCGAAGATAGAAAGCGGAAAAATGACTCTGGCGGAAGAAGTGATCGAGCTGCCGGAGGTGATGGACACTATCGTTTCGATCATGCAGAGCAGTGTCAAGGCCAGGCAGCAGCATTTTGACGTGCGCCTGCGGCATATCAGGCACGAGCAGCTGTGCTGCGATTCGCTGCGTCTGCGGCAGGTACTGATCAATGTGCTTTCCAACGCTTCCAAGTTTACGCCGCCGGGCGGTACCGTCAGTTTCGATATCGAAGAAACGGCGTCAGAAAATGCGGCCAAAGCCTGGTTCAAATTTACAGTCAGGGATACCGGAATCGGAATCAAGCCGGAGTTTTTGAGGGATATTTTTAAACCCTTCACCCGCGAAAAAGACAGCCGGATCGATAAAACTGAAGGCAGTGGTCTGGGGATGGCGATCTCGAAGAAAATCGTCGATTTGATGGGCGGGACGATCGAGGTCAGCAGCGAGGTTGGTAATGGTACTGAATTTACGATCAGGCTGCCGCTGCCGATCAGTGAACTGGAATTGGGCAATTTTAAGTTTCCCGATTTGAAGATCATCGTAGTCGACGATGATGTGATCGTCTGTGAGCACACGACGGAGCTTTTACGGCAGATTGGCATTCGTTCGGACTGGGAAACGCGTGGACAGCGGGCGGTGCAGAAGGTCCTGGCGGCGCATCAGGCGGGTGAGCCTTACGACGCGGTGATATTGGACTGCAGGATGCCGGATCAGGACGGAGTGGAAACGGCGGCGATCATTCGCCGCGCTATCAGCGAACCGCTGCCGATCATTTTGATTTCAGCATATGATTCGGCCGATGTTGAAACGAAGGCGCGTCAGGCGGGTGTCAACGGTTTTATGACGAAGCCTGTTTTTATGTCGACTTTGTGCCGGGCGTTACAGAGATATGTTTTAGGTCAAGCAGCTGCCGATGAACAAAAGAGTAAAACTGATTTCAGCGGTAAACGCTTTTTATTAGTGGAAGATAACGCCTTGAACCGTGAGATAGCGATGGAAATGCTGGAATCTGTCGGCGCTGTGGTAGAAAGTGCCTGTGACGGCGCAGAAGGCGCGGCAAAATTTGCGGCGGAGCCGGCAGGATATTATGATCTGCTGCTGATGGATGTGCAGATGCCTGTGATGAACGGCTATGAAGCCACGCAGAAGATCCGCGCTTCTGTTAAGTCCGATGCCAGAACTGTACCGATCGTGGCGATGACGGCCGATGCTTTTGCCGAAGATATCATCGAAGCGAAAAAGGCAGGTATGAACAGCCATTTAGCCAAGCCTTTAAATTTAGCGACGCTGGTGCGTGAAATAAATAAACAGCTGCAGAAGCATTGAAAAAGAGAATAAAAGTTCTGGGACACCGTATGTGTGATTGCATACGGTGTTTTTTTATTTATTTTTAGAAGCAAAGAAAAGAGGTTGTTGTACAAGGCTGGCAAGTAAATAATTCAAATAACAAAACCGTCTGCCGAGGCAGGCGGTTTTTTGCAGTTCGGGTACCAGTTGCAAGACTTTCAGACAGGCGTATTCACTTATAACAAAAATATCTTGCGGGGGGGACAAATATGGTATTATATCAAAAAAATAAACTATATAGATAGTATTAAGTATCAGGAATAAGAAATTATCAAAACAAGAATTAATTAAAATATTGCGAAAGTAGACATGACAAGTAAGGTTTTCACCAAGGCGTTGCGACCCTCCGCCTTGCTTGAAAATATTTCCCCACAGGTGCCGCTTTGCTAAAAAAGCAGAGCGGCAAACCCAAATGAGCGCTGCGGTTTAAAGCTGCAGCTTTGATGAAAGTTTTTAGACAGGGAGCACAGATGCTTCCTTTGTTTAAAATATTATTTCCAAACAACCCTTTATGTATAATCGGGGTCTTGCAATCGGCGTGAAAAATTTACAGAAAGGAGCGGGAAAGGCAAAAGCCAGGGCAACCATTTTCAGTAGAAGTCAGGCTGTGACACGCCTGCTGCCCCTGCGCGATAATGGGTAGAAATTTGTAGTAAAAATTGATGATGAAGGAGTGAGACAGTTGTCTAAATCCAAAAGGTACCAGTTAGAGAAAAAAATCATGGTTTTTCTGAGCAGCGGTTTGTTTGCGATCTCAGGATTTTGTGCAGGCGACGTTTATGCCGCGGCTGTTTTTGCGGATGGGACAGGGACCAATTCGACTGTTGCAGGCGTAAATAACAACGCCAGCGGTGAGAATACTAATGCTGTAGGTTATAACAATCATGCTATTTCTGATAACAGCAACGCGATCGGCGCGAATAACCAGGCTCTGGCCGAGGATTCCAATGCCATCGGCAGTAAAAACAACACTTATGCCAATGAATCGAACGCGATCGGCAGCGGCAATATCACTAATGGCGTCGGGTCTAATGCTATTGGTAAGGATAATGTGGCCAATGGCTTGGACAGTAACGCTTTTGGTACTGCCAATAAGGCGAATTCGGATAATTCCAATGCTTTCGGTACCGGCAATCTGGCGGATGGTATCGGTACGAGCGCCTTTGGTTATTTGAATAATGTCAGCGGCAATGAATCAGTGGCGTTTGGTTTTACCAATACCATTTCGGCGGCAGAGGCCGTAGCAATGGGTCGCAATAATCAGGTGATCGCTACCGGCGGCAGTGCGATCGGTAATAATAATCAGGCAATGGCGATGTATTCTACTGCGATCGGCAATGATAACTATGCTATCGGTGAGAATTCCAGCGCGATCGGCCTTGGCAACAATATTACAGCTAACGATGCTACGGCGCTGGGCAACAAGAATACGGCTTCGGGGATCTCGGCAGGCGCTGTCGGTATCAGCAATACTGCCAGCGGCCATAATGCCCAGGCTTTCGGTTATTTAAACGAAGCTACGGGTCAGGATTCTCAGGCCTTCGGCGCTCAGAACAAAGCGACGGAGCGTTATGCCAGCGCTTTTGGGCATGAAAATGAGGCTAAGGCCTATGCGGGCAGTGCGCTGGGTGTGAAAAACGTGGCGACAGGCAATTTTGCTTCAGCGGTTGGTTATGACAATACGGCATCCAACTATCTGGCTAACGCCATCGGTACCTCGAATGTGGCCTCCGGAGCCTATGCTAATGCTTACGGTGTACATAACGAAGCCAATGCCAGTTATGCCAGTGCTTTTGGCTATGGCAATATCGTCAGCGGCGAGTATGGCATCGCATCTGGCTATAATAATAGCATCAGCGGCAATTTCGCCAGCGCTTTCGGTACAGATAATACAGTTAGCAATATTCGCAGTGCGGCCGTAGGTTCGAATAATATCGTCAGCGGTGAGGTCAGTAATGCTTTTGGCTATAATAATACCGCCAGCGGCAATTATACTAACGCTATCGGTTATAACAACCAGGCGCAGGCTTTTGCCGCTTCGGCGATCGGCTATCAGAACAAGGCTACGGCCAGCGCGGTTTCGGCCAGCGCCGTGGGTCGTTCCAACGAAGTGAGCAACGAATATGCCAATGCTTTCGGTGCTTTGAACAAGGCGTCGGGTTCTTCCTCCAGCGCTTTCGGCGTCAACAATAACGCTTCGGGTTCCTTTGCCAGTGCTCTGGGTTATCAGAACACAACGGCCGGCTATCTCGGCAGTGCTGTGGGCGCCAGCAATAACGCGTCTGCTAATTATGCCAGTGCTTTTGGTTATGGCAATGCGGCCTCGGGCTATGTCGGCAACGCTATCGGCAGTATGAATACGGCTTCCGGCAGTTATGCCAGCGCCGTAGGCTATAAAAATACAGCCAGCGGCGTCAAATCCAACGCTATCGGCAATGAAAATACAGCGTCAGAAGAATACACTAACGCTGTCGGCGCAGGCAACAGAGTCAGCGGTTACGCCTCCAGTGCCTTCGGCAACAATAACGAGGTGACTGCTGAATTTGCCAGCGCTTTTGGCCACAGCAATAATATCAGCGGCTACGTTTCCAATGTTCTGGGTTATGATAACGCTGTCAGCGGCGATTATTCAACGGCGGTAGGCCTTTTTAATAATGTGGGCGGCAATTCGTCTCATGCTTTTGGCTATGGCAATAATATTGCTGCCAATGCCAGTTCCGCTGTCGGCAACGGCAATACGATCAGCACCGGAGCTGATGATTCCTTCGCGCTTGGTAACGATACCAGTATCTCGCTGGCTAACAGCGTCGCTTTGGGCAGTAATTCCGCAGCGACGGCGATCAACAGCGTTACGGGCAACAGCAGCTATACTAAATGGGCCGGTGTCAGCGATGTCGTGGGTGTTGTCAGCGTAGGCAGTTCCGGGGCGACCCGTCAGATCCAAAACGTAGCGGCAGGGCAGGTCAGCGCCACTTCTACCGATGCCGTCAACGGCAGCCAGCTGTATGAAGTAGCGCAGAAAGCGGCCGAGCAGGCTACTGTTTCGGCAGGCGACAGCAACGTCGTCGTTACGCCTACTACGAACAGCAGCGGCGGCACTGATTATGAAGTGAAGCTGGCTGACGAACTGCAGATCGGTACGGGCGTCAATGTCGACGGCACCGGCGATGGCAAGATAGATGTCGGTAACGGCAATGTGGTCATCGACGGCAGCGACGGCTCGATAACTGCCGGCGGCGTGACGATCAATAAAGATGATGCAGGCACGATCAACGGCCTGACCAATACTACCTGGGACCCGGACAATTATGTATCCGGGCAAGCAGCGACTGAAGACCAGCTGAAAGCGATCCATGATAAAGCTGCGGAAGCGGCCGAGCTGGCAGCTAAGCATACAACTATGGAAGCTGTCGACAACAATATCCTGATCGAAAAAAGCACTAACGCTGACGGCGGCGACCATCACGAACTGAAATTGAATGATGTCGTTGAGATCGGCAGCGGCGCCAATAAAGTCACTATCGACGGTACAAATGGCACTGTCAGCACCGGTAATATCAATATGAACGGCACCAACGGCATGATAACTGCCGATAAGATCACTATCGACGGCGGTTCCGGCACGATCGGCGGTCTGACCAATACTACCTGGGACGCAGATAATTACGTTTCCGGGCAGGCTGCGTCGGAAGATCAGCTGAAAACCGTTTATGATACCGCAGTCAAATATGACGTGGACAGCGGCGGTAATATCAACACCGGTAAAATCACGCTGGAAGGCAGCAGCGGCACTACGATCGGCAATGTAGCGGCGGGCGAAGTCAGCGCTACCTCGATGGACGCCGTCAATGGCAGCCAGCTGTATCAGGTCAAGCAGGACATCAATAATATCAATCAGGATATCACCAAGCTGGGTGACGAGATCGATACGGTCGGTGCTCTGTCAGCAGCGATGGCAGGCCTGCATCCGCGTTTCCAGGATGGTAACAAGGGCGAGCTGGCAATGGCCTACGGCGGCTACGGCGGCAAAAGCGCATTAGCAGTCGGCGGCTTCTACGCCCCCAACGAAAAAGTAATGTTCTCACTGGGGCTGGGCATTTCCGAAGGCGGCAGTAAAATGGGCAACTTCGGCGTCAATTTTGCACTGGACCGCTCTCGAGACCGCAAGGCAGAACCGAGAGATATCATCTATACCCGTAAAGAAGTAGATAATTCTTTAGCGGCGCAGGATGAAAAGATCCAGCTGCTGCTGGCCAAGGTCGAAGAACAAAGCAGAGAAATGGAAAAACAAAGCCGTGAAATCGAATACCTGCGAGCACAGGTAGAAAAGTAAATACAGAAAATACTATACTTGCCCCGGCCTGCAAGGCTGGGGCAAACTTTCTGAGAAGAGGAGCAGTAAGTATGAAAAAGATCTGGAGCTTTATCCTATGTCTGGTCATAAGTCTGGCGCTGACCAGCGTTTGCCTGGCCAGCGACGGCGCTGACCTGAACAAGCAGCAGCAGGCAGTAGTTAAGGTATTTGCCGCCTTAAACGGTCAGAACGGGATGGAATATGCCGGCATACGCCAGCTGATGTCAGCGAAGCTGCAAACAGAGCTGGATGAAAAAACTTTCGGCAGTGTGAAAAATAATCTGCGCCGCAGCTACGGCGAGCAGCGCGAAAACAGGTTCCTGGCCTATCAGCGGTATGCTGACGGCGACCGCCTGGCTTATCTGGCTAAATACAGTAAGGAGAAAGCTCTGCTGTTTATATTCGTTTTCGATAAGCAGAACGATCTAGGGGCGCTTTCCTTTCAGCCCATAGGCGAACAACAGCAGTAACAGTACAGTTTTGCCCGTTTCACAGCATTTAAATAGAAAGCAGCAGCGATATTTTCAGCAGAAAGCTTGCTGCTGCTCATCTGATTTCAAAAAATGATCCCTTTGCCACAGCGGCAGATAAGGGATCATTTTTTGAAATTTTAAATGTAATAGTTATAAGAATTATAAGAATTATAAAAAAGTGCTTAATTGTAATAAAAATATCTTGCAAGGTGCAAAGAAAATATGTTAATATGGCAAAAATAATCCATATAAATAATATTAAGTATTAAGGTTTATAAATTAATTAAACTAAAATTACTTAAATTATTAAGAATGAAAAGACGATGGAGAAAGCAGAGGTCATCCTAAAAAACAGAACAGCTTTATAAAAAATAGATGCGGGGCAGATTTATTGTTTCAGCATACTATACAAAGCAAGTAACTATTTAAGGAAAAGAGGTGGGGAATTGTCTAAATCCCGAAAAGTTCAGTTAGAGAAAAAAATTATGATTTTTTTAAGCAGCGGTGTCTTTATTTTTTCAGGCCTGTATGCGAGTAATGTGCAGGCGGCGCCCGTTTTTTCCAGTGGCAGTGCTTCTGATTCCACTGTTGCCGGTGTCAATAATACAGCTTCCGCTAATTCCAGCAGTGCTTTTGGTTATTTCAATACTGCCGGGGGCCTGGCATCCAGTGCTTTTGGCTGGAGCAATACTGCCAGCGCCGAAAATGCCAGCGCTTTTGGTTATGTCAACGAGGCGAGCGGCCTGGCGTCCAGCGCGCTCGGTTTCAGGAATAAAGCGGCCAATGAAAATGCCAGCGCTGTCGGTTATGGCAATAATGCCGGCGGTGTAGCGTCCAGTGCTTTTGGTTTCAGCAATGTTGCTAAAGTGGACTATGCCAGTGCTTTTGGCTATAGCAATGAGGCGAGCGGCCTGGCATCCAGCGCAGTTGGTTTCAGGAATAAAGCGGCCAGTGAGAATGCCAGCGCTGTCGGCTATGGCAATAATGCTAATGCTCTGGCTGCCAGTGCAGTTGGCTATAATAATACAGCCGGCGGCGTAGGTTCCAGTACGATCGGCTATAATAATACGGCTACGAATGAAAATGCCAGTGCTTTTGGTTACGGTAATACTGCCGGCGGCCTGGCGTCCAGCGCTTTTGGTTTCAGCAATACTGCCAGCGGCGATAATGCCAATGCTTTTGGCTATAATAATATTGCCAGCGGTTCCAAGAGCAATGTTTTCGGAACGGGAAATACTGTTTCCGGCAGCAGCAGTACCGCAGTCGGCACTGCTAATGAAGTTGCCGCTGAAAACAGCACTGCTATCGGCAATAACAATACGATCAGCTCCAGTGCAGAAAATTCGGCGGCGCTGGGAAATAATATCAGTATCAGCTTAAAAGACAGTGTAGCTTTGGGAAATAATTCTACAGCGACGGCGATCAACAGCGTTACGGGCAACAGCAGTTATACTAAATGGGCCGGCGTCAGCGATGTTGTGGGCGTTGTCAGCGTAGGCAGCTCCGGGGCGACCCGTCAGATCCAAAACGTAGCGGCAGGGCAGGTCAGCGCCACTTCTACCGATGCCGTCAACGGCAGCCAGCTGTATGAAGTAGCGCAGAAAGCGGCCGAGCAGGCTACTGTTTCGGCAGGCGACAGCAACGTCGTCGTTACGCCTACTACGAACAGCAGCGGCGGCACTGATTATGAAGTGAAGCTGGCTGACGAACTGCAGATCGGTACGGGCGTCAATGTCGACGGCACCGGCGATGGCAAGATAGATGTCGGTAACGGCAATGTGGTCATCGACGGCAGCGACGGCTCGATAACTGCCGGCGGCGTGACGATCAATAAAGATGATGCAGGCACGATCAACGGCCTGACCAATACTACCTGGGACCCGGATAATATCACCAGCGGGCAGGCGGCAACGGAAGACCAGCTGAAAGCGATCTACGATACGGCGGCGGAAGCAGTCGAGCTGGCCGCGCAGCAAAGCTCGGTATCGACAGGCGACAGTAACTTTATCGTCACAAAAACCACTAATGACAGCGGCGGCATCGATCACGAGCTGAAGCTGAATGAAGTAGTCGAGATCGGCAGCGGCGCCAATAAAGTCACTATCGACGGCAATAACGGTACGATCAGTACCGGTAATATCAATATGAACGGTACCAACGGCGTTATTACGGCCGATAAGATCACTATCGACGGCGGTGCAGGCACGATTGGCGGTCTGACCAATACTGCCTGGGACGCAGAGAATATCACCAGCGGCCAGGCGGCGACCGAAGACCAGCTGAAAACTGTTTCTGACAGCGCTATCAAATACGATGTGGACAGCGGCGGCACTATCAATAAAAACAAAATCACGCTGGAAGGCAGCAATGGCACCACGATCGGCAATGTAGCGGCGGGCGAAGTCAGCGCCACCTCGATGGACGCCATCAACGGCAGTCAGCTGTATGCAGTACAGCAGGATATAGGCAATATCCACAGAGATATCAATAAGCTGGGTGACGAGATCGATACGGTCGGCGCGCTGTCAGCAGCGATGGCAGGGCTGCATCCGCGCTTCCAGGACGGTAACAAGGGCGAGCTGGCCATGGCTTACGGCGGTTACGGCGGTAAAAGCGCATTAGCAGTCGGCGGCTTCTACGCCCCTAATGAAAAAGTAATGTTCTCACTGGGACTGGGTGTTTCTGAAGGCGGCAGCAAAATGGGCAACTTCGGCGTCAACTTTGCGCTGGATCGCTCTAGAGACCGTAAGGCAGAAGCACGAGATATAGTTTATACCCGTAAAGAGGTAGACAGCTCTTTGGCAGCGCAGGATGAAAAAATCAAACTGCTGCTGGCTAAGCTGGAAGAACAAAGCCGGGAAATAGAAGAACTGAAAGCAAAAGTAAATTAACAGCAAAACCCCTGTCTGCTTAGCAGACAGGGGTTTTATTCTGAGGATAGGAGCAGCACAGCACGGCTGATGATCTGCATAAAAGCAGTCAACAAAAAACAATGAAACAGCTTTAAAATTTCAAAAAAATTTACTGGAAATCATCTTTTGAACAGAGTGGAGCTGTTTATATGTTTTAGGTTCAAAAGGCAGCCGCAGCAGGCCTTGACAGGTAATGCGGCTTTTAATCTGGTTTTAATCTTGGCGTTATAAAATAAAGACAAAGCAAAGGCCGGCGACGTAACGGCCGTTAAGGAGGTAAAGGATATGAAAAGAAAATCTATAGCTATGCTGGCAGCAGCTCTCTGCACCTTGGCGATCACAGTTACAGCTTTAGCTGCCGAACTCATCAATGCGGAACAGGCGCGCAGTATTGCTGCTCAATGGGTATCGGCAGGCAGCACACATCTGGTGACTAAGGACGAAAGCTTTGAATTCGTGCCTCATTATGACGTTAAATTCTATGATAATAAAACCAATACCGCCTATGAAATCGAGGTTTTAAGAAACGGCGGCAAGGTAAGAGAGTTTAAAATGGAAGCGCAGACCGTTCTGGGCAGCCCTAAAATCGTCCTTTCAGTAAATGATGTGCAAAATCTGGTCCGTAAGGAATTTCCGAATGCTGTTTTTACTAAAGTAGAATTAGACCGCGGTGACGGGCTTTATGAATATGAAGCAGATTTTTACACGCCGGAGGTACGGGGCGAAATGAAATTCAACCCTGAAACAGGCACTGTTATTGAAAAAGAAATAAAATATACTGTGTTTTAAGCAAGAAGCGGACAGTAAAATAAGACCGGATTTTCCGGTCTTATTTTTATTTGACAGCTGCGGTTCGGGTACGGCGGCCAGAGTGTGCTGAAAGTTGTTATATTTGTAATAAGAATAATGTTTGCTGTTGAGTTGGCATTTAAAAAAGTAAAATGTATAAAAATTTTTTCTGATTTCGCAAGTTAGGAAATAAAAGCAAATAATCGAAAATAATATAAATAAGAAATAAACATAAAAAATATAAATGCTGGCAGATGAAGAAATGAAATGAATTAATATTATAAAATATGATATTAATATACATGAAATGGCTAATTAATCCCTTGTAATTGCTTAAATATGCAAAAAGAGAGCAGGATTTTTTTGCTGGATGTTGAATAAATACGGTGAAATTTAGCATGTTTTAGAAAGATGCTAAATAAATCTCAAGGGGGTAAAAGAATATGAAAAGGATGAATAAGGTTTTAGCAAAGGCTGTCGTTTTGAGCCTGATAATGGGCGGAGTACATATGGGGGGGACTTTTGTTTAAAAGGCTATGCGGCTGCGATTGGTACTGGTTTGGAAATACATGCAGGTTTAGATGTCATGAATGATGCGGATGTTAAAGCGGATAAAGATGCTATAAAAGCTGCCGGCGCCTTAGCAACACAAAAAGATTTGGAAGCAGTAAATAGGGATGCGGAAACTGCAAAAGAGACTGCAGAGGCAGCAGAGAGGGAAGCTGTTGACGCACAATCAAAGGCGACTGAAGCATACTTAGAGGCCAAACAGGCCCAAGAAAAAAATACTGAACAAGATAAGACTTTAAGTGAGCAGGGTCAAAAGATTTCGGAAAATTCTACGGCGATAGAACAAAACACAGCGGATATTGAAACTAATAAACAAGGCATCGCGACCAATAAAGAAAATATTGAAAAAAATACGCAGGCAATCACTACCGAACGGACAGAACGCATCCAGGAAGTACAGCGTTTAGACGGGCGGATCGACGGCTTAAGCAACCGCATCGACGAGCTGGATGGACGCATTGATAAAGTCGGAGCTTTGGCAGTCGCTATGGCCGGCCTGCATCCGCTGGAATATGACCCGGATGCCCCGACTCAATTCTCGATGGCGGCAGGTACTTACAGCGGTGAAAGCGCTATTGCGGCAGGTCTGTTCCACAACCCTAATAAAGACGTACTTTTGAGCGTGGGTTTTTCGATCAGCGGCAGTGAGAAGGCAGCTAATGTCGGCGCTACCTTCCGCTTTGGCAGAAGCTCGGAATCAAAAGCCCGTAAAGTGATAGAAGACAAACAACGCGAGCAGGAGCTGGCTGCCCAGGCCGCAGCCGCCAGACAGAAAACCGTTTCCTATCGTGTAGAACAGATTTTGGCTGAAGATACAGCGAAAGCTGAATAGCAGATGGGCAGAAAAGCATTTGATAACAGCATCGATTATAAAGAGATCGGCACCAGGATCAGGATCATGCGGCTGAAGCTGGCGGTTTCACAGACTGAATGCGCCTCTAAACTGGGTATTTCGCAGACACACCTGAGTAATATCGAGCATGGCCGCAGCGGGATCACTTTGCAGATGCTGTGCCGGGTCTGTGATATCCTGCAGGTAAGCTTGGATTATCTGGTCAGAGGCGCAGAAAAAACCGACGAAAAAAAGCACAGCGAGATCACGATCGACGAAGTTGTGCGGGTCATAAAAATGCTGAAGGGCATAGAAGAAAAATAAGTCCGGCAGACAGCAAGTTTATCATAAAAAAGAGCAAACAATTTTGGTTTGCTCTTTTTTTGTCTGAGTATTTAAATTATTATTTTGCGGAAGGCGGCATTTTCCACCATTGTAAATCAGGTTAATGTTATTCTAAAATCAGATTAAAATATAAGGAGGTATTGGTTATGTGTATTATTTGTACTGATCCAAATTGTGACCATGGTGAAAGGTGTGGTCGTGTAAAAATTTATAAGGAGGGAGGTTCTGCCAGCGATTTATTGGATAGCAGAGGAGAATGGGAACATGTTATTCCAGGCGCTGTTATCCGTGGCTCAGTATTTTTGCATAGCCACGGAGTTACTTATCGCGATTCTATGACTTATGCGCTTGATTATGCTATCCACAGAGATGCTGTGGATGGTAGCGGAGGAGGGATTACCTCTACTGGCAGAAGTGAAATTGCTCAGGGATGGGTAAATGATCTGATTAGACTATTTGATTCTGGGCAATCTGATGAAGCGATAGGCAAGGTTTTTTGTGATGAAGTGTATGCTATTGAGGCTCACAGGAAATTTACGGAAAATGATTTCTCAAGCTTAGTGGCAATTTTAAGAAGTTATATTGATAAAGGGATAGTTTCTCAAAGAAAAGCTGATGAAATTGCCAGTTGGATGCATGGAAGGATATAATAGCGATTTTTGATTGCGAATTATTTCCAATTTAATATTGAGAGTATTATTGCGTATGGTAAGAAAACTGTCTGAAAAGGCAGTTTTTTTATATAATCTATAAAAAACTTACAAGTATATATTTTACAGAAAAATACTTAAAACCGTTTAAAGATGAGTTGTTATTTCTATTATTTGAATAAAGGATGTTTTTATTGTTTTGCAGCGTCTGCCTCAACAGCAGGCGTTTTTTGTATTTTTAGTATGATTTACAGGGGCTGTGCTCTGGGAATGATTGCTGAGGTTGGTGAAACGCAAAAAGTAATAGAACCATAAAAAAACGCGCAGACGCTGATAGTTGTAAAGCCGCTGGCGTAATGCGCCGGGCAAGACTCGCAGACGTTGTACACATGTTCAAAGTAAGTGTCTTGCGGGGGGGTACAGAAGTGCTATAATACTTGGTAATATTATCGTAACGAATATTTTTGATTTCAAATAAAAGAAAGATGCAGTTATTGTTTGTTTTTAATGAGATGGTTATGAGTTTTACAGTTTGGATGGAACTGTGTAAGGCAAAAGCTGTCTGTAGGGACTGTAAGTGATTTTAAAGTGGAAGATGAGTTGCAGTATTAAATCAGCGGCTTTGAAAATATAAAACTTGTAAGATGAGAAAGGGTGTTATGATGTTGAGCAAAGGGCTTAATAAGAAAGTTGTTTTGGGAGTAGTATGTGGGTTAAGTTTGCCTGTAGCAGTAAATGCATCGGATTTTATCTATGCCAAGACTGTGACGGCTCCGGGTGAGTATAATTTTCATGAGGGAATAGTAAGTACTGGTGATGAATTGATAAGTTTCAATAATTCCAATACTTCTGGCAGTCCTAAGAATTATATTATTAATATTGAAAATGCTGGAGAGTTAAAACTGGATAGTACCTCTCCTTGGGGGGTGATCGATGTTGGCTCTAATAATCAGAAGGCAAATTATGCTGAAGCGGCGATAACGATCAACGGTGATTTGGAAATAAGCAATAAAATACAAAATAATAATGATGGCAGGATCATCTCGCTGATGGGAGGTAAGAATACTCTGCATATCAATGGCTCTCTGAAGATATCTGATTCTGTCTGCAGTTATGGTTCTGCTAATCTTTGGCATTATGGACTGAAAGCTAATAATGGCAGTGAGATCATAGTCCGTAATGATTTTATCATCAATTCACTCCAGGCTGAAAGCATATCAGACAGCGCAGGGCAGACTTTTGCAGCAGGTATTTACAGTGACAGTTGGAGTTGCGACGGTAATGATAGTGATGAACGCAGCAAAGATGCTGATGTTTTAATTACTGTTGGTACGGACAATAACGATAAAATAATTTTGGAAAATATTAAATCAACGTCCAAATCAGGAGTTGCTTTTACTTATGGTGTTTTAGCAACGTATGGGGATACGGGCAATAATAAACGGGAACAGACTGCTACCATAAATCTTAACGGCAGTACGGTTATCCGTAATTTGGATGCTATAGGTAAATCAGAGGCAGATGTGTATGCTTTGGCAGCAGAGGGAAATGGTGTTATCAATGTCAATGGAGATCTGCTGATCGAGAATATTGGTGATAGCTCAAGCCTAACAGCAGATGTGGAACGATATTATAATGCTGTTGTTGCTGCAGGTGGGTCGGTTAATATCAATGTAGCAGGCAATGCTGAAAACAAGATCAGGATCACAGGTGATTTGGCAAGTTATATGGAAAATTCAGCTATCAATCTGCATTTGCTGAATCGGGATTCTTATCTGCGGGGTGCCAGCTTAACAGATGGCGGAAGTATAAATCTGACATTGGCAGATGGAGCTGTCTGGCAGGTGCTGGACAGGGTAGAATGCGGTGACAGTGCAGTAGATGCATTGAAAAATAGCAGTGAAGTAAGTAATTTAATGTTAAAAAATGGTATCGTTGATTTGTATCATAATGACTGGTCATTTCAAGAGCTGAAGATCGACCGGCTGCATGGCGATAGCGGGACTTTTATTATCAATACAGATTTAAATAAGGGGGAAAGCGATCGTTTAACGATTTCTAATGCATCAGGTGCGGGTAACTACAAACTACTGACCTATGATCCGGAAGCTTCGGCGCTGTCCGGAAAACAATTCGAGCAGAAAATAATTGATGCCCCGGTGGGAAATTTCAATTTGACCAGTAGCATTATGGAAGGCGCTTTATATAACTATCAGGCACAGCTGACTAAAATTACTGTAGGTGGGAGAAATGAATGGAAGATAGTTGGTTTGGGAACTGGTGATGTTGAAGATAAAGCAAATAATACAAGTACCACAGTCAAAAGCGCTTGTTCAGCCGGTTCACATATATATTATGGATGGCGTAACAATACAATAGTGCGTCAGCGGCTGACCAAAATGCATAGAGTACCAGAAGTTAGCAGCGGTATGGGTATAATGAAGAACGCAGAACGATTGCTTCACGAGCAAATAGATAATGGCGGTATTTGGGTACAGCTGCAACGTGGAGAGGACGCTTACAGAGGCAGAAATTATTTCGAAAGCCAATATAATACCTATGCGATTGGATTTGACCGTCAGGTTACTAATGATAGTAAGGGTAACTGGCTGTTAGGAGCGGCTGTTTTATATACAGAAGGAAAAGGGAACTATGCCAGCGGTACTGGTGATTACCAAGATCTGGGGCTGAATCTTTATGGTGTAAGGCGTTTGTTATCTGGTCATTATCTTGACTTGAATCTAAAGGTCAATCATATGGAAAATGATGTTGCCAGCAGGACGCTGACAGGAGATCATGTTGGCAGTAAATTAAGAAACAATGGTATTTCTTTAGATGCTGTTTATGGGAAACGGATATTGTTAGATGAGTATGGCTGGTACCTTGATCCGCAGCTGGAAATAACATTAGGGCGGTTAAATGGAGCCGGTTACAGCACGGATAATGGAGTACGTGTTCAGACTGACGGTGTTAACAGTGCCAGCTGTGGAATCGGTATTGCGTTGGGGCGTGCTTTTGCTAATGGCGGAAATATATATGTACGTGGAAGCTGGCTGCATGAGTTCGGAGGCAGTTACGATATAAATATGACTGACAGTAATAATGTACAGTTAGTGGAATCACAAAGTATGAAAGATACGTGGTATGAAGTTGATCTTGGCGGAGATGTGATGTTAGGAAAGCAGAATAATTTGTATTTTGGCATAGCGCGTTCATTCGGCGGGACCTTCCAGAAAAAATGGCAAGTCAACGCCGGGTTGAGATTCAGTTTCTAGACATTGAGGCACTGTTACGTGCGAGTGACAGCGCAGCATAGAACGGGACTGCCGAAAGCCCGCAGAAATAACGACTGGATAGGGAGCTGTTTCTGTGAACCTCTCTGTAATTAGTTGCAATCGACAGTAATAAGCTCAGCAATATAAAAAATCAGCGATATGAAGTAAGTTTCATATCGCTGATTTGGTTTGTTATTTTCTGCCTATGATGTAAGCCAAAAGGCGTAACCAGTGCAGGAGCTTTGTGTATTTGCTATTGATGTCGTACCTCGTTTCTCTGTTTATTTTACAGTTCTCTGTGTTTGCTGATGATGGCCCGGCTCAGTTCGTTCAGGCAGCTGGTCAGCTTATCCAGCCGCTGCTCCATACGCAGCAGCAGATACCAGCTCAGTACCATCGGGAAACCGAAGTTGCCAACAGCGCTGAAGATCTCTTTGGTATCCATGGCGGTTAAGCCAGCACGGTAACGGTAACGACCTTGATGCGGGCTTCGACGAATTCATTCAGCCCCAGGCCGCCGCTGGTCAGCACGCCTGCTTCGATGATCTTGGCTGCTGCTGCCTGCGCTTCGGCTAAGGTAACGTCTTCACGAGGGTCGGCGATGCTCAAAGTCTTTTTTGCGCCGTCGCTTTTGGTGAAGATGAGTTCTAAAGTTTTTTCCATGTTTGTTCTCCTTTACATTAGATTCTTGTTTGAAATTTTAGGTTATTCTGCTTTGTCGAGTTCGGCTTTTTCGGTAACGTAGACGTTAACGACGGCGTGGCTCATAAGCTCGCCGATGGCTTCGGTAACTGCGAGGCATTTGGCGGCTTCGGCGTCCAGGCGGACACTGCCGACAGAGGTGCTTTTGGTTTGCATGGCGCCAAGGGCGTTGGTGCCGTTTTCTACGTCCATGGAAAGTTTGAGGGAAGTAGGATTTTTGCTGACAGTCATATTTTCAGCTCCTTTCATAATTTGGTTTTGTTTTTTGTGTTTGTAACCAGAGGTTACAGTGCTTTATTTAGTTTTTACTTTTTTATTATGCAGCTTTCTTCCAGAAGCAAGCTGCGCAAAGAAGCTTGCGCACTGTGACAATTCCTGTTTAACTTCGTTCGCTGTCCGGCTTTCGGGCAACTCGGCATTGCAGTACAGAGAAAAGCTTTAGCTGCTGATCGTCAATGCCTCAAACAGTCTCTCCAGCGCTTACAGCTCACAGTGTACACAACGGAATGTGTCACAATGTGCGCTCAAAACCCTTGTGCCGTACTATTCAGCTATGGATTTCATAAGCAGAGTATCGACCGCCTGATGTTATCAATATTTACGGTCTATGGCAGTAAAACGTATGATACAGAGGGTTTTAAAGCGCAATCCAAATCTTAACAGCGCTGAAAGTTCTTTGCTGACTTTCTTTCAAGAAAGTCTAAAAAGCTAAAGAAAAATAAAAAAGCTTGAAGAAAACATTAAAAGAAAACATCGTGTTCTTTAAAAAGCAGCCCTTTTAAACAAGGGGGCTGCTTTTTGCATACCACAGGGCCTTGCCCCTGATGACCTGCCCGCCGGACTTCATTGCCCCGTCGCCTGGTGAATCGCGCAGATACCATAAGTCCCAGCGGGTTTCGGCGTCGCCGCTGTACGGTCCGTAGCCGTCGATAAGCGCAGCTTCGCAGTGAGTAAGCACGTTCCCGCGGTCGATAGGGATATTGAGCCCCTGCGCCAGCTTGGCGACTAATTTACCTGCGGCGTCGATCTGGCGGGGAGTGGGCGGAAACTTGCCGAAATCAGTATCCCTGCCGTTATGGGGCAGTGCACCGCAGGCACAGCAGAGAGCGATACCGATAGCGCCGGTATTGCGCTGCCACGTATGGCTTTTAAGCTCGGTGAGCTGCGTGCAGGTCTGGTAAATACTGCCGTCGGCGTCGATATTGAAATGGTAGTCGTCGTAAAGCTGGCCGTAACGTCCTGCGGTCCAGTGCAGATAGATCTGCGAGATGCGGTTGTGACCCAGGGCGACAAGTTCGGAGAGCTTGGCTGCCGTCAGCAGCGGTGCTGATGATATTTGCATTTGCATAGTAGAGATGCTCCTTTCCTGTGAGTTTGGAGAGCAGGCCATTATTTTAACGTACTCCGTTCAGCATTTTGATGTGCTGTGGCACCCTCTCACTCTTATATGGCTTTTTAGGCCCTGTTTTTTAACCTGCCGGCAGGAAAAATTTAAAAAGTGTAAAATTTGCTCTTCCAAGCGGCGGATAAAAATTATTTATGTAAAGGGGGTTAAAAATGACCTTGTAAAAAGCCATATAAGAGTAGGGGATATTATTACTGACGCAGTAAGCATACCGAATCTTTTAAATCTTAAAGACCTTTAGCATCTCTTAAAGCTTTTAAATCATTAAAATCTGTAAATCCTTCATACATACTTATGATTTTGACTTGGAAGTTTTAAGTGTTAATAATGGTTTTGTATTACTGATCTGCGTTAGTATTGATACTTACACCCTAAATTCAGCGAAAGCAGGTAAAAAACATGAATGATTCTTTAGCTTCACAACAAAAATCTAAAAAGACGGGCGGCGATGTGCTGAGTGCCCGTCTTTTGTATTTGGCGCTGAAATGCCCCTTACTGCAGGGAAAACACTGCCAGACAGAGACTGTACGGCCAGTTGAGCCGCAGCCTGTCAAAACGGTGAAACCGCCGAGAAAGGACGATGCTTTAGTAGAGCTGCGTATCGTTTTGCCTTATGGTCTGCGTAAGCAGGCACAGGACGAGCATATCAACTGCAGCGCTTTGTTCCGCAGGGCGCTTAAGCGCAGTTTAACGTCACGCCGCAGTTCTGGCGCAAGGTGTGACTAGTGGATCATTTTACAGCGATCGAAAATGCGTGGCTGGAACCTCCGCAGAGTCTGGCGGAAGCCGTGTACAGCTGTGAATTGTGTAATGAGGCTGTTTGCGCCGGTGATTTGTATATCGAGCTGGATGGGCTCATTATTTGTATAGACTGTCTGGACAGCCTGACGGCGCGGGAGCTGGCAGTAGAGGTGTTGAATAATAAGATCACCGCAGCAGGGTGAGATAAGGGGATGTATTGATGACAGTTACTTGCACAGAAACAGCGGAGTGTGATAAATGGGCCGAAATAGTGGCTTTAGCGCAGCAGGGCAATAAAAAAATGCTGGGGGTGATTTTGCAGGCTTTTGATATCAAACTGCGTAAAATAGCACATACCAGCGCTTACAAAGGTTTTGCCGAGGATGGCGAACAGATCGAAAGGATAGCCGTAGTAAAGGCGCTGGAAAAATGGGGACAGCGGCAGGATTTCGAGAAGCTGCCGGCTTTTATCGTCAGTAAGTCGTATACGGCGATCAGCAGTGAATGGAAACGTCGGCATAAGGATGAAGAAATGACCTGCCCTTATGAAATAGAAAGCGGCTGTGAATTTGCAGAGGAAGTGCTGACGGCAGATGCGGCGCAGACGACGCGTACTTATTTTGAACAGCAGCAACTGCAGCAGGATTTTGCGGAAGTGCAGGAACTGCTGGTACAGCTTTCGCCCAAACAGGAAGAATTGATCGAACTGCATTTTCTGGAGGGCTGGAGCAACGGCGAACTGGCACAGAGGTTTGGCGTCAGTCCGGCGGCGATCAGCAAAACGATCAAAAAAGGGCTTACTAAGCTGCGGCAGCTGCTGCTTGCAGCGCAGCAGGCCGAAAAACAGCGGGAAGCGGAAGAACTGCTGATGTAGATAAGCTGGGATATGGATCATCAGGCGCAGGCCGGCGGGCTGTTATGGCACTGCCGGACAGGGTGATCTGACTGGGAAATGCGTTTGCCGCCGCCTGGACAGAGAAACTCGTAAGTGCGCCTGACCATATAAGCCAATCAAAGGCTGAAAATATTGCGAAGGATGTGCTGAAAAATGGAGAGACCTTATGAACAGATACGGCGGATGGTAAAACTGTTTGAATATAACAGGCTGAAGCTGCGGTTTAGAAACGAAGATGAACTGGCCAGGTTTATTGATGGCTGGGCAGAACACTTCTGCGAGACGGACGATGCCGAATGGAATATTGCGGTGACTATTATGACTGCCCGCCGCCGCGAACCGAACTTCTATAATATGGAAAAAGCCCTGCGCGAAGCGCAGGGCATAAGGAGGGAACGCAGACTGCAGGATGAATGGCGAGCAAAAGACAAAGGGAGTTTACAGCAAGATCAGCGAGCAAATAATAATGCCGCAGAACAGGGACGGGAAGGAAATGGAAATAATGGAGCAAACGCTCAAATAAGCACTGCTGCCGAAACAAGCGGCGGAGCAACTACCGCCAACATGCAAAAAAGAGCCTTGCAGCTGCAAGGCTCTTATAATTTGAAAGCTACTCCGAAAACACCCGAAGAAATAGCGCAGGAAGCACTGCTGAGGTATGAGAGGAGGGGGAGGGTTTGAGATGTTTTTGATTTTTGTATAAATATATGTTTTGAGATTATAGAACAGAAAATTACCTATTTTATATAGATAATTTGACAAATAATTGGCAAATTATTAAAATGAAATTGGAATATTGTATCATGAAAATTTGTTTAAAACAAATAAGGAGAAATATTATGCGAATAGTAGATTTATTTTCAGGAGCTGGAGGTCTTACCTTTGGCTTTTATTATAATTTAATACACAATGAATTTATAGTAAACGAAGAATGCGATATAATATTTGCAAATGAATATGACAAAGCAGCAGCGGAAGCATTCAGTGTAAATTTTCCTGACATAAATATGATAAATGATGATATACGAAATCTAGGAGAAGATTATATAAGAGAGTTAATTGGCAAAGAAGAAGTGGACTTAATTATTGGCGGGCCTCCATGTCAATCTTATAGTACAATTGGTAAACGTATTTATGATGATAAAGCAAAATTATATAATGAGTATTATAGAATGTTATCCATTATTAAACCCAGAATGTTTTTGTTTGAAAATGTTAAAGGTATGTTATCGATGCGTGATGAAAATGGAAAATATATTATAGATGATATAAAAGAAAAATTTGCAAATATGGATGATGGATTAGGATATAAAATTTATCATAAAGTTTTAAATGCAGTAGATTATGGAGTGCCACAGCAACGTGAACGAGTTTTTATCATTGGGGTTAGGAATGATTTAGACATAATGTGGAATTTTCCTGTTCCACTTGAAATTGAAAGGATTACGTTGAAAGAAGCAGTATCAGATTTACCAGTAGTTGCGTCTGGAGAAGAGGCTGAAGGATATGGAGTGTTAAACCCTCAAAATGAATATCAATTACTGATGAGAGGTAATAATGAAATTTTAACATGTCATTTTGTATCTGAATATGGAGAGAAGATTCAAACAATAATAAATAATGTAATAGAAGGAGAAGGAAGAAATTACATTAACAAACTTGTTGATGAAGGAGTTCTAGGTGAAAATTATAGACTAACATCTGGATATAATAATACTTATGGAAGACTATATGCTGATCAACCATGTACTACAATAACAAATAATATGTCTACACCATCTGGGTTAAGGTGTATTCATTATGAGCAAAATAGAGCGTTGACTCCTAGAGAAGGCGCTAGGATACAATCGTTTCCTGATTGGTTTCAATTTATAGGCAAAAAGCGTGAAATTATGACGCAAGTGGGAAATGCAGTGCCGCCACTACTAGCTTGTAGATTAGCTGAGCAAATAAAAAGAGTTTTAAGAGAGGAATGAATTATGGAAAATATATATTTTAATTTTTCATATTTTGCATTGAAACTTTTAGGGAAAGGTTTGTATTCTAATCATTGGACTGCTATCTCAGAACTTGTGGCTAACGGATTAGATGCGCAAGCTACATCCGTTAAAATTTATATTAATATGAAAAACAAAGAAAATTCTGTAATTGAGATATTTGATAATGGATATGGTATGGACTATTATTCTTTGGCAGAGAAATATGTCTTAATTGGGAAAGATAAAAGATCAGATAATGAAATTGGTGAACATATAAAAAATCAGCTTATGGGTAGAAAGGGCATTGGAAAATTAGCTGCTCTATATTTATCCAACAAGTATTTTCTTATTTCTAAAACTGTTAATAGTAATGAATCTGCATGGTGTTTAAATGCTGCTGATGTTAAAGATTCTGATATACCTATGTTAGAGAGATGTGAGTTAGATAGTATAGAAATTGAAGCACAAGAAGAGTGGAATAAATTTAAGACTGGTACTATGATTAAACTTACTAATGTAAATTTAACAAATTTTGGAATAAAAACATTGGATGCTCTAAAAGCGAAACTGGCTGATTTTTACTTATTGGAGGAGCTAAAAGGTCGGATAGAAGTATCAATTCTTGAACATGATTATGATAAAATAAGATTTGAAGCAATTGAGAAATCAATTGCTTTTAAAAATATGTGCGCTATTTATGATAATAGCGAAATGAAAATATATAAAAAATTGGCAAATGGAGTTAGGATAACATCTAAAATAAAGGAAATTGGCGATAAATTACGTGAAGTAGAAATATTACCTGCCAAAAGTTTTCAATTTTTTGGTTCAAGAAGATTTAGCAAAGGAGATGGGAGTTTGACAGAAAAAGAAATTCCATATAAGTTAACTGGGTGGATTGGCATACATACTTCTATAAAAAAAGAAGATGCAATTATTAATGATCCGGATTATTTAAGAAATAAAGTGTACAGGCCTAATCAGTTAAGATTGTATGTTAGAAAAAAATTGGCTGTTGAGAATTTTTTAGAGTATGTTAAAAATACACAGGCGTTTAGTAATTATATAGAGGGAGAAATAAGTTTTGACATTTTGGATTGTAATGAATTAGATGATATTGCAACTTCTAACAGGCAAGGGTTTATTGAAGATGATGAAAGAGTACAATTGTTAATTGAACTTTTAAAGCCAATAATAAATAATTTGATTAGAATTCGTATAAAATTAGGTAATCAAGTGACAGAAGAAGAAGAATTTTATCGAAAAAAAGCGGAAGCAAAAGCAGAAGAAGAAAGAATTAAGAAAGAAAAAGCAGAAGCAAAGGCTAAAAAGGCAGAAGCGGAGAAAAGAGAAGAAGAAAAGAAACGTAAAAAAGCAGAAGAAGAAAAAAATGAAGCAGAGAAGAAGTTTAAAGAAGCAGAAAAACAAGCAGAAGATTTAGATTTTGACTTGAAAAGTGAAAAGAAAAGGAATTTATTCTTAATGGATTCGCTTGATGATAACAAAATTGATTTTGTCGAAAAATTACATATGCTTAAAATTAATATATATACTATGAATAACACAATAAAAAACCAAGTGAAAAAATTTAAGAAAGGAAGTCTTAAAGAATCAGATATTTGGAATGGATTTAAGACAATGTCTTATTTAATTGCACGAATGAAAGCTTTACTTGAGTACAGTGCTTTAGCAAAATTTGATATAGCTAATGAAGCAATGTATGGTGATTTATTTGAATTCATAAAAGAATATTGTGAAGAAATATTAAATAAAAATGAAGAAATTATTTTACATATAAAAATTTTAGGTAATAGTGTGTATGATACAAATTTTGTTCCACAAGATATATCTATAATTTTAGACAATGTAGTAAGCAATTCTGTTAAACATAAAGCTAGTAATTTATTTGTTAATATGGATTTAATAGAAAATGAGGCAATAATAGATTTTACAGATGATGGAAAAGGACTAGATAAGCAAATTGTAGATAAAAAAGAGTTATTTGAATTTGGTAAAAGTTATACTAAAACAGGTACAGGAGTAGGATTATATCATATAAAAAATATTGTAGAACAGAATTTGAAAGGTAAAGTAGAAATAATGGACTGTGTAAATGGATTCAGATTACAAGTGAGGCTATAGACGATGAGATATGATATGAGAGTATTATGGGTAGAGGATACAACAGTATCTTACGATGAAATGAAAGCACTCTTAGAGTCGCATGTAGAAGAAATGGGTATAACAATAAAGTTTAATCATATTAAAGATGCTACTACATTTAAAGAAAAACTGAGAGAGGAAAAAGAAGGTTTTAAAGTATATGATATGTGTTTCATGGACTATTCACTTTCGAATAACATATTTGGTAGTGATATAATCAAAGAATTAAGGGAAAATGGCATGGATATTGATATACTTTTTTATTCATCTAGGTATGAGGCAGATATAAGAAAGGCTATAAAAGAAGATTTAAATTCATTTGAAGGGGTGTATGTTAGCGATAGAGAACATTTTGAAGATCGATCACTAAGTTTATTAGAAAAAAATGCTAGAAGATTATTGTCTCTGTCGA
>OOIF01001014.1_pt1 | contig 26753 bp, 24 predicted proteins | sample 1691961 | NCBI WGS metagenome assembly OOIF01 (sample SAMN06348146, study PRJEB24527) | human gut metagenome | biome: human gut; feature: ankylosing spondylitis patient; material: feces | host: Homo sapiens | place: China | collected 2015-10 | reverse complement strand
GCCCCGTCCCCGTGATCGATTATACATTAAATCTAAAATTCATCATATCTCCATCCTGCACCACATAATCTTTCCCTTCTACCGACATTTTGCCGGCTTCTTTGCATTTCGTTTCGGAACCGTATGCAATGAAATCATCGTATTTGATCACTTCGGCCCGGATAAACCCTTTTTCGAAATCGGTATGGATAATACCGGCCGTCTGAGGTGCTTTCATACCTTTACGGAAAGTCCATGCCCTCACTTCTTTCGGGCCAGCAGTAAAATAGGTCTGAAGATTCAATAAATGATAAGCCGTACGAATCAGCTTGTTGACTCCGGCTTCCTTTAGTCCCAAATCTTCCAGAAACAATTGTTTCTCTTCGTAGGTCTCCAGTTCTGCAATATCAGCCTCAATGCCTGCCCCGATAATCAATACTTCGGCTTTTTCATTTTTCACCGCTTCACGAACAGCATCTACATATTTATTTCCCTTCACAACCGAGGCTTCGTCGACATTGCAAACATACAATACGGGTTTATTGGTCAATAATTGCAGGTCTTTGGCCGCTTCCTGTTGTAAATCGTCCAATACGACGGTACGGGCAGACAATCCTTTCTCCAAGGCAGCTTTATACAGATGAAGTACTTCAACCAAGCGTTTAGCGACCGGATCCCCACCTGTCATAGCTCTTTTCTCCTCTTTCTGTAAGCGATTATCTACTGTTTCCAAATCTTTCAACTGCAATTCAGTATCGATAATTTCCTTATCCCTCACCGGATCTACACTACCGTCCACATGTACGATATTATCGTCATCGAAACAACGTAACACATGAATAATAGCATCCGTCTCACGGATGTTAGAGAGAAACTTATTACCCAATCCTTCGCCCTTACTGGCTCCTTTCACCAGGCCGGCAATATCGACAATTTCAACCACAGCAGGAACCACATTCTGCGGATTCACCAACTCGACCAGTTTATTCAACCGTTCATCGGGAACAGTGATCACCCCGACATTGGGCTCTATCGTACAAAAAGGGAAATTGGCGGATTGCGCCTTCGCATTACTCAAACAATTAAACAAGGTAGACTTTCCAACATTCGGCAGTCCGACAATACCACATTGTAAACCCATAATATATTTTATTTTTATAATTACCTATGATTCCTTCCCTTCCGGGCGTGCAAAGATAATCAATTTTGAAAGATAATTCAATATTAAAATGTGAGGCTTTATTTGTATCTTCGTCCGGGGAAGCTTCAAATTTCTCCGCCATGACGCTAAAGGTGCAGAACACATTATGGCTTTTGCTTTCGAGAAAGAAATTATATCCTCCTACCTGCCTTCCCGAAAGGGTTGTGACGCTTTATTGGATGTAAAAGCTTTAGAAGATTCTGTCGTTATCCAGGCCCCTCTGGAAACCTTACGTTCTTTTCTTCAAATATCGGTCGACGGTGAAATTTATGTACGTGCATTCGTCGAATCGTTGGCCTTCGACTTTCTCAAAAAAATAATTTCCCTGCATTGTGATACCCCCGAGGAACGTTATCTCCAATTACAAAAAAGAGTTCCCGATATTTTGAACAGGGTTAATCTCAAAGAAATTGCTTCTTACCTCAGAATCACTCCCGAGACATTAAGCCGGATCAGAACCCGTATTCTCAACGAATCCAGAAAAAATCTTGATTAAAATCAAGATTTTTTCTCTTTCTCCAAGACAAGTTCGTCATTTCACCTATAGAATTTTATTTTTGCTATCTCCTTAAAAACAAACAACTATAAAATAAAATGTGATATGAAAAATTTTACTTTAATCGCTTGTCTGACTTTAGGCCTGATATCCTGTTCCAATACAGGTTACGAGAAAAAAATACCAGGTTCCTGGTGTGAACCCATCCCCGGCAGAGCCCAGGATGTACAAGGAATAAAATTTCAGAAAGACGGGAAAGCCAGTTCGATCAATATGGCCACTCTTCAATACAAAAGCTGGAAGATAAACGGAAAAACACTCATTCTGGAAGGAGAAAGTACCGGCAACCGTCAAACCTTACATTTTTCAGACACCCTGAATATCATACAGCTCGACAAAGACCAGTTGATTTTAAAGAAAGGAGTCGGTTACCAAATTCATTACAAAAGGTACAACTAAGAATGAAGCGCACCTGTTCACTTAACGAACAGTGATGTGAAAGCACCCTTGTTTGAATTCGTAACGGACATAACATTTCTTTTGCTTGCGCAAATCTTGCAAAACCTCTGCCAACACAGACTTTAATTTATCGGTTTCTTCTTTTTCGGCTCCTTTGTAACGGGCATATGCAACATCGAAAGTAGTTCCATAAACATGAGCTGAGTTGGCACTGGCATTCACATTTTTCTTCCGCAACTTTTTCACATTCCCGGTTGTTCTCAACACACTGGTCACGATGATCTTACGGGAAGAGAGGCCTTTACTGGAAAGGGAATCCTGAAAATTCCGGCCAATCGTCTTCAATAATTTCTCTGCCCGGGGAACCAAATAAGGGATAGAATGGGTCAATTCATCTACCTGATAATAACGACAGGAGCCGATTTTATCCAACTTTCCCATTTGCTCTTCCAACAATTCGTCAGAAGTAACCGGTTGTATCCCCCATTGTCGGGCAGCCTTCAGATGCTTATCGTTCAAATCGTTAAATGTACGTTGATAATTCCGGAAATATCGGAATTCTCCTTGTTTTTTCTTTCCACCACAACCACACGTTAAAAATATCAGCAAACCGATGAAAATATACTTCAATATCTGCATATCTGTTGTCCTTTTCAGTGGCAAAGATAACTAATCTGAGAAGTTTTAGCTAATTTTTGAATAGCTGCCAGATCGAATTTTCCTTTTACTTGCAGAAATACAACTTCCTGTTCTTCATCGACAACCGATACAAAAACCTGATGGACTTTATTTTTAACCGTTTGCATATAGAGTTTCACCTCCGATCCATCTTCTTGTACACTGATCAATTCCTCGAGTTTGCTAGCCCGGACAAATGCCCGGATATCTTTACATAGCATTTTACTTTCTTCTCCGCTACAACTCAATATGCGGAAAGAAGAACATTGCCGAATCAATGCATTTATATCGTTCGCTTCTTTCCCGATAAACCAGGAAGCCAAAAGACAACCCAAGCCATCCATTCCGAACGATCCGACATTTTCCGAATCCTGATATTTTTTGCACAATTGTTCGAACTCTTTGTTATTCTGAGCCCAAGAGGGGATTACCCAACCTCCGATTAAAATCAATACGAACAAACTTTTTTTCATCATCCCAAAGTTTAAAATTCGACACACTCTATTTCTTTACTTTTCCGAGGTACTCCATACCTTCCACATTTACTGCTTTAGCCAAACGGGAGATTTTTTTCAAATCGATCACCCCACAAAAGCTCATCAACATAAACTCTTCCTTTCCTCCTACCAATATCACCAATTCGACAATCTCCTTATTCTTTTCCCGGACATACATCCACACCTGTTCTCCTTCTTCCAGAATGCTCATCAATTCCTCATATTCAGGCTTTCGCTTCTGAAGCATCGTCCGTACTTCCTGAAAATACCGGTCTGTTTCCTGTTCTGTTGTCAGCATTTTCATACCGGTCAAATTTCGGATAATACTTTCCGTTTCAGCATCCGTGATCTCTGAAATCATTTGAAACATCCTGGAGCTGATATTGACCTGTGTAAAGACTTTATTTTCTTTCGTCTTGGCCAAAAAATCGCTCACCAGATCCTGGGCCTGGACACTACAGGTTCCTATCAAAAATAATCCAATGCATATCCACTTTTTCATTACCTATTTATTTTATATATCGGTTTATCCATTTCATTTCGTCCATATTCTCTTCCAACAGTTGTTGTCCTCTGTTCATCTTCGAAGATACAAAATTCAAAGCCTGCCGGACTTCGGCCAGTGCCTGTTCGGGAGTCTGACAAGTATCCTTTTGCGGATTCCCTATATCGATCAATACCTGGCTTACCCCTATCAATAACAACAACACCGCAGCCACCCGAAGCCCTTTTCTCCATCCGGCAGGACGTTTATTGTAGATGGAAGCCAAAATTTTCCGGTCGAAATCATTTCCTAACCCGATTTGTCTTTCCCCTTCCTGAAAGATGAACAGCTCCCTATATTCGGCCAATTCTTCCGGCATTTGCCGGCAATGCTTATAAAAATAACGCAGTTCTTCTTCTTCGGGTAAGGTGGTTTCACACTTCCAGTACTTATCCAACAACCCTATGATCCGATCATAATCCATAATTCTCCATGTTTAAAATCCATGTTTTAATTTTTTTCCTGGCCCGGAATAAATTCACTTTCACCTGTTCTTCCGTCACCTGTAAAGTTTTCGCAATATCCCGATAACTCAGTCCTTCCATATCTCTCAATTGGACGACATCCCGCTGTAAACCGGGTAATCCGTCAATCATCCGATATAACAACTTCATCTTTTCGGTACGGATTATATTTTCCAACGGTTGTTCCTGCACTTCCTGTTCATATGCCCCTTCCAACTCCTTGCTCCGATTGTCTTTCAAGACCAATCGGTTTAAAGCCAGATTCCGGGCCATAGTGTAACAATAAGCTGCCAGATTTTCAACCTTTCCTTTTTCATCCCTCCACACCTTCAGCATTACATCCTGAACAATATCTTCGGCCTCTTCTTTGCTTCGCAGAATACACCAAGCCACCCGAAACAACCGATCCTTTAAAGGAAGTACCAGAGATATAAATTCATTTTTATCCATCATTCAAACTCACTTACAATACTAAGACAGTTGAAAAGATCAAAAGTTACATAAAAGACCGAATTTTCGGAAAATAAAAAAGGTACCCCGTTTCCGGGGTACCTGATCGATCAGTCAAAGAGTCAATTAATTATTTCCTCTTTTCTTATATTCTTCCAAACCTTGTTTCAAAAATTCAACGAAAGCATCTTTATCCAGGTTATGTCCTCTTGGAGCAGCCAGTATATGCGGTCTCAGATCATTATCGTTGCCGCCGCGGCTATCCAACAAAATGTAGTTGGGCTGTGCATTGGAATCGAATTTCTTGATCTGGAAGTCAGCATTTTTCTTGCCTAATGTTTTCTTTTTCTTTCCGTCATAATCGGATACATACCATTCACTTTCAGGTAAAGTAGTCTTGTCGTCTACATACAAAGCCACTACGACATAATCGTTTTTCAACATATCCAATACACGCGGATCGGACCATACCGATTGTTCCATTTCGCGGCAATTTACACAACCGTGTCCTGTGAAGTCGATAAAGAGCGGCTTGTTTTGAGCCTGAGCACATTTTAAAGCCTGATCATAATCGAAATAGCCATCCAAACCATGAGCTAAGTGCAAGAAATCGGAATATTTCGGAGCTTCACAAGCGTCAGACTTCTTAGCTGTTCCGGTAGCAACACCACTGACAGAAATCTGCTTTACATTATCCCGTACAATCCGGTTGATATCGAAGTCGATGGTTTCCTGAGGCGGGAAATAACCGGCCAAAGCTTTTAAAGGAGCACCGAACATACCCGGAATCAGATATACCACAAAAGTGAACGTAGCGATGATAAACGCCAGACGGGGAACACCGATGTATTTCAGTTCGCTGTCATGTGCAAATTTGATTTTACCCATCAGGTACAATCCCTGCAAAGTAAAGATCGTTACCCAAATAGCGATATATATTTCACGGTCGAGTAATCCCCAGTGGTAAGTCTGGTCGGCAACCATCAGGAATTTGAATCCTAAAGCAACTTCTATAAAACCGAGTACCACTTTTACAGAGTTCAACCAACCTCCTGATTTCGGCAGGTTGCTTAGTTTTGAAGGGAAGAAAGCAAAGAAACCGAAAGGTAAGGCTACAGCGATAGAAAATCCCAACATACCGATAATCGGACGCAGTACAGATCCTCTGGCAGCCTCAACCAGTACAGTCCCGACAATCGGAGCTGTACAAGAGAAAGATACCAATACCAAAGTGAAAGCCATGAAGAAAGCTCCGACATATCCGCCTTTATCTGCCTGTGCATCCGATTTATTTACAATCCAGGAAGGTAATACAATCTCGAAAGCACCGAAGAAAGAAGCTGCGAAAATCATAAAGATCACAAAGAAAAATACATTAGGCACCCAATTGGTACTTAACCAGTTGATAAAATCAGGACCTAATAACATAGAAATAATCAATCCCAGAGCGGTATAGATAGCGATAATCGACAAAGAGAAGAAGATCGCTTTTGCTTTCGCCTTTGCTTTGTTCGTATCTCCGTGCATAAAGAAAGATACAGTCATCGGAATCATCGGGAAAACGCAAGGCATCACCACAGCAGCCAAACCGGCTACGAAAGCCCCCCAGAAAAATATCCACAAAGACTCGTCTTTAGTCGAATCACTGGAAGAATCGGTTGCAGCAGCAGCTTTTACTTCAGTTTTAGCAGCAGGCTGATCACCGATCTTGATATCGAACGATTCGTCGAATCTCACACATTGTCCTTCGCGGCATACCTGAAATTCGATTTCACCTTTTACAGCAGCAATAGCCGGATCGGTTACTTTAATTTTTTGAGTAATGACATATTCAAGTTCGAACGACCAAACGTCCACACCGAATACATCGTCATGTTCTTTTTTGGGTTCGTTCTCTGTTGCTTTTCCAACCAATTCGATCCCTTTTCCGGCTTCTTCAAAAGTAACAGTTGTAGCCATAGGACCACCTTCGGGCGTATACATCGAATAAATATGCCATCCCGGTTCTAAAGCGGCCTTAAAAACAAGTTCGTATTCATTATTTCCCAGACTCTTCTGAGAATATGACCATTGAGCCGGATTTTCTACCTGTGCCGAAACAGTAAAAATACCCAGCATGAACGTCAACAAAAAAGCAAACAATCCTTTTTTCATAAACTATTAAGTGTATTATTAATTAATTTTCATTCTTGCCTCTACACCGTCTGATGCAAAATCTCCATACAAAAATATTATTAATTTTTTTTCACACTAGACGCAAATACAAGTTTAACATATAATTAATGGGTATGCAAACGTTTTTCAAGTTTCTTTAAGAAGGCCACGGACAATCTCTGTCCGCTGTATTTTCATAAGTTGACAGCCATAGCATATACACCCGGAATCCCTCTTCTCAGCAATATAAAATCCTCCCCCGATCAATCCTCCTTCCCAACCGGACGATCGATCTTTCCACTTTTCACCTTTACTTTTTTCTAATTCTCCAACTCCCGGTTATAGCGGTTATAGAAATGGTATTCGTAGATATAATAGGAAGGGACATCAACTATTTTCAGTGAAATATGATAACGGAAAGCCCATTTCCGCCGCATGGACAGTAATCCTTTTTTCAGGTAGGCACCGACAAAAGGGTGCACTTTTAAGATAATACGTTTGTTTTTCTTCTCATATACAAAAAATTCCAATTCATCTTCAATCTTATCGATCACCAGAATAGCGGCTTCCGCTTTACCGGTACCGTGACATACCGGACACAGTTCGGTCGTATCCACAGTCATAGCGGGGCGTACCCGTTGGCGGGTAATTTGCATCAACCCGAATTTACTCAATGGCAGGATCGTATGCTTTGCCCGGTCGATTTCCATACATTCCTTCATTTTATCGAACAATTTCTGGCGATTTTCCGCCTTTTGCATATCGATAAAATCAATGACGATAATCCCTCCCATATCCCTCAACTGCAATTGCCGAGCCACTTCTTCGGCTGCTGCCAGATTGACTTCAAGGGCATTCGTTTCCTGATCGTCCCCCAGTTTGGTCCGGTTACCGCTATTCACATCGATCACATGGAAAGCCTCCGTATGTTCGATAATCAGATAGGCTCCGTTTTTAAAGGAAACCGTCTTTCCCAAAGAAGATTTGATTTGCTTATCCACACCAAAATGGTCTAAAATCGGTATCTCAGGAGAAACATATTTGACAATATCCTGCTTTTCCGGAGCAATAGTAGTCAGAAAATGCCGGATTTCTTTACTCAGCGTGATATCGTTGACATATACATTTTCGAAAGAGGGATTCAGGATATCCCGGAGTATGGCACTGGTACGATCGATCTCTCCTAAAATCAATTTCGGAGGTTCTATCTCCCGGATGTGTTTAAAAGCCATTTCGAAACGTTCGACCAATTCTTTGAGCTCACTATCGAAAACAGCTACTTTCTTTCCTTCGGCGACAGTCCGGACGATCACGCCATAATTCTTCGGTTTGATACTTTCGATCAAACGTTTCAGTCTTTTCCGTTCTTCCGGAGATTTTATTTTTTGGGAAACCGACACTTTATCGGCAAAAGGCATCAATACCAGATTCCGTCCTGCAATACTCAGTTCGGAAGTCAAGCGGGGTCCTTTGGTAGAAATCGGTTCTTTGGCCACCTGAACGGCCACCCATTGTCCGACTGTCAGAATATCGGCAATTTTCCCATTTTTGGGAATTTCCGGTTCCAGTTTCAACTTCGATACCGGCATTCCTTTTCTAGCTATACATTGTTTGATATAGCTATCCAGCGAATGAAACTGGGGACTCAAATCCAGATAATGTAAAAAAGCATCCTTTTCATACCCTACATTCACGAAAGCAGCATTCAATCCCGGCATGATTTTCTTCACTTTTCCGAGATAAATATCCCCGACAGCAAATTGCATACTGGTCTTTTCCTTTGTCAATTCGATCAGTTTCTTTTCTCTCAACAGGGCAATGACAATTTCATCTGCTTTGACGTCAATAACTAACTCACTACTCACAACTTTTATCTATTTAAGATACCGTATTACATTATCTTTTAACCAAATAAACCTAAAGACGTGTGCCTTTAGGTTTATATCTTTACTCACAAACGCGAAGAATTTTACTTCTTCTTATGACGATTCTTTCTCAGTCTTTTTTTCCGTTTGTGGGTAGCCATCTTATGTCTTTTTCTTTTCTTACCGCTTGGCATAAATTCCTCCTTTCTTATTTTTTAACATTACCCTTTACGTCGTTAACAAAACTCTTGGATGGTTTGAATGAAGGAATAAAATGTTCCGGAATTTTGATAGTTACGTTTTTAGAAATATTACGGGCTTTTTCAGCTCTCTTCTTCACAACGAAACTACCGAAACCTCTTAAATACACGTTTTTACCCTCAACAACGGAATTTTTAATTGACTCCATAAAAGCCTCCACAGTTGCTTGCACAGCTACTTTCTCAATCCCGGTCGTTCTCGAAATTTCGTTAACAATATCCGCTTTTGTCATTTTCTTTAAATATTTAATATTCAATAATTTATTTCTTCTCGTTCAAATTTCAGTCTGCAAATATAAAGCTTTTCTATTAAGAATAAAAAAAACGGGATGATTTTTGTCATTTTTTTCTGAATCAGATTTTTTTCCTTAATTTCGCTTTTCTGAAAAAAATCATGCAGACGATGTATCCCATGTCCGTTTTTTTTCGTAACTTGTGTAAAATTTCAGTTAAGAAATTTACACGTGTATATGGGTTTCGAACAATGATTCACTCATTATCTGCTTCAATTATTTAAATAATTTAATTAGGACGCATTATGGTAAATAAGGTAATTTTAATTGGAAATGTAGGTGCTGATCCGGAAGTCAGATACCTGGAAGGCGGAGTAGCGGTTGCCAATCTCCGTCTGGCAACTACGGAAAGATATAAAAACAAAAACGGCGAAAACATCGATCAGACCGAGTGGCATAACATCGTATTATGGAGAGGATTGGCTGAAATCGTCGAAAAGTATGTCAAAAAAGGAATGCGTCTTTATATCGAAGGACGGATTCGTACCCGTTCCTGGGACGACCAGAATGGAGTAAAAAGATATACGACCGAAATTTATGCCGATAATATGCAAATGTTATCTTCCAGACAAGACGGTGAGGCCACAGGAAATGCTCCCAGATCTTATACGCCGTCGGTTTCAAGTAGCACTTCAACGACCGCTACTCCTCCGATGAATACACCGGACGATAACGACGATCTGCCATTTTAAGGCTGAAAGGCGATAAGCTATAGGCTATAAGCGAAAAGCGAAAGGTGAAAAGCTATAAAAATAAAGTTTTTCAATTATCTTTGTCCCAGTATAGCCTGGAGTTTTAATCTTAAAGCTCTGGCTTTTCAAACTCATAGCAATCAGCTTTTAGCTTATAGCTTATAGCCTTTAGCTTAATTTGTTTAACTAATTCATTTCATTTTGGAAACAGACGCTTATGACGCGGCACAAAGTATATTCCGCGGAACTTTCGATCTTGCAGACATTGTTTTTCTGATTATTCTTCTATTCCTTCTGTTATGTTCAGCATTAGCTTCTGCCTCAGAAGTAGCCTATTTCTCTCTATCTCCCGGAGAATTAGAAAAATTGAAAGAAAAAGGTTACGATAAAGTAGCCAATCTTCACCAAAAGCCGAATCTATTACTATCGACCATTCTGATTACTAATAATTTCGTAAATGTAGGTATAGTCATTCTATCGACTTATCTGGTTAATTCTTTATTCGATTTTTCGGGTAATCCTGTGTTGGGATTTATCATTCAGGTGATAGGGGTCACTTTCATCATCCTTTTATTCGGTGAGATTATACCCAAATTATACGCTAATCGCTCACAGGTAAAAATGGCCATTTTTATGGCAGGTCCTTTGACTTTCCTCACTTATCTTTTCCGTCCTTTATCGACCTTATTGATCCGGTCAACTTCCCTTATCAGCAAACGAATGGCCAAAAAAGACGGCTTATCCATGGATCAGTTATCCAAAGCCCTGGAATTGACCGAAGATGCAGAAATCAACGACGAAAAAGATATTTTAGAGGGAATCGTACGGTTCAGCAATATCGCTGCCATCGATATCATCCGTCCCCGCATCAACATTATAGCCCTGGATATCGAAGATAGTTTCGAAGTAGTCAAAAATGTGGTAATCGAACACGGGTATTCCCGCTTGCCGGTATATCGTGAAAATCTGGACACCATCGAAGGTATTTTGTACGTCAAAGACTTGCTTGCCCATCTGAAAGAGCCTCAGAATTTCGCATGGCAATCATTGATCCGTCCGGCCTATTTCGTACCGGAGACCAAAAAAATCAATGATTTGCTGGAAGAATTCCAGGTAAAAAAGGTCCATATGGCCATCATCGTCGACGAATACGGAGGAACTTCCGGGATCGTAACCATGGAAGATATTCTGGAAGAAATTGTCGGAGAAATCAACGATGAATATGATGAAAAAGAAGAAACCTATACGAAATTATCCAACAACACCTATATTTTCGAAGCCTGTACTCTATTAAATGATTTTATTAAAATCGTAGATGCAGATCCGGATAGTTTCAAAGATATCGAAGGAGAAGCCGATACCCTGGCCGGTTTGATTCTGGAAATCAAGGGAGAATTGCCCGGAAAGAACGACGTAATCACTTATCAAAGCCATAAATTCACAATTTTGGAAGTCGATAACCGCCGGATAAAAAAAATCAAATACGAAAAAAATTGATACAGGTTTACTGAAAAATAAATACCTCATGTGATGCTAAAAACAGCTTTTATTCTATTCTTACTCCTGGCGTCGGGTTGCAAGGACCAATATACTCCCAAGCCTTACGGATATTTCAGGATCGACTTTCCTGAAAAACAGTGGGTCGCTTCTCCCGACACTCTACCCTATTGTTTCGAGCAATCGGCACAGGCCATCTTGGAAGCCGATCCCGATAAGCAGGCAGAACCAGGGTGGATGAATCTTTCTTATCCGCAATACAACGCCAAACTCCATCTCTCCTATAAAGAGATCAACAACGATACCGCCCTGAATCATTATCTCGAAGACTGTCATCATCTGGCCTATACGCATACGATAAAGGCCGAATCGATCAACGAAAAATATTTCAAGAATCGGGAAATTTTCGGACTCATTTATTATATCGAAGGAAATACCGCTTCTTCCACTCAATTTTTCATCACCGATTCCACCCGTCATTTTCTGCGCGGAGCTTTATATTTCAACCAGCACCCCGATAAAGATTCTTTGGCTCCGGTCATCGATTATTTACGGGAAGACATCGTCACTCTGATGGAAACACTCCGCTTTAAAAACAAATGAAAAAACTTCTATTTCCCGGCCGTATAGGGAACCGGTACTTCCAGTATACGACACAACATCGGTAACAAAGCGGTCATTTGACACTCCTGAGGTAAGTCCTGAGGTACCCCAGCCCCATACAGATAAAGCGGAACCCGGTTTCTCTTGCTATAGCGCGCATAATTGTCTTCCCGTTCCTTTAGGGTTGGAATCCAGGTCGGTACCAGGGAATACAAAATATCTCCGCTCCGTTTCTGAGAAAAAGCATTCTGAAACAAGACTTCCTTACCTGCCGACGACGCATTATGAGTCAAGGAATAAGCAGTCAGTACATGTCCGACCCCCTCGAATTCGATCATAAAATCAGCGATCTTATCCTGCATCTCTTTCAAAGAAATTTTTTTCTGTTCGATCAACTGACGATCCAGGTAAATTTGTTCGGCATCATAATCCAAAATCCATTCCCCTTCTCCATATACCAGGTTCAAGAAAGACTTCAATAAGGCAACGGCTTTAAAAATACTGAAATATCCGGAGGTCAATCTCATCTTGGCCAATTCTTCCGGCAACAATTCACGGGCTTCGGAAAAAGTTAGAAAAACGGTATAATTTCCTTTTCCCACCCGGCTATCCAATTCATTCAAAAGCTTTTCGACATCCCGGTCCAATCGCATCACGACATCCTGAAATTCGCGGGAATATACGCCATAATCCCGGTTCATATAGTCCAGACAGGAAAAATTCAGTGCCAGTAAATCAGCATCGTTATCATGCCCGAGTTGCTCCGTCTTGAGTAATTCAAGCGCTAAATCCGTCACCAGGGTATTAGCATAAGGAGTAGCTTTTAAAATCCGATAGGTATCGAATTTCCGTTTCGCCTGTGCCAAATCGTAATAAAAATTATTTCCCAAACCGATCTTGTTCTTCAAACGCAGGGAGGTTGCATTACCATCCTCATCCCCCAAAGCCATCCACCCCCGGCGAATAAAAAAATCGCTTTCCATTTTGGCATTATAAGCCTGCAGCCACCCCGGCAGCGAATCGGCATAATAATCGGAAGAGATCCATTTACCTGACTCTTCACTCAACCAAATAGCCATATTCGCACAGCTTCCTCCACTCAGAACCGCCTCTTCCCCATTGACAGCAACACTATATACTTTCGAAAAAACATTATTCATCTTCATAGCACATCCGAGTGTCAAGGCTTGTAAGCCTTCAGGACTAAGCCCTTTGACTCCATCTTCCCCCAACATCAGGCAGTTATCCGAGATCACATTATTCTGCCGCTTTCCTCTCAAACGATCGTACCAATCGTGAGCGATCACCCCATGTTCGGATGGCAATAAACCCGTATAAATCGTTGCCTGATCCACTCCGGTCTGCGAATACAGATACCGGTAATCGGCCATCATCTCTCTACCTTGCCCACAAATTCTCTTCAAGCCTCCTTCTGCCAAATCGTTCTTATAAATAGTTACCCACTCCGGATAAAAATTACTGACTGTAATCCCTACGATCAATTTCGTCTTATTCTCAGCAGCCATCGATACCATTCCCTGCAGTATCAACAAAAATCCCAGTATCCCCTTTTTCATTTATTTTCAAATTAGATATCACAACCCTTGATCGTACAAAGGTATAAAAACAACCTTAAAATAGTATGTCGTTCCATGAAATCCTATCAAAAACAGAATTGAAACAATTTTCTTATTATCAACTATATTTTAAAAGAAAAAAGATCGAATAAATAATAATTTACAACTTTAAATTAGCGCTATCCCATTTTGTTTATTATATTTACGGCATCAAACCGAATTTTGCAGAACAATGACAGAACAGAGATTTCAACTGGCAGAAAAATTACGAACCTATATTTCGAAATACGGAATTAATGATTTCAACGAAGAACACTTGCAAAAGGTGGGCCTGACCTTAGAAGAACTGAAAGAAAATTTCACCGACCGCAAAGACATTGTCAAAGCCATACTGGAGCATGAACGGAGATGTTTTGAAGAAATCTTCAATGAATACAATTTCGAAGGGTGGAACGCTATCGATATTATGTTGATCGTCAGTGATGAAATCAACAACCGTTTTTTCAATGTATCTCCTTCGTTCACCATTATGTTATCGAAAGCTTTCCCGGATATTTTCGAAGAACATATGCAAATGCGTTCGGATTTTATCTATGAGAAGATTAAAATCAATATCGAGAAAGGCATGGAACAAGGCATGTATAAGAAGGATATTTCAAGTGAAATGATCGCCCGGATGTATATCGCCAAACTAAACGATATTCATAATCCGGATATTTACCCTCCGGAAGGATTTACTTTTGCAACGATATTCAATAATTTGATAGACGGAGTCATCAAAAACATTACCAACGAAGAAGGAAGAAGATATTACAAACAACGCAAACAATTGTATAGTATTCTGAACTTCAGATAATCCCATTTTACTAATCAATACCTAAATGCAATGAAATACCAGATCGATGATATAGACAGAAAAATTCTATCCTATCTTGTAAAAAATGCCAGAGTACCTTTTTTGGAGATTGCCCGTGAATGCGGTATATCCGGCGCAGCTATTCACCAAAGAGTGAAAAAAATGGAAGATGCCGGCATCATCGAAGGTTCACGATTCATTGTAAAGCCACGCGCACTGGGATTCAAGATTTGTGCTTTCATCGGGGTCATTCTGGATAATGCTTCCCAATATAAAAAAGTTGTCAAAGAAATAGAAAAGATCCCCGAAGTAATCGAATGCCATTTCATCACCGGTCACTACTCCTTTTTCCTGAAAATCCGGTGTAACAGCCACCAGCATCTGATGGATATCCTGATCAATACTCTGCAAAATATTCCCGGTATTGCTAAAACCGAATCTTTCATCTCCCTGGATCAGCTCATCGAAAAACAGGTGGATATTTGTACGGAGGAACAATAAAGGCGAAAAGGCTTAAAAGCTAAAGGCTAAAAGCGAGAAGCGAGAAGCTGAAAAGATAAAAAAGCAAAGAAGCTAAAGGTTACCTTCTCGCCTTTAGCTTCTAGCTTTTAGCCTCTTCTAGCTTTTAGCTTTTAGCCTCTAGCTTTTAGCCTCTAGCTTTTAGCCTCTAGCTTTTAGCCTCTAGCTTTTTACTTTTTACCTTCAGCTTATCGTTTTCCTTATCGCAGTCGACATAGAGGGTACCGCCTTCGGGAAGGTCGCCTTTGATGATCACTTCGGCTAATTCATCTTCCAGGTATTTCTGGATAGCCCGTTTCAACGGACGTGCTCCATATTGAGGATCATACCCTTTCTCGGTCAGGAATTCTTTTGCAGCATCCGAAACCTGGATGTGGTATCCCAATTCACCTACCCGCTTGAGCAGTCCTTTCAGTTCTATATCTATGATCTTATGGATATCTTCCTTACTCAAAGGATTGAAGACGATCACATCATCGATACGATTCAGAAATTCAGGAGAAAAGGCACTCTTCAACGCTTTCTGCACGACACTCTTGGCATAATCGTTGTCATTCGTCTTATCGGCAGCCATAAATCCGATACCACGTCCGAAATCTTTCAATTGCCGGCTTCCGATATTGGAAGTCATGATCACAATCGTATTTTTAAAATCGACGCGCCGCCCCAAACTATCGGTCAACTGGCCGTCATCCAGCAACTGCAGGAGGATGTTGAATACATCGGGATGTGCTTTTTCAATCTCATCCAATAATACTACCGAATAAGGTTTACGTCTCACTTTCTCCGTCAGCTGTCCGCCTTCTTCGTATCCTACGTATCCGGGAGGTGCCCCGACTAACCGGGAAACAGCAAATTTCTCCATATATTCACTCATATCGATCCGGATCAGCGAATCAGGCGTATCGAACAGATATTGTGCCAATACTTTGGCCAATTGAGTTTTTCCGACACCGGTAGGCCCCAGGAAAATGAACGATCCGATCGGTCGGTTGGGGTCTTTCAATCCGGCCCGGTTCCGGTGTATCGCTTTAACGATCTTTTCAATCGCTTCCTGTTGTCCGACGACACTATCCGCCAATTCTTCACGCATCTGCAACAATTTCATACCCTCGGTCTTAGCGATCCGTTTTACGGGTACTCCGGTCATCATTGCCACTACTTCGGCCACACTCTCTTCATCGACCACCACCCGGTTTTCTTTCAATTCTTTCTGCCAGTTGTCTTTTTCCTGCTCGAGCTGGGCCAGCAATTGGCGTTCTTTATCCCGAAAAGCAGCTGCAACCTCGAAATTCTGTTGTCTGACCGCTTCTTTCTTCTTATTCTTGATTTCTTCCACCGATCTTTCCAACTCTTCGATAACCTGAGGCACATGGATATTGGCGATATGTACCCGTGAACCGGCCTCATCCATCGCATCGATCGCTTTGTCAGGCAACGCCCGGTCGGAAATATAACGCGTCGTCAGCTTGACACAGGCCTTGATCGCCTCATCGGTATAACGGACGTTGTGATGATCCTCGTAGCGGGATTTGATATTGTTCAGGATTTCGACCGTTTCATCGAAAGAAGTCGGTTCGACCAATACTTTCTGGAAGCGTCTTTCCAAAGCACCGTCTTTCTCGATATTCTGCCGGTATTCGTCGAGGGTCGTCGCCCCGATACACTGAATCTCCCCTCTCGACAGCGCAGGTTTCAGCATATTTGCCGCATCCAGGCTACCTCCCGACCCTCCGGCTCCTACAATGGTATGAATCTCGTCGATAAAAAGGATAATATTTTTGTTTTTAGCCAATTCGTTCAGAATGGCTTTCATCCGCTCTTCAAATTGTCCCCGGTATTTCGTACCTGCAACAATAGACGCGATATCCAAAGCTACTACCCGCTTATCGAACAATACCCGTGACACTTTTTTCCGGATGATACGGATCGCCAACCCTTCGGCAATAGCCGATTTACCGACCCCCGGTTCTCCGATCAACACCGGATTATTTTTCTTCCTCCGGCTCAGAATTTGGGCCAATCGTTCGATTTCCCGGTCTCTCCCTACGATCGGATCGAGGGTACCTTCTTCGGCAGCTTTCGTGATATCTATACCGAAATTATCCAATACCGGGGTATCCGATTTAGCAGGCCCGTTCTGACGATAGGGATTGTACATCGATTCTTCGTCACCTGCATCCTCGTCTTCATCGGATTCTTCTCCATAATCGGATTGCATACGGGTTTTCTCCTTCAGCAGTTGTTCTTTAAACTTCTCGTAATCTACTCCCATAGAATTAAACAATTTTGTGACAAACCCTGCCTGATTTCTCAACATGGCCAACATCAGATGTTCCGACTCTACTTCCTCATCCCCCAGCTTCCAGGCCTCCTCGATGACCCGTTTAACAATACTGTTGGCAGCCAGGGTAAGATCCAGCTCATCGGGCATCTCTTCACTCTTATCCCTTTGCTTATTCAGTTTCTGTTCGATTTTTGCTTTCACCTCATAAAAATCCACTCCCAAAGCGATCAGAACATCGATAGCCCTGGCCTGATCCATCCGCAACATCCCCAGAAACAAATGTTCGGGTGAAACCTTCGTATTCCCCAAACGCTTTGCCTCTTCACAAGCTAAGTCTATTATTTCTTTCAATTTTTTGTTATCGTTTTTTGTCATATCCTCGTTTATTACTTCGTTGATGCAGCAGGGTATTCCCTATTATTTCAGTAATTCGTAAAATTCTTCTTCAGAAATAATCCGGGTACCCAATTTTTCTGCCTTTTTCAATTTACTACCGGCATTTTCGCCAGCCAACAAATAGGCGGTCTTGGCTGAAACAGAATCGCTGACCTTTCCCCCTGCATTCAAAATCAACTCTTTGAAGTATTCGCGGGGCCGGGTCAGTGTACCGGTAATCACAAATGTTTGCCCTGTCAGGCTATCGTTTCCTGTTTCCGTTTCTCCTATTTCTGCTTCTACGCCATAATCGATCAGACGTTTCACCAATTGTCTGTTTTCTTCTTTACCAAAATAGCGCAAAATACTATTAGCCATCTGTTCACCGATATCTTCTACTTCGGTCAATTGCTCAAAATCGGCTTCCATCAGCCTGGTCAGTTCCCGGAAACTTTTAGCCAGATTACGGGAGGCAGTCTCTCCGATATACCGGATTCCCAAAGCATTCAATAAAGCGGGAAAACCGGCCGTTTTCGATTTTTCGATACCGGCGATTAAATTATCTACCGATTTCTCCTGCATCCGATAAACGGATAAAGTATTCAATTTCCGTACCAATTTTTCATTAGAACGGAAAAAACGGACAATGCTATCGGCTTCATCTGCATCGATCCCCTCAACAGCCCGGATTTCAGCAGCAGAAGCCACAGATAATTCATAAATATAATCGAAGCGGGCTGCCAATAAGTCAGCTTTATGCCAATTTATCCCCGGAATATTCAATGCATAGACGACATAATCCAAAGGAATATTTTCAACGGCACCTGCTTCTTTCAAGCGTTCTACGGTCTGATTGAAAGGAGTACGAAAGTAATCCAATATCCGGTTTACCGTCGTTTCATCGCCTATCACCGCTGAAAGCTCTTGTTTCGAAGCAGCGGCATAAGCTTCCAGGCTACCGAAATGACCAGCCAACGTCTCTGCATTTCGGGAAGAAATATTCTTTATTCCGATTTCAAATCCATAAATCACTTTTGCTAAAGGGATACTGGTCATTTCGAAACTCTCGGGGTAAACAATTTTTTCGAGTCCGATCAATTCCTCTCGCTTTGCCGGTAATCCATAAATATCGGCCACATCCCGGATCAGCCTTTTACCCAGTAATAACTCGATCGTTTCTTCTCCCATCCCCTCTATATTCATCGCCTTACGGCTAACGAAATGTTCGATTTTTCCGGCTATCTGAGGTGGACAATGGTCTTCATTCGGGCAATAATGATTGGCTTCACCTTCTATCCGTATCAATTTTGTTCCGCATTCGGGACAACACGTAATGAATTCGACAGCTGCGGCTCCTTCCCTGCGTTTAGCCCGGTCTACCCCCACAATCTTCGGAATAATTTCTCCCCCTTTCTCCACATACACCGTATCATGTTCGTGTAAATCCAGAGAAGAGATGATATCTGCATTATGCAGGGAAGCCCTTTTCACCGTAGTGCCGGCAATATGCACCGGTTCCAGATTGGCTACCGGCGTGACGGCACCTGTCCGCCCTACCTGATAAACCACATCGATCAGGGGCGTCTCCACCTGTTCGGCCTTAAACTTATAAGCAATGGCCCAACGGGGAGATTTTGCCGTATATCCCAGCAAATGCTGCATCCCGATATCATTGACTTTGATCACAATCCCATCGATCGGAACCGGCAAACCCGTCCTTTCTTTATCCCATTTTGTGATAAAGGCCCAAACTTCTTCAAACGAATCGGCCAAGTGAATGTAAGGAGGCATATGGAAGCCCCATTCTTTAGCTTTCATCAAGTTTCCGTAATGGGTTTCCGCCGGAGTCACTTCGCCGGGAATATAGTAAAGAAAACAATCCAAATGCCGTTTCGCTACCAGCGAAGAATTCTGTAATTTCAAGGTTCCAGCAGCAGCATTCCGGGGATTGGCGAACAAAGGTTCTCCGGCCTCTGCTTTTTCCTGGTTCAAGCGATTGAATACCGAAAAAGGCATCAGAATCTCCCCCCGGATCTCGAATTCGGGCGGATAATCCCCTCTCAACTTCAAGGGTACAGTGCGAATCGTCCTGACATTAGCCGTGACATCGTCTCCCTTCACGCCGTCTCCCCGGGTAACCGCCTGAGTGAGCTCACCGTTCACATAAGTCAGACTAATCGAAGTCCCGTCGTATTTCAACTCACAAACATACTGTACCCGGTCACCGACTACTTTCCGCACCCGCTGATCGAAATCCCGCAATTCTTCTTCGCTATATGTATTTCCCAAAGAAAGCATCGGATATTTATGAGCGACCTGAGTAAATTCCTGATTGATATCCCTCCCTACCCGTTGGGTCGGGGAATTGGGATCGTACATCTCCGGATACTTTTCTTCCAGTTTTTCCAAATCGTGCATCAACCCGTCGAACTCCCGGTCTGAAATCTCCGGTGCATTTTCGATATAATATTTATAATTATGATATTCAAGCGCTTTCCGCAACTCCAAAATCCGATCTTTCTCTGTTTGCATATCTCTTGTTTTATCCTTTACAAAGGTAAGGAAAATTTTGGCGTACCTCTTTCAAACTTAAATGTAAAAACGCAAAATTTGCAAACGCAAGCCGGTGTTAAAATAAAAAAGGCAATCAGGCTTATTTCTAAAATTTATAATTTAATTTAGATGCTCTAAAAAAATAGGTGATATATGAAGAAAGTTCTGTTTTTTATTCTACTTCTCTGGTGCCCGTTTTCAATCGTTTCGGCACAATTCGTCAATTTCGGTCAGGATAGGCCTTCCCTGCGCTGGAAGCAAATCAAAACCGACGATTTTCAAATTATATACCCGGATTTTTTCGAAGAAAACGCCCAAAAAGCAGCTTCTATTTTCAGTCTTTTATACCACCATGCCAACACACTGCAATTACACCCCAAAAAGATATCCATCATCATGCATGCCGACGGAGGTGTTTCCAATGGGAATGTAGCCCTGGCACCCCGGAAGAGTGAACTTTACACCATGCCTTCCCAAGATCCCACGGATGATTGGCTGGAACATTTGTGTGTACACGAATTCCGGCATGTCGTGCAGCTCGACAAGGTAAACCAGGGACTTACCAAAGACCTGTATTATCTCTTCGGGGAGATTTTTCCTATTGCAGTAGTCGGTGTATATGTACCGATGTGGTTTATGGAAGGAGATGCCGTATGTTTTGAAACTGCTGTCGGCCATCTCGGCCGAGGACGTTCCCCGGAATTTCTGAACGAAATGAAAGCCCAAATCCTGGAAAAAGGGATTTACAATTATTCGAAAGCCGTACTGGGTTCAAACAAAGATTTCGTGCCCAATCGTTACACCATGGGGTACTTCATGACCGCCAACTCCCGGGTCAATTACGGTTCGGATATCTGGGCAAAAGCGCTGGAACGCACCGGAAGACGCCCTTACGGCATTACTCCCTTCGCCACCAGCCTGAAGCTTTCCATGCAGGGCAAGCGGGACAGTCTCTGGCGGGACAGTACATTCCGTTCTCTGTTTATCGATCCCGACAGTGTCCGCCAGGCCAACACCTACCGGGATGCCAAGCGTACCCTTTACCGGGATAATTTTTCCGAATTGCAACAGCGCTGGATGCGGGAGGCCTCTCTCGTATCGTCTCCATTCGATACACTTCCCACCCACAACAAGTATTACACGAATTACTACAATCCCACCCCGATTTCTTCCGGCAAAGTGATTGCTTATAAAAAAGGGCTGCAACAAACGGGAGCTTTCGTTCTCTTGCACAATCAGAACGAAAAACTCCTCCGGCGTACAGGGATTCTGGACGACTATAAATTTGCCTTCAACAACGACCAAATAGTCTGGAGCGAATATTACAATCACATCCGTTGGGATCAGGGCGGACGTATGCGTTTAAGCAGTTACGACCTGAATACCGGTAAATACAAACGCTATAAAAGCCGGAACAACCGTTTTTCTCCTTTCGCGATGGGCCAGGAGTGGGGCTGTGTAGAAGTGGACCATTGCAACCGATCTTATCTGGTCTTGCTCGACTCGACTTTGAGCCGGGAAACCGGGCGTATTCCGGCAGAAGCGAACGAACTATTCATCCATCCGTCTTACCACGAGGGTAAAATCACCACAGTCGTCCAATCCCCCCGAGGCTTGAGTCTGGTATCGATCGATCCGGTCACTCACCGGCGACATACCGTCTGTCCTGCGATCTATTACGAACTGGACCACCCGGTTGCCGGAGACAGTCTATTGATCTACAGAGCTTCTTACAACGGTAACAATGCTTTCTACCGTTGGACCGCACAAGGTCCGGTGAATGTGCTGAACAGTAAGTACGGGCTACAGTTCCCCACCCTCAGTGCGGATAAAAAACAGTTGTATTTTTCTTTCTACACAGCAGACGGCTATAAACCCGGGCATATCGACCTGGCCGGATTACAGGAACAGCCGACGGTCTATCAGCAATTCCGGTTAGCCGACTCGATGAAACAGGAAGAAAAATGGCATTCTGCTTTCCAATACGATTCTATCTATCCTTCCCGGAAATACAATAAATTCACCCACCTTGTCAATATCCACAGCTGGGGACCGGTAGAAGCCGATCTGAACGATATGGACGTCGACTTCGGTGCGGTAGTTTACTCTCAGAATAAGTTGAGCACCTTATCCTTTACTGCCGGTTATATCTTAAAATCGGGTTATGACCACGGGGCCTGGATGCTGAATGCCAGCTACAAAGGCTGGTGGCCGGTATTCGATTTCGACCTGTATAGCGGGAGATACGATTACGAATCTTTCAACGAAGGTTTTTTCCTGCCTACCCGGCAAAAAGAAACTTTTTATGCACAATATAAAGCCTGGCGTTCTTCGGCTGAGGTTACGGTCCGGTTTCCTTTTACCCTGTCTGCCCGCCAATATAACCGGACCTTACAACCTTATGTCCGTTACCGGTTTGTCGGATTACACCATGAAAAATTAAATAAACTCTACACCTGTAAAATAGCAGAAGCGAACACTATATGGATTACACAAGTCGATCCGAACTTTTACCAGGTGAACGAGCCTTCCCGGTTTTATCAATTGCTGGAATACGGACTTTATTTTACCAATCAAACCCGTATGACTACCCAGGAGATCAATCCCCGCTGGGGCCAAACTTTCAGTGCAGGTTACACTCACAGCCCTCTGGAACATATAGACCTGGGCTATCAATGGTGGGGAGACGGACGCCTGTATTTTCCGGGCTTCACCACCAATCATTCCCTGTCGCTGTACGGAGGCTTCCAGCATATGTCGCACAAAGAGCGGAATTATAGCAATAAAATTCTTTACCCCAGAGGGATCACCCTACCTGGCTACGAAATAGCCAGCTTGCGTACCGGTTACCATATGCCGATCGCTTTCCCGGATCTGCCCCTGAGTTCATTGCTCTATCTCAAAACTATAAACGCCGCCGTATTCTACGATTGGGGTAGCAGCCGCAACAAATTCGGCAAAGCTACTTACTCCTCCTATGGAATAGAATTGACCACGGACACCCACTTCTTCCGGTTAACCTATCCGATCCGTCTCGGTATCCGCACCGGCTACGAAACACAACATAAAAAGATGTTCGCCGACCTGATTTTCTCTATCGGACTGAGTATTTAAGATAGATGACAGGTGTCATCTATCATCTTTAATGGCAAGGTATATACAAAGAGTCGTCCCGGGGGATAATCAATACTTCGGACCGGGCGTGTTTACGGTAAAGCCGGACAGTATAGGGATAGTAAAAGGGAAATAAGCGGAACGGACGCATCATCAGGGTTATCCCCGGAGAAAGATCCTGCAAAACCTTTATCAGGCTTTTTTCAAAACTTTTCTCTTCATTCACCACCTCGTAGCGGGCTTCGGAATGCTTTAAGATACGCTCCATAAATGCTAAATTATTGCGGACCATGGCCGCAATATGCTCATCTTTTTCCCGGGGAACGATGATTTCGATCCGACACCCGGGATGATGCCGCTGCAGGAAATTAGCCCAAATCCCTTTTTCTTTATTTTCCTTCAAATAACCTACCGGAATTTTCAGCTGCTGAAAAGTATCGGCAGAAAAATGATCCTGCAAAACAAGTACCGGTTTATTCAAAGCATACACGTACTTCATCAACCGATAAAAAGAATATGATTTCCGCTTCAACAAACAAAGAACACTATCCTCTCCCATGCAGGCTGAAAGCAGTTTTCCGCTACCGGGTATTTTTTCACATCTATACCGCCATCCATATAACCGCCCGATGTTTTCGGCACATTCACGGATTTCTTCTATCTCCTGTTTATAAAAAGCTACAATTTCGTATTTCATCATCTGGATTTATCTAAAGTACCCTTATTCCCCGACCGTCCCTCGTCCGATCAGGCCGGCTATCCCCATCGATACTAAGGATAAAATAAACACTTATAATTTATGGGACGACTGAGATCCCGGAAATATCCGGCCGCCAGTCTGGTTGTATAAAAGTTACTTTCGATAAGCATCGTCATCTCTTTATCCTCATATAAAGGAGTAATATCGATCATCCCATCCCCATCGATCCGATACATTTGGTCCGGAAAAAACGTTATATCCCCTTTCACCACTTCTCCCCCGGCTTGAAATTCTCCTCTTACCAATTCTCCGTTATTCACTCCATAATAGAGATACACCTTTGCCCCGGCATCAGGTATTTCTACATCGGGCTGAGCTTCATTTATATAAAACACCTTTACCGTAAACCCTTTTTCTTCTACGACAGGTTCGACCTCGTCCTCATGCCCGGAAGAACATGCCTGAACAATCAGAAGCAAAGAACAAACTATTATTGGCAGTACTACATTTCTTATCATACCTATGCGACAATATTTTTTGAAGACACGAAAATACATAAACAAAAATCACAACAGGGTAAATATTTATTATCCATATCCCACCATCATTATATATATTGAGGATATATCAAAACTAAATTGAATGCTCGATAAAGTTACAGATTATAATGAATAAGCACAAAAGAGCCTTATCAAGCTTATTAAAGGATAATGACAAGGTTCTTTTATTATAAACAAGAATAGACAATTTTCAGATTGTAAGTTCATAGCCATCAAATTTGAATTTTGATACACCCTCATACAATTTATAAATTAGTTTTCTTTGGTGATATATACAATCTATACCACCCTGTATAATATTTAGAATTAAAAGTAGGTTCTGTATAATCAACAACTGCCTGCTCCCTAGGGTTTGTTCTTGGTTTATAATGATATCTAAATTCATCACTAATTACAACAGGGTCAGCAAAGTTAATAATAACTTCACCCAATTCATCCCCTCCAAGTGTTTTAGTTATAGTATTAGACACATTTAAAACTTCTTTTATTGTTGAACCAAATTTTACTCCAAATTTCACTTTCTCACCAAAACTTGCATCAAAACCAAAATTAGTTGCAAATTCGATACTAGAACTTATTGAGTTCACTTCAGTTTCTTGTCCATCTACCTCTTCTATTGCAATCTTAATTGTTGCTCCATAATTTTCTAAATCCCATTCAAATAATGGTAAATCAAGGTCAACTCGCTTAGATTTCAAACCTACAAGTTTATAAACGGTATAACCAGGCATACCCGGACGAGAAATTACTCTCTCTACTTCAGCCCTAAATAATTGATCAGGTTTTAATCGAAAAAAAGATTTATATTCAGTTCCTATAGTCGACTTACTACCAACGTAGGTTGTAACCTTAAATTCATATTCACCTTCAGTCCAAGTAATTATAGAACTATTTGCAGGTAAAACTCCACCAATCGGAATACTACTTTTAGGATCCCCATCCTGATCTGCTATTTTTCTATAAAATCCGAGAGCATCCCCCATCAGTTCAAATCCAACTAAAAATTCTTTCATATTATAATCAAAAGGTCCTTTCCATAATATATATAATCTCTTTGCCAACCAGTTGTATTTTTATATATTTTATAAGCTTCGTAAGTTTTCTTCATATTTGCAGGAAGATAATCCTCAGGATTATCGACCTTAGGTAAAGGAACAGGTCGATCAGGTCGATTTGCACGTGTCTTAGTATTAACCAAGTCTTTTCCATGTAAATTATTAAAAATTTCATCAACAAATATAAGATTAGTCTCTTCTATATTTTCAGAAACAGTTTTACTTAAAATCTCCCCATTCCTTACAATTCGTTCATTCTCTTTTACAACAACGACAGGGAAACCTGGTATAATATCTGCTGGAAAAACTTCAGTTTCTCCGTTTCCGTAATAAATTTTCACATCATTATTGTCAGAAACTTTTACTGCAACAGCAGGTAATTCATCAATTGTATTCCAACTATGAACAGAAAAAGAATTTTCAGGGAGAGTTGGTACAAATAAAGTTAAAGTCGGCAGTTGCTTATGAATACATTTCAATTCATCTGAGGTTAAATATTTTTCTAAATATTCCTCTAAAGTAACTCCATTTTTCAATTGTTTGTCTTTAATCAAACAATAAAGAACATCATAATCAAAATCAATTTGCTTCAAAGCTTCTTCTTTTATTAAAGAACGTACTTCTTCGTTTTGGCCCAATACTTTCACCAAAGCAGAACTAAACTTTTGTTTCAAAATCAAATTGCTTTCGCTTTGTTCCAAAAAAGTTGCAGACACAACATTTTTATCAATATCATTTAACGACTCATTACAAGAAGCGACTGATAAATATACTAAAAAAACTAATACAAAATTCTTCATCATCTAAAAATTAAATAAAAAAAATTCTTACATCTATAAATTCAATTCATAACAATGAAACTTTAATCATTTCAAATGTACTTTCTTTCGATTTTCATTTATAGTTTGATTCCTCCTTTCTTTTACTACAATTTTGTAAAACCGAAACCAAATACATATTCAAATTAACTCTATAAAATTAAATATAAAAAAATTAATTTCAAAATATTTAAAACAATATTTAGG
>OOIF01001006.1_pt1 | contig 26970 bp, 18 predicted proteins | sample 1691961 | NCBI WGS metagenome assembly OOIF01 (sample SAMN06348146, study PRJEB24527) | human gut metagenome | biome: human gut; feature: ankylosing spondylitis patient; material: feces | host: Homo sapiens | place: China | collected 2015-10 | reverse complement strand
TATTTCAAAGAAAGATGCACAGGAATATGAGACAGAGGAACTTATAGACCGTATGTTTGAAGGGTCAAAAAAGAATTTTTTTGCAGCAATGTTGTCTGAGAACAGTTTAACGGCGGAAGAACTAGAGCAGTTAAAGGATATGGTAAATCAAATGAAGTGAGGTGTTTAAATGCTTATAGACATGAGTGTTTCGGCAGGAGTGCTTATTGTACTTACGATTATATTAGAAAAAATTGCCGGAAATTATTTCTCAAAGAGATTTATCGTAACAATGTGGAAAATTGTTTTGCTTCGTTTGATAATACCGATTAATCTTCCGATAACATTTGGTATTGCAAAGCCTTTCATTGGAATGGTCAGAGGTGCAAAAAATATTTTGGGTGGGCTTTTTGGGAGTGAAAATAAGTCCAGAATATATTATGCAGCAGGGGCATCAGTGATGTCAAAGCCGCAAAATCTGTATTCTGAAAATAACAATATAAATTTAGTGTTGACAGGGTGGGGACTTGTGGCAGTTGTTTTAATTGTGTTTTTTGCAGTTTCATATTATAGGGAGTACAAAAAGTTTAAAGTTGCATTACCATTACAGGAGGAATTTGAGCAGAACATCAGACAGATGAAAATTTTGCCGAAATATGTAAAACTTTATGTTTCTGATATGACGGCAACACCGATAACATTTGGAATTATACATCCGGAGATAATATTTCCAAAAATATTTGTGAAATTAAAGAAATCGGACGGAGTATTTTCTAATGAGGATAATGAAATAAAATATGTGTTGATGCACGAAAGTGTTCATATAAAATATGCGGATAACATTTGGAAACTGGCAGCAGTTTTTGCAGTCTGTATTCATTGGTTCAATCCTCTTGTATGGCTGATGTATGTTTTTATCAACCGTGATATTGAAATGGCTTGTGATGAACAGGTGATTTTGAGATGCGGTGAAGTAAAAAAAGCTGATGATAATGATAATAAAGCACAGGCGAAAACAGATATAAGTAAGACATCAGAAGAAGATAAAAAATCAAAGGTTGCAGTTGAAATAAATGATGTCGAAGAATATGCAGAGGGTGATTCAGTTTCATGCACTGCATATGCCGATGGAACTGCGACATATTATGTAAATGGGAAACAGGTAAAATTGACAGAGGATGAACTTAAAAAGCTTGAAAAAGACGGCAAAGTTACAATAAAAATTAAAAATTTAAAAGAAAAATAGAAGCTGTCAGATGTAGATGGGTGTGGGCGGTAATAGATGGAAAAAGCCTTATAGAAAGTAAGTATTGTGAAAATCTCAAAAAAGAGTTAAGATGTTGAAAGTACATAGTACAACAAATAAATAATAAAAAAACACTTGTAAACAGAAAACTGCGAAGTTTTAGCTTTGTGTGTGGTTCATGAAAAGGCATTATCTTCAGAGAAAGTGTTTAATAATAAAAAACAGGAGGCTCGACATGACTAAAGAGATTTTTGACGGATACAAATATATTGAGGGTGGTGTGTGTGCTGCCAAAGGATTTGTTGCAAACGGACTTAACTGTGGAATAAATCCGGTTAAGGAAAAGTTTGACCTTGGTGTTGTTTATAGTGAGACGGAATGCAATGCGGCTGGTGTCTACACTCAGAATAAAGTAAAAGGTGCACCTATCATTGTTACTAAAAAACACCTTGAAAAAAGTGGCGGTAAGGCAAAGGCTGTTATCGTTAATTCAAAAAATGCAAATACCTGTAATGCTGACGGCGAGGAGATTGCTGAAAAAGTTTCAAATCTTCTTGCAGATGCCGTGGGAATTAAACCGGAGGAAGTAATCGTTGCTTCAACAGGTGTTATCGGACAGAGACTTTCAGTAAAACCTTTTGAAGATTATATGCAGAAACTTGTTGACGGAATGACAACAGACGGTCATACGGCGGCAGCAGATGCGATAATGACAACGGATACCATTCGTAAGGAAGTTGCGGTAGAGTTTGAGATAGACGGAAAGGTGTGTCATCTCGGCGGCATGGCAAAGGGAAGCGGAATGATTCATCCAAACATGGCAACAACGCTTAACTTTGTTACAACAGATGTTGCGGTTACAACAGAGATGGTTCAGAAAGCACTCAGCGATATAGTAAAGGTTACATACAACTGTCTCAGCATTGACGGTGATACATCCACAAATGATATGGTAAGCGTAATGGCAAATGGTCTTGCCGGAAATAAAGAAATCACAGCCGAAGGTGAGGAGTATGATAAATTCAAACAGGCTCTTTATATCGTAATGTCGAATATGACAAAGATGCTTGCATCAGACGGAGAGGGAGCATCAAAACTTCTTGAATGTACCTGCGGGGGAGCACCCGATATTGAAACAGCAATAATCGTAGCAAAGAGTGTTATCAGAAGCCCATTGTTTAAGTGTGCAATGTTTGGTGAGGACGCAAACTGGGGAAGAATACTCTGTGCAATCGGTTATGCAGAAGCTGATTTTGATATTGCAAAAGTCAGTGTATCACTTCGCTCAGAAGTCGGAACCGTGAAAGTATGCGAAAATGGAGCAGGTGTTGAGTTCTCAGAGGACGAAGCCGCAAAGATACTTGCAAAGGACGAGATATTTATAGATATTGACCTCGGACAGGGAGATGTGAGTGCGAAAGCATGGGGCTGTGACCTCACTTATGATTATGTTAAGATTAACGGAGATTATCGTTCGTAGATTGATTGAATGCAGATAGGTATTATCATGCCTGCCGGGTTATTTATTCATCATAATGTCCTCGGCAGGCTATTATCTTTATGTTTTGTAATTCGTCTATTACATATACAAGGCGGTTGGCATCATCTATTCTTCTTGAATACTCAGGTCTGTTTTTTAACTTTTCAGGTTTGCCTATACCATTTAATGCGCCATTTCTTTTTATATCTTCCAGTAATGAATTTATCTTTTTCAATGTTTTTTTATCTTGCATTTGCCAATACAAATAGTCTTTAAATCCATTGGCGGTAAATGTGAAATCATTCATTGTTTATTTTCTCCATGAAATCAAGCATTTTTTGTGATGGTTTCCAATCATCTGATTCCATTGCCTGTAATTCATCTAATGACAGTGTTATGGTGTTTCCCTCATTGGCCATGCTTTCATTTAGGCGTTTTAGGTATTCGGCATTTCTTTTTGCTCTTTGTAGTTCGTTGTATTCACTTTCAGAAATTACAACTACATTTTTATTTTGTTTTCTTGAAACTATAACTGGTTCTCCGGAAAATGCAATATCAAAATATTTTTTTAAGTTCGCTCGTAAATCCACTTGTTTTGTTGCTATCATAAGTCAAACCTCCTTTTGTACTAAAAACTGTACTGTTTATAGTACATAAATTATATGACATTATTATGCACAATGCAAATGTTTTCATGTCTGCCGGGGTATTTATTCATCATAATGCTCTCGACAGGCTATTATCTTTCCGCCTAACCTTTTACTTTTCCCAAAATTTCTTTACCCGTTCCCTCATATTATTTTTAGTCACAACCTCATAAGGATACCATTCTTTAGGAAATAATTTCTGGTACGACATTTGCATAAATCTTTCATCAAGTAAAAGTATCGCACCTCTGTCGGTGTCGGTTCTGATAACCCTGCCTGCTGACTGCAAGACCTTATTCATGCCGGGGTATCGGTAAGAATAGTCAAATCCGGCTCTATCTTCTCTGTCAAAGTAATCCTTAAAAAGCTCATTTTCAGTGCAGACCATGGGAAGCCCGGTGCCTACAATGACTGTACCGATAAGTCTGCTGTCTTTTAAATCTATGCCCTCACCGAATATCCCGCCCATGACACAGAAACCAAGTGTTGTGTTTGTGGGATTTGCCTTGAAATTCTCCAAAAATTCTTCACGCTGCTGCTCGTTCATTGACGGTGATTGTATAAATATACGAGGTGTTGTGTTTTTTTCGTTGTTGTAAGTGCCTTTTATATCTGATATTTCAGAAACATCAGTTTGTTGTTGATTCATAATTTTATTCGTTTTGGTTAAAATTTCAATTTCTTTAACCTTATTATAATCATTTGTTTCTATATTGCCATTATATAATTTAGTGAAATCTTCCTCATTATATGTCTTGCTAAAATTTTCCTCCACAAACGGCAGAACATCATCTATCATCTTATATGACGAGAAAAATATAAGATAGTTTCCCGTTTTGGCTGATACAAAGTCTGTGATGTAGTCGGCAATCTTTTTGTACTCCGCTGGACCACGCCTTGTATATTTGGTGCTTACATCACGCCCTATCATTATAAGTCTGTTTTCAGGGAGAAAAGGTGACGGGGCATAGACGGCATAGTCATCTGTTCCGCCTGCGAGCTGTTCCATATAGTATTTAATAGGAAGAAATGTTGCAGAGAAAAATATTCCGCATCTTCCTTTTTTAAGATAATTATCAAGGTTGGTAGATGGGTCCATACATTGCAAATGAAGTCTGAAATTACCCTCATCCGAGTAGTCTGAGTATATAATATATTTTTCATCAAGCAGTTCGTATGTATTCAAAAAAGACCTGACTGAAAAATAAAAATCAAGCAGTCGCTCTCTTGTATCAGGAAAAAGTTCGCTATTATCTACACCATCAAATTCCATAAAATTTATCTGACCGTTGACATTTTTTGAACCATGTTTATTGTTGCGTGAGTCCTGAAGATATTCATCAAGATAATTTGCAAGCTGCATGAGTCTGATGACGAAATCTTCTATGTTAAGAATATCCCATTCCGTAAGTACATCACAGTCTCTTTTGAGTGCGAGAAGTGATTTGTTGCAGCGTTCAAGTGCATTTGTGATTTTTTTACTCATAAATCCGGTGAGTTTTTTCACAGCTAAAAATTCTTCTTTTATAAGTGTTGCAGAGTACATTTCTCTTGCTCTGTCAACGAGATTGTGAGCCTCGTCAATAAGAAAAATGTAATCGTTTGATGATGCTTCTGTACCAAAAAAACGCTTAAGACAGGCATTTGGGTCAAAAGCATAATTGTAGTCACCGATAACGGTATCTACCCATGTGGATATGTCAAGACACATCTCGAAAGGGCAGACATTATGCTTTTCGGCATATTCGGTCACGATTTCCCGTGTGATATGTTCTTCGTGTGTTATAACATCAAAAACTGCATCATTGACTCTGTCAAAGTGTCCTAGTGCACGGGGACATGAACCGGGATTGCACACGGGTTTGTCAAGAATACATATTTTTTCTTTAGCGGTGAGAGTGACATATTTTAGATGTAAGCCATTTTCTGTCAATATGTTAAATGCATCCTGTGCCACTGTTCTTGTAATAGTCTTTGCCGTGAGATAAAAAATCTTTTCGCTTAAGTTTTCTCCCATTGCCTTGACAGCGGGAAATACAGTGGAAATCGTCTTGCCGACACCTGTAGGAGCTTCTATATAAAGTCTTTTTTTCCTGAGAATAGTCTGATAAACCCCTTTGACAAGAGTGTTCTGTCCGGGACGGTATTCAAAAGGAAATTCAATATTTTTAATTGAAAGATTTCGCTTTTCATGCCATTTTATTTCCCACGATGCCCATTTTGCATATTCGTGGAGAAGATCATAAAACCATTTTTCAAGCGTTTCAAAATTAATATATTCATTAAAGCGTTTGATTTCTTCGGTCGGAATATGACAATAAGTCATCTGTATTCCGATGCTGTCAAGCTGATGGGTTGATGCCCATATATAACCGTAACAGAGTGCCTGTGCCCTGTGGACTTCAACAGGATTTTCAAGAGATGCCAGTTCTCTGTAAACACCTTTAATCTCGTCGATATTATAACCTGTATCATCCGTAAAAATACCGTCAGCACGCCCCTCCACACATATTTCAAAATCAATGCCGTCATAATTTATGGGAACGGTGAGAGATAGTGCCGCTTCAGCCTGATAGCCTGCTTTCATTTTTCGCTGTATTTTTTTGTGGATGCGGGCACCCTCCTGCATGGCATCCGGGTCTTTAAGACCTGATGAGGTCGTGAGGTCGCCGCTTCTTAATATAAACTCGACAAGGTTTCTGACTGATATTTTAATGGTGTTCATAAATTTCTCCATCATAATAATTCTTTAAACATATCCCTGTCCCAAAGTACAACTCCAATTTTGTCGGCAAGTCTCTGTGCTGCTCTTGAAAAATAGCTGTTTGTCAAAACAACGGCAACATTACATTCATAGAAATCACGCCCGGCATAAACCTGCTGCACGGCATCAATGCCTACAGGACCGTGGTATCTTTTACACTGTATCGCATAAACAACACCATCTCTCTCGGCGATAACATCAACACCAAAATCACCGCTGTTCTGTGTGCTCTCAGCAATCTCAAAGCCGTTGGCAACAAGAATATCACAGGTAAGGTCTTCAAATTCAAAACCATCCATATCGTCAAAATCAACAGCGTCATATATGCCCTTTTCAAAAAAGCCTGCACGCTTTCTTGCCCTGCATATTTTATAGACGCAGAACAGGAAGAATAAAAACCATATGCCGATGGAACTAAGGATAAATTTTATTTCTTTATTTTTACTATAATATAGGATAAATATTAAAATTACAAATGAAATGATAATGTATAAAGTGTATGTAATAATTTTTAAAATACTTCGGTTTCTTTTCATAGGCAGCAGTTCCTTTCAAGTGCTTTATTTTTAGGCGATAGCAAAACTGGCTGTGTTATGAGGAGGTAGCAGAGAGGATTGCAAATAGCCGCTTAAATTATGGATAATATAAGTATTGTAAATGCCTGTTTTTATGGTGGTAAGTTTTGTAAAAGTCTAATATGAACATATGTTCAAAAAGATTTTAACATTGCTATGCCCGAAAGTCAAGAAAAGAGATTGGAAATAGGATTTATGCACAATTTGTGGATAACTTGTGGATAACTTGCAAAATCCATGTGGAAAATAAGTGGAAATATGGTTGAATTGCTGTTAATTGATGTTGAGAAATTGTGGGAAAATTCATGAGAACCAATAAAAACTGTAGATACTCATTAAAAACTGCCGATATAAATTTAAAGGAGTTATAAAGATAAGTTGTGAAGCAACGACTGCAGTCTGCTTATAAAATTAAAAATTTAAGAGATGAAAGACTGAATTGTCATAAATTATCGGTTGCACAACAGAGATGAACGGTGAGTTATAGATATACAGACGGACTGACAGTGTCAAATGAATTATGAAAAAATGAGTTAAAGAAAAAAGGCTCAAGTTTAGGAGGGAGTTTTATGGCAGTTGTAATTAACAGTGGTTCGCTGTTTCAGGCAGGGGGTAAACAGATTGGGCATGGAACAAAGAGCAGCAGGACGGATAATGCAAAGCGAAAGAAAAATGTATCGACCGCCGGAAGATACAGCAGTGCTAAAAGGGATGACAGTGTGAAAAGTTCCGGGGTTGATATTAGAACGGAGAATGGAATAGGAATTTCGGTAAACAGGGCGGGAACCGGAGATAAAAGTACATATCTGACGGAAGATGACGGTGTTATGCTTGAACTTAGTGAGGGTAATGAAAAGGCTGAAAATATGGATGATGTTTCTGATAAAGCAAATAAAATAGCAGCAGGAAAGAATAAGAACGGCATTGAAAACAGTGAAGATAATGAGAACAGTGTTTTGATTAGTGAAGCTTCGGATAAGGAGTCACAGAAAAGTAAAAAGGAAGAGGAATACGAAAAGTTTGAAAAACAGCTTGAGAGTCTGAAAGATATGCTTGACAGGATGAAAGAGACTCAGAAGAATATCAAAAAAACAGAGACGAAAACAAAGAAAGTTTTAAATTACAGCTATAAAAAGGTATCGTCAAGTATTCGGAGTGCAAAAAGTGTTTCGCAGGCGAGTAATGCCGTTTCTAGTGCAAGTTCAAATCTTGCGGCTCTTAAGAGAAAGGCGGCAAGCGGAAATTACGATGATGATGAGATTAATATTGCGATTTCCCATGCAAAGAAAATGATAGCCGTTGCTAAAAAGAAACTTGCAAATATCAAGCAGGAAGTTATGAATAAAAAGGATGATGATAAATATATTTCATCAAAGAAAGATGCTGTTATGAGGATTTCTGAAGAAAAAATAAGAGTCTGGCAGCAGAAAGAACTTAACGAGATTGAGGAGGAGATAAGGAAACAGGAGCAAAAAGAAAAACTGGCTCACAGAGGTGAGGAAAATAATAAAATGCTCGATGCGGATATGACTTATCTCAAAGAAAAGATTGAAATCTGGAAACGAGGCGGCGGAGATCTTGGTATCATGATGGCACAGAGTCAGGGAGCGGGAATTGGCATTGATATGACACAGGCAATTACAGATACTTCAAAACTTGCCGCAGAGCAGACTATGATTTCGGCAGAGCAAAGTGAAGGAGGACAGACGGAAGTTGCGGCAAGTATAAATCTGTCAGTGTGACAGAAATATCTGCTTTTTGATAAATTTTATTCATCAGTCATGGTTAATCGGAAAATTATTTCATGCTAAAATATAATGATGTTGGGGTAAAAAGGTATTTTGCCCATCAAATAGCAATTTGTATGTAAACATACATTGTTATCTGCTTTTGACCCTTAGTAAATACATAAAACATTATAGGCATTTGCACAATTAACATAGCCTATAAGTAGTTTGACAAATACCTAAACATTAAAAAATGGAAAGGGGATTTATAAAGAACCATGAATGATGATAGTGAAGTTTTAAAAAATCAGGTGCTTATGGCACTCTGCGACAATGTTGACGAGGAAAAAAATGTATCGTCGATAGCTAAGATATTAAATGAAAAGAGTTACAAGATAAGCAGAGTGTTGTCGGCACTTGAACAGGAAGGGCTTGTGGATAAAAAAGTCGAGCGTCATCCGAGACTGACAGAGACTGGCAAAAAGAAGATTGAGGAGTACAAATATAAGGTTGGGATTTTTATTAATCACCTGCTTTATGAGGGGATAAGCGAAGAAAATGCAAAAAAAGATGCCGTCAGATGGGCACTAAGTGCATCCGAGGAGACAATGAATGTGCTTGATGAAGCCAATGAGCGTTACAGGATAAAAAATGAACTCAGGGGGGAGTGTGCGTTCAGCGGAAATATTCTTTGCAAACTTATGAGGGATGGTGATTATAAGTTTTCGTATGTATTTTACAGAATGTGTTCGGAGGACGGCAATGTGCTTTCAATGGCTAATAACGGATTTGAAAATCCTTGTACGCTGAGTGTGAAAAACGGAAAAGGTACGATAAGGTTAAAATCAAAGAGAGTATCTGCAAATTCAGCAGTCAACGGTCATATGATGATGGGAGAGGTGAGCAAGGTCATGTATTTTGATGGGATTACATATAAAGAAGCCATCAAAGAGGGTGATGAGATACTTATCCCGGTAAATATGATACAGTTTGTCAACTCCGGAACAGGCATAGGTCAGTTTATGAACGGAACAGTAAATATGAAAATGCAATGTTCGGTGGGAAATGTGCATATGCCGGAGTCGGTTGCATTATTTTCAATGACAATATAATACGAATATACAATAAAGAAAAATCAGGCTTGCAATCAGACTTTCAACCTCAATGCAGATAAAAATGTTGGGTAGTGAACTTTAAATATGCAATAATGCACTATGTGTTAAAAAAAGTGTGCAAAAGACATTTTCAAACGGCTATATGGGTGAGAAAAGTAGGAGAAAAGCCGAAAAAACACTGAAATTACTGATAAAATATCTCATGTAAAAAAATAGTTGCACGATTGCACCGAAAATATTAAATACTGAAAACAAGCGGTTTCAGCATGGAATTATTTGGAAGTTGACTAAGTTTTCTCAATTAATAATGGATTTCGTGCAAATATGCATCAAAAAAATATTCTTGCAAAAATCAAATGCTCTGATATACTTAAGCGTCGTAAGGAACGATGTAAAGCGTTTTTACAATGATGTTGACAATAGAGGTAACAAAGTGGCTGCCAATTAAGTTATTGTCAGCAGCTTTTTTTTGAGATTTGAGTTAGATGCATATAACTTGAAGCAGAAAAAAGTAACTCAAGGTTGTCAAAATGAACTTAAACCTGACATTAAAATATTTGGAGCGAATACATCGGTCGGATTTTGAAAAGCAGGTAGTGCAATTTTAATTCTATTCTTTTAAGGAGGATAACATGAGAAAGAAAAATATCTTTTGTAAGGCGGCGGCAGGAATACTTGCGGCGGCATTGGTCGTAACAAGTGCACCGACTAACAATATGGTGTTTGTCAAAGCGGCTGAGAGCAGTTCGCAGAGTGATGCGGCGTCAGAAGCATTGGCAGAAACTATAAAAAAGGCAGAGGCATTAGTGGAGACAGACTATTCGACAGATAGTTGGGAACAGTATAAACCACAAATAGATGAAGCTGTCGCAAAGGCAAAGACGGCAGCGGGTTCGGCTATATCAACATCTGACAGTAATCTTAAGAAACTGTTGAGAAAACTTAAGGCTGCAGCAACCGAAGCTGAAATAGAGAAACTTAAGGCAGCAGTTGAAACAGGAGAGACTTTCCTTAAAGAACATACGGAAAATGAATATACGGAGAAGTCATGGAAGAACTATGGAATTAAGATTTCAGACAATGTAACTAAGGCAAAAACTCTTAAGGAAAGTATAGATACAAATGCAGGCAAACGCAGAGAATCAGGTTATGATGTTAGAGTTGCTGCAAACAATATTACTGACAATATTTCAAGACTTATCAAGTCAAGTGATAAAACAAAACTTGAAGCCCTTATAAAAGAAGCTGAAAATCTCAATGAGGAAGACTATACGGCAGATAGCTGGAAGGATGCTTCAAAAGCTATTTCATCAGCAATCGCTATCGCAAATGAAGAAATATCAATTCGTGGAGACAAGAACGACGAATATACTGGAAGGCAGGCACTTATAGCTGCTATGGATAAGCTGGAGCTTGCACAGGTTACTGTCGGACGAGGAAGTTTTCAGAAGAAACTTGCCCCCGGAACTTACAGTATTCCTATTGAGCTGTTGAACGGAGGAAGATCCGAGTCGACAAAGCAGTACACATCAGCAGGATATATGAAAGAGACATCTATGGCGGGAGGTTGTTTCCCGGGAAATGCAACTCTTGTAATCCATAAGGACGGAACTGCTACACTCACGACGGCAACACAGGCTATAGAAGCTATGGGGATGTCAGATGCTGCAAATGACTGGACTGTATATGAGAGTACACAGAATTATCTTGACGGAAATGCAACAGCAACAAGCGGAAACCGTTATAAGGCTCATGTTGATAAGACATATACAGTGAATGGAAAGAAAAAGCCTGCCCAGATTTCATTTATTGTGCCTGACCTAAAGCAGAATGTTGTTGCAGTCAGAATGTATATAAGTGTTATGAGCATCAATCAGGATGCGTGCATTGGTCTTGACTGGGCAAACATTGAGAAAGTAAGCGATGATACGGCGATTTCCGAGATGGAAAAAGAGTATGTTACATATGATGCGTCTGCAAAGGCTGATGTAAAGACTGACATGGCAGAGGCAGTTAAGACAATGAGTGAGGGTGTGACTGTCAAACTTGCCTCAAATGCTGAATTTGATGAGGATGTGACTGTTAAAGGCGGAACACTTGACCTTAACGGATATACTCTCGCACAGAAAGCTAACATCTTTACGGTAAGAGGAGATGTGACAATAAAGGATAGCAGTAAGGATAAGACAGGAAGCATCACACATGAGCGTTATGATGAGGCTATAAATACATCTACATCAATAGCCGTGGCTGCTGGTTCACTTACGGCTGACGGAGTTGCCATTGAGGGACAGATTGGTAACTACATAATGTCTGATGGTTATGTTTGTATGCAGGATTTACCTCATATCGCTGTGACTCTTAAAAACTGTATGCTTACAAATAATGCTGTGACAACAGGCTTTACAGGATACGGCAGAAATATCAATAATGTTTATTTCGGTTACCTCGATGAAGGTATTGATTTCGAGATGGATAACTGTACTACTGATAATCTGGTTTCAGTAGGTTTTGGCGAAAAAGAAACAATGGTCATAAAAAACAGTAAATTAGGCTCATTAGAGTTTATGGGAGTAAGTGCTGATGTTGAAGACTGTGAGGTATCGGGTAAAGGATCAGTCGATGCTTCAGGAAAGGCTGTTGTAAAAAACAGCAAATTCAGCGGGCTTTCATTTAGTTCTGATGAGGATACAGAGATTGAAAATGTAACATCAATCCTTGCGGAAAACAACAACTTAAAAGCTGCACTTACGGTAGACGGTGCAGGAACAGTCACAATAAAAAATGGTGTATATTCGGCTGAAAAATCAAGGTCAGGCGTTGGAATTTTAGTAAATGGAACACCTGCAATGATAGAGGGCGGTTACTTTAAGGCTGTTGAAGGAAAGGACGCCGTGAGCGGACCTTATGAGACAAAGTCAGGATATATCTTAGGCGAGGTAAGTGATGGAGAGTATGCAGGATATACAACAGTCGTTGAGGGTACTGAAAAGGAGGACCCGGATGTAAAATATGCTGCAACTATCTACAATGCAGACGGAAGTGTTGCCAAGAACATAAAGGAAAAGGATGCATCACTTGCTCTCATTTATGCTAAGGACGGTCAGACTGTTAAGTTAAACGAGGATATGGATGTGAGTTCAGCAGACTCATTCACATTCTACAAAAACTTTACGCTCGACCTCAATGGTTATCTGTTGAAACTCGGTGACAATGCAATCACAGGAAATGCAGGAAAGTGTACTATTGTAGACAGCTCAGAGAAAAAGACAGGAAAAATCACAACAAGCACCGCCGTGTTTGCAGGTAATTCAAAAACAACAGCTCTTGTACTTGACGGTGTAAATGTTGAGGCGTTAGCAATGGCATTGATGTCAGTAGGTCATGTATATGTTAAGAATGGTACAAAGGTAACAGGTGCGGCATATCTTACAGCGTTAATGGGAGCAGGTCCTACACATATTTATGACAGTACATGGATAATGGGCAAGCAGGATTTACAGGGAACTGAAATCACACAGGAAGCTGCAAAGGAGCTTCTTGAGGGTTCGGTACGCATGGCACAGTACAGTATTAAAGAAAATGAAGACGGTTCATTCACTGTATCAGCAAAAGAACTCGGTAAACAGATGAGAGCATTTGAGGAATTAAATCCTGATGATTACACGGAAAGCTCTTATAAAACAGCAAAAGAAATTTATGATGAAATAGATGCAACAGCAGACGATGATGTGACAGAAGATATTTCAAAAGAATTTGTCACAAAACTTATAAATGCCATGAAAGCACTTGTAAAGATTGCTTCTTCTGACGAATTAGCAGGACTTAACAGTGCCATTGAGAGTGCATCAGCATTAGATGAAAACTCATACACGGCTGCAAGCTGGAAGGATGCGGACATTGCGTCAGCAGTTGCAAATGCAAAAACAGCGGCAGAGGGCAAAGAAAAAGATAGTGTGGTAAATGCAAAGGCATCACTTGACAGTGCAGTTGCAAAACTTGTAAAAGCAGGAGATAAGACAGCACTTGAAGCAAAGATAAAAGAAGCAGATGCAATCACAGAGGGTGATTATACGGCAGAGTCTTATAAGGCATTAAAGGATGCGGTTGCGGCAGCAGGACAGCGAATCACAGAGCGTGCGGCACAGGCAGAACTTGATAAAGCAGCGGCTGATATTCAGACTGCAATATCAAATCTTAAGAAGAAAGAAGCACCGGGCATACCAAGCCAGACACCTACACAGACACCTGCACCGACAGAAAGTGCAGTGCCGGCACCGGCAAACACACCGAGTGCAGAGCCGACTAAGAAGCCGGAAGAGTCAACAGAACCAACAGCAACACCAACAGTTAAGCCGACGGTAAAACCAACTAAGAAGCCGACAAAGACACAAACGGTTAATGTTGCGGCAGTTAAGGGTGTCAAAGTAAAGAATGTCAAGAAACTTAAAGCTGTTGTCTCATGGAAGAAAGTTTCAAAGGCATCAGGCTACGAAGTATATCGTGCTAACAAGAAGAAAGGCAAATTTAAGAAGATAGCAACTATTAAAAAGGGTAGTATTGTCAAATATACAAATAAAAAATTAAAGAAGAAAAAATCATACTTCTTCAAAATAAGGGCATACAGAGTTTCAGGAAAGAAGAAAGTATATGGAAAGTATTCTTCAACAGTAAAGGTAACTATTAAAAAATAATTTTTATTAATGCAAAGGCAATGTAGGTCATGCCGGTGAGGTATCGACTTAAGAAATGAGGAGTTAAGATGAGATTGAAGAAATGGCAGACAAAATTTGCGGCAGTAATGCTTGCAGGAGCCATGGTATTCGGTCAGTGTGCATGGGCTGCCACAGATGATGTGGTGGCTCTTGCCGCTGAAAACAGTACGGTGGCATTTGGAAAATCAGCAACAGCTCTCAGCAAAAACAGTACATACATAGTGCCGTTGTCACTTAAAAACGCTAATAATCTTGAGCAGGAGTCAGCGGCAAAGGAGAGCATCGGAAAGTACGGAGTGCTTAAAATTGATGAAAACGGCGATGCAGCTCTCAATATTGTGCTTAGAAGCGTTACAGTTGGAACAGCGACTGATTATGCAACGGATTATAAGATTTATCAGTCACAGACAAAGCCAAATACAGGTGATGCGTCTGTCAATGCGACTGTAATCTCAACACAGGATGTGTATTTTACAAACGGAAGTGAACAGAAAGCAAAGACAGTTCCAAAGGAGATTTCATTTAAGATTCCTGATGCGGCAAAGACGGAAAACGGAATTTATATGAGTATGTTTGTTGAAGCAATGGGTTATGCACCTGACGCTTATCTTTTGGTCGATTATGCAAATGCCGTGCTTTCGGGAGATACTTCTCTCAACTATACAACAGAGCAGGGAGTGTCAGAGGTTCAGCAGTTCGGAAAATATAATGTAGGCGTAAAAGTCAGCGTAAAAGACGGTCAGATAAGTGATGTTGTCATAGAGGGTTCTGATTTTAAGGGCGATTCTGCAGATGAAAATCAGGTTTATTTCAACAAAGCCGCAAAAGGAATGAAAGAAAAACTTGTCGGACTTTACCGCAATGATGCTGAAAAACTTAACGGACTTGATGCAGTTTCAGGAGCGACCGCTTCATCAAATGCAATTAAAGAAGCGGCAATGAATGCACTTGGTGTGACGATTGAAAAAGAAGTTATCCCTGATGCACCTACGGAAGCCTTGAAACCGGGATTTTACAGCATTGAGTTAAAAGATCGCACGGATGTTGTTGACCACGGACTTGTCGGGGAAGAGAAAAAGGCACTCGGTTATATCCGTGTTGATGCTTCGGGAAAAATGTACCTTACATATCAGATGGTTTCCGGTTCTGACAAAGAGCCGCTTTATGTACTAGGATATAACGGCTGGTATAAGGGAAATAACATTTCAGCGGAAAATCTTACTATGGACGGGGTGACTTATGAGACGGAGTCAGCCGAAGTTCCAACTATCGGTCAGCAGAATGTCGTGACGAACATTACAGTTCCGCTTGACGGTTTGAGACAGACTTATGTAAATAATGTTTATCTTTATGTTGAAGCCATGAAAAAACTTGACGGAGTTGTTTCGGGAGTTAATTTTGATAAAGGTAAATTTAATATTGATTCAACAGTTACACTTTACTGGGACACACTTACCGCATTGACGGATGAAAATGAGCAGGCTTTAGGCTTTGCTTCATTGAGTGACGGAGTTTATAAAGTTACGGGAAATATGCAGAAGCCTGACGGAACGGTATCAATGAGTGACAGTGCTATAAATCACAATATAAAACTTACCGTTAAAGATGGAGTTTATTATCTGATACTTGATTTTAACAGTCTTACTATCGGAAGCCTTAAGGGGTATCTTAGCAAATTGAGATACTATGATACGGGATATAAACCTGATACACAGACAAATCCTACGGGAATATTAAAAGATGTTACGATTGATGATTATCAGACATATACCGACGGAGTGAAACTTACTGACACGCTCGGAACTGATTATCCGAATAAGGTTACGATAAAGGTAATACCGGAGGCATTGTACGATTTTTCTTATAATAACAAAAATATATCAGCAGGAACAGTTCCTTTGCAGGTGTTTGTACCGATAATGGAAGCAATCACAAAGGGAACAGGTACACAGCCGGTTTATCTGAAACTTGACCTGTCAACTGTTACTGCGACAACAGCGGATGATGCGGCATTTAATGAGACAGAGGCAAAACAGGCAAATCCAAATGCGTCGGCTGCACCAGTGGAAAGTTCAAAGCCGGATGGCACAGCAACACCGGGAAACTCAGCAACACCAGACAGTACATCAAAACCGGGTGCTACATCAAAACCGGGTGCTACATCAAAACCGGGTGCTACATCAAAGCCGGGTAGTACATCAAAACCAGATGAAAGCATAAAGCCAGGTGAAACACCATCTCCTGAAAATTCATCAGCACCGATGGAAACATTAAAGCCGGGTGAAACATCAAAACCAGATGAAAGCATAAAGCCAGAGCAGACAAACAATCCTAACCCTGGTAGTTCAACAAAAAAAGTAAAGGTAGGAACAAAGGCAAAGGTAGCAGGAAATACTTATAAAGTAACAGCAAAGGGAAAGGTTACACTCATTGCTGCAAAGAAAAATGTGAAAAGTGCAACTGTTCCACGGACGGTTAAGATAAAGAGAGTTTTGTTTAAGGTAACTGCTATTGCACCGAATGTATTTAAGAATAATAAGAAACTTACAACTGTTATAATTGGAAAATATGTGACAAAAGTTGGAAACAATGCGTTTAAAGGCTGCAAGAAACTTAAGACGGTTAAGTTTGCAAAGGGTATTTCAGCTAAGACAAAGAAATCCCTTAAAAAGCAGATAGTAAAAGCCGGGGCAAAGAAAGCTAAATTTAAGTGATTTTTGGATACAGATAAGCATTTTATACTGACGGGTCGCAAAGCGACTGCGTTTATCAGTAAACAGCAAAGGCAGATTGTGAATGACCGCTTTACATACAGGTATGAATTGATATAGAGAAAAAGTTTAATTTTAGTGAACAGGAGGTTCGACATGAGATTTTTAGGAAAACATAAGGTGATGGCATGGATTTTGGCGGTTGCTCTTGTTTTAGGTCTCATGTCGGATTTTTCCATTTTTGATAGCGCAAAGAGGGTGTATGCAGGGGATTTTGAAGATGGAGTTTATACGATTGAGGGAAAGTTAAGACATGCGACTCTTGACCAGCCGTCAATGGGGGATTCGGCAGTTACGCAGCCGATGAAGATAATAAAAAAGGGAAACAGCATAAGTTTGAGATTGGAGTATAAGTCACTTACATCGGGTATCTTTAAGGGGTATCTGTATGGATTTTATTATTTTCCGTCATGGAATGACAGTGAAAATGTGCCTAAATCAGCAACGGCAGAGAGCGTAAAAGTGACTGAGTATTATGAGGGAGTTTATGATGAGTACAACGATCCTGACACGGGGCTTGACTCAAATGTAAAAGGAAAATTATATCCGCATTATGCGTTGATGCCTATAGAATGGAAACAGGGTATGGCTTGGATTCAGGTTTATGTGCCTGTTATGGAGGCTATAAACAAGGGCGGTGGAACGCAGTTTGCGAGATTGTTATTAGATTGGAACACTCTTAAAAAAACGGACGAAAAGGCGGATGATATTGTGGGGACGGCAGAGCCGTCTGCAACAAAAAAACCGTCAACGGACAGCGAAAATACAACAACGAAAAAGCCGTCAACGGACAGGGAAAATACGGCAACAAAAAAACCGTCAACGGACAGGGAAAATACGGCAACAAAAAAACCGTCAACAACGGGCAGTAAAAATTCTTCTAAGAAAAATAAGAAGCTGAATATAAAAAAGCTGACTGATGGAACTTACACGATAACAGGGAATATGTTAAAAACTGATAAAAAGAGCAGCTCAATGTCAGATAAAGCAATAAATCACAATGTTTTATTGCGTGTAAAAAATGGAAAATACACGCTTATACTTGATTTTTCAGGACTTACGGTTGGAAGTGCAAAGGGGTATCACGGCAGGCTTAAATATTTTAAAGCAGGCTATAAGGTGACCAAAAACGGTGTACCTCAGGGTAAGACTGCGGCGGCTAAAATCGTTTCTTTCCAGAAGAAAAACGGTAAGAAACTGACTGATACATACGGAACAAATTATCCGAAAAAGGTTTCTTTTCCTATGATAAAAGAAGCGAAGAAAAACGGATATGTGCCTATGCAGGTGTTTGTGCCTATTATGGATGCGATAAGTAAAGGTTCGGGAACACAGCCTGTCTATCTTAAACTTGACCTTAATTCTATCGTTGCCGGGAAAAAGAGCACTTCGGTGAGCAAATCTTCAAAGAGTAAAAAGTCATCAAAAAAGACAAACGCATCAAAAGGCGGCTGTTCGGCGGGAAACAGTGTATCAGATAAAAATACATTGACGGCAGACGGAAGTTTGTCAAACAGTGTGGCAGGTTCAGATGCAACAGATAATAAAAGCGGCACATCAGGCATTGAGGTTAGTGGAAAAGTTTATTCGTGTAATATAGTGCCTTGTTACAGACATCCGGTTACAAACAAAGTCGAGGACGCAGGCGGCGAGAGTTCATACGCGACAGGACAGGGAATGGTAGAGAGTGTTCTTAAGACTTCGGGAATGTTGGAGCAGACGGATAACGGTCAGTGTTATCTCACAATGCGTGTGGGTCTTATGGATTACACTTCAGACCACAAGTTTTATGTGCAGAAAAGAGGGGCGGCATCATGGCAGCAGGTTAGTCCTACAGTGACAAAAAAAGGCTCAGACAGTAACGGAAAAACGGCGGATTATTGTATTTCTCTCTCTGATAAGAACAGCATCGTAAAGGTTTCAATGTATGTCCGGCCAATGGGAAGAAATGTTGTATTTTACGCATATGCTAAAAATTTCAAGTCAGGAAATGTATCGGGAATGGCTGTTACACATGTGTCCGCAAACGCATCATCAGATACAAGGACGGATAACACGAAAACTTCTGACAGTGATTTATCGGGGGATGCGTCTGGTTTAGAAAATGACAGTACAGCATTGATCGGTAATACATTGTCAGATGTAAACACTGAGCTTTCGGAGTCAGGACTTTCTGATGCACAGGGATTGAGTCTTTCGACAGAGAGCAAAGAAAACGGCTCTGATGTGTCTGAAACAGCAGAAGCGGCTTCTGATGGAAACAGTACGCAGACCGCAGGCGGTAATAACTCAAAGTCAGAGGATATGACAATGGCTAAATGGGTGATAGTGCTCACGATTTCAATAACATTATCGGGACTTGTTCTCATAGCGGCAGGTGCAGGTGTTACTTATTATTTCAGGCGTAACTGGCGAAGATGGGGAGAGGAGATGGAAGATGATGAAGAAGAATGAGGTTAAAAAAAATGGGTTTATCGCAAATAAGTATAAGAAAAATAAACTTATAAAAAATGGGTTTATCGCAAATAAGTATAATAAATTGCTAAAACTTGGTGTCATATTAGGTTTTTCAATCTCTTTTCTGCTCGGCGGCTGTGTAAACCAGCATCCGGACAAAGAGCAGGCATCTACAAAAGAAACCGTTGCAGACAAAAATTCATCGGAAGATGGGAAAAATACAACAGCAAAAGACAACTCATCGGAAGATGGAGAAAACACAACAGCGAGTGACAACTCATCGACAGATGGGAAAGACATAACAGCAGACAAAAATTCATCAGCAGATATTGATATAAATTCAATGCTTGAGATTACAGATAAGTACGAGAGAGCGGCAGTTGAGTCGGCGAAAGAAAAGGTTGAGAAACTTGGGAGAAATCCACGCATAATCGCAACTTCGCCTGCTACGGCAGATATTTGTGACAAACTTAATATTGACCTTGCAGGTGTCTGTTCGTCAACAGTCTCGACAATTCCGTCAAGATATAAAAATGTCAAAAAAATCGGTACGGCTATGAGCCCCGATATGGAAATCGTATCTTCGGTTCAGCCTGACTGGATATTGTCTCCGTCATCATTGAAAAGTGACCTTAAACCTAAATATGAAGCCATTGATACGGAGTGGGCATTTTTAAATCTGAAAAGCGTGCAGGGAATGTACCGCTCAATACAGGAATTGGGAATTATTTTTGACAGGGAAAAAGAGGCTGACAGCCTTATAAATGAGTTTGTGGCTTTTTATAAGAAATATAAAAGTGAGAATAAGACTAAAAGTCATCCAAAAGTTCTTATTCTTATGGGACTTCCGGGAAGTTACATAATAGCAACTCCAAATTCGTATGTGGGAAATCTTGTAGAGCTTGCAGGCGGTGAAAATGTCTACAGTGACATAAAACAGGAATTTCTTACGGTAAACACGGAGGATATGAAAAAGAAAGAACCTGATATTATACTCCGTGCGGCTCATGCGATGCCAAAACAGGTTATAAAAATGTTTAATAATGACTTTAAGAAAAACGATATATGGAAACATTTTAATGCCGTAAAAGAAGGCAGAGTCTATGACCTTTCGTACGATAAATTTGGAATGAGTGCGACATTTAAGTACAAAGAGGCACTTGCTGAATTAAAACAGGACTTTGAACGCAGATAAGCATCCCCCCGCTACTGGTGTGCAGGACATTAATTAGATAGCATACTAAGCATAAAAATATATGGAGAAATGAGGGTTAAAATGGATTTAAAAGAAAATGACATACTTTCAAAAGACCATAAAAATCTGAGAAATAAGCGTATAAGAACAATCGTATCATTTGTTATGATTATCATTTTACTTGTAATATTATTTTTCATATCGGTAAATATAGGAAGTCTAAAGGTTTCATTTAAAAAGTTGTTTGACGGTCTTTTTATAAAATACAATCCTGATGTAGCAACTATCTATGACCTTCGTTTTCCGAGAATAATAATATCAATGCTTGCGGGGGCGGCAATAGCGGTTTCGGGTGTACTGTTTCAGGCGGTGCTTAAAAATCCGCTTGCTGATCCGGGGATTATAGGTATATCAAGCGGTGCAGGATTTGCGGCAGTATGTATAACGGCATTTGCACCGACGCTTTATTTCTTTACACCCGTTGCCGCCTGCTTTGGCGGTATAGCGGCATTTGTTATCGTTTATGCTCTTTCGTGGAAAGGCGGTTTAAGTCCGTTGCGTATTATACTTACGGGTGTTGCTGTAGAAGCATTCTTCACGGGAATGTCAAGTGTTGTAAATTCCATGTCAGGAGGTGACAGAACAGGTGTGGCATCTATTGTCGAGGGAAATATCACCCAGAAAACATGGGACGATGCAGCGACATTGTTTCCGTATGTTGTCGTGGGACTTGTGCTCTCGGTGCTGTTTATAGGAAGATGCAACCTGCTTGCACTTGAGGATAAAACAGCGAGAAGTCTTGGTGTAAATGTAAACCGTACGCGTATAATAATCTCAGTTATAGCAGTAATACTTGCAAGCATCTCGACAGCGGTTGTCGGGGCAATAAGTTTTCTTGGACTTATCGTGCCACATATAGGCAGAATACTCGTCGGCAGCGACCACAAAAGACTTGTACCGTTTTCGGTGTTCGCAGGAGCATTTACATTTTTGCTTGCCGACACGATAGGGAGAACGATATGCCGTCCGTATGAGGTCAGTGCGGCGGTTGTTATGAGTGTTATAGGTGGACCGTTCTTTATTTTACTGCTTAGGGGAAAGAGGTGATTAGATGAGCGATGATAAGAAATGTGATTATATGATGAAAGTTAAGGAGCTTTCGTTTTCTTATGGAAAGAACAGAATTTTAAATAATATTTCGCTTAAAATTCCTGAGGGCAGGATTACAACTATTCTGGGTGCGAACGGATGTGGCAAGTCTACTCTTTTCTCATTGATGACTAAAAATCTCGTGCCTGACCGTGGCAGGATTTTTTTGCAGAGAAAAAATATCGGCGGTATGTCACTTGGAGAGTTTGCTAAGCGTGTTTCCATCGTTCACCAGTACAATACGGCTGCCGCTGACATGACTGTTGAAAGACTTGTTTCTATGGGTAGGACACCGCATCATAAAATGTTTGGCGGTGGGAATGGTGATGACGAGGAACTTATAAACATGGCTCTTGAGGTCACAAATCTTTTGGCGTTTAAAGAGAGAGAAATTGGAAAATTGTCCGGAGGACAAAGGCAGCGTGTGTGGATTGCAATGGCACTTGCACAGAATACAAAACTTCTGTTTCTCGATGAACCGACAACTTATCTCGATATAAGATACCAGCTTGAAATACTCGAACTGGTTAAAAAACTTAACAGGGAGTTTGGGATTACGATAGTTATGGTACTGCACGAGATAAATCAGGCAATCCGTTTTTCCGATTCGATAATAGGTCTTAAGGACGGAAATGTGCTTGCACATGGAAATCCGGAGGAGATTATCACAAGTGAACTGCTTGAGCAGCTCTACGGTGTGAAACTTGGTGTGACTGAGATTGACGGACACAAATATGTGCTTACGGCAGGATGATACGAAATGGAGATTTATATGAATAATAAAACAAATCCGCTTAAATTTTTGTGGGTGCTTTTGGGATTTTTGAGTCTTGCACTTGGCACGATAGGAATCGTACTTCCTATACTGCCTACAGTACCGTTTTATATGGCAACGGTATTTTGTTTTGCAAAAAGCTCAGAAAGGCTTCATTCCTGGTTTACATCAACCGGACTTTACAAAAAGCATCTTGAAAGTTTTGTTCAGAAAAGGTCAATGACGGTAAAAAGCAAGTGTACCATTATGGGAAGTGTCACTATTGTTATGGCATTTGGTTTTATAATGATGAGCAGGGTGCCTGTCGGAAGAATATGTCTTGCCGTTGTATGGCTCTGTCATGTGATTTATTTTATTTTTTATATTAAAACTGAAAAAGAAACAGAAGAAATTCCGCGGGAATTGACGGAAAAATAGATAACATATCAAAATATTGCTGTGCATGAACAGTAATAATCAATATGAAGGGACGGGGAATGACATGATAAAAACAAGACTTGTGAGGTTATTATCCCATGCAAAAAAATATATAGTCTACAATGTGATGTGGCAGTGGATGGCACTTATTGCACAGGTGGTTTCGGTGTTTACGATAGCGGGACTGTTTGGAAAACTGTATGCAAAAAAAGCAGCATCGGGTGATATTGTTAAGTGTGCCTGCGTGTTTGCGGCGGTTCTTGTTGTGCGTTTTTTATGTGACAAGATGGCGGTGGGAGCGTCATATAAAGCGAGCGTTGATGTGAAATGTATTTTGAGGGATAAAATTTATGAAAAATTGCTAAAACTCGGTGTGTCCTACAATGAAAAAATTGCGACTTCCGAGGTGGTGCAGCTTTCAACGGAGGGTGTCGAACAGCTTGAAATTTATTTTGGCAAATATCTTCCACAGCTTTTTTACAGTATTCTTGCACCTGTTACGCTTTTTATCGTGCTTGCGGCAAAGGCGAGCATAAAGGCGGGTGTTGTTCTTCTCCTCTGTGTGCCTTTAATCCCTGCTTCGATTGTGGCAGTTCAAAAAATTGCAAAAAAACTTTTAAATAATTATTGGGGAATATACACGGAACTTGGCGACTCGTTTCTTGAAAATCTTCAGGGACTTACAACGCTTAAGATTTACCAGGCTGACGGCATGAAAGCTGAGCAGATGGACGAGGAGGCAGCAGAGTTCAGGAAGATTACGATGAAAGTTCTGACAATGCAGCTTAATTCAACAAGCGTGATGGATATTGTTGCGTACGGTGGGGCGGTAGTCGGAATGATAGTGGCTTTAAGTGAGTTTTTAAAAGGAAATATAACACTTGAACAGACACTTTGCATTGTACTTTTAGCAAGTGAATTTTTTATACCGCTGAGACTTCTCGGTTCATTTTTTCATATCGCAATGAACGGAATGGCGGCGAGTGACAAGATTTTCGGACTTCTTGATTTAGAGGAAGATAAGACAGGAAAAGTCATATTTACTAAAGAACAGCTTAAAAATCTGTCAGTGCGTTTTGAGGATGTAAATTTTTCATACAACAGTGACCGAAAGATTTTAAATGATGTATCGCTTGATATTTCACCGGGTTCATTCGTGTCGCTCGTCGGTGAGTCGGGCTGCGGAAAAAGCACGATAGCGGGACTTATTTCAGGAAAGAATAAAAAATTTAACGGCAGACTCACGCTCAGCGGTGTTCCGATAGGAGATATAGCGGAGAGTGAACTGATGCGTCATGTGACAGTTGTGAGACATAACAGTTATCTTTTTAAGGGGACGGTGAGGGAAAATCTTATCATGGCTGATTTAGGTGCAGACGATGAGAAACTTAAAGCGGTTTTGATAAAAGTAAATCTCTGGGATTTTGTGAGCGAGAACGGCGGACTTGATATGGAGATTGCTGAAAAGGGCGATAATCTTTCAGGCGGTCAGTGTCAGAGGCTTTGTATTGCAAGAGCGATTTTGCATGATAGCGAGATGTATATATTTGATGAGGCTGCCTCAAATATTGATGCCGAGAGTGAGGGCATGATAATGGATGCGATACACGAACTTGCAAAAACAAAAACGGTGCTTTTAATATCACACCGTCTGTTCAATGTAATATCATCAGATAATATTTATATGCTTAAAGACGGAGAGATAGCGGAAAGTGGTACGCATGAGCAGTTGATGAAAAAAAGTGGAGAATATTTCAGGCTTTTTGAGAGTCAGAGAAAATTGGAGGAATTCGGAAAGGAGGATGCCGATGTCTGTAGAGAAATCAGTTAAAAAAAGAAGAAGTGCCATTAAAATAATGGGGCAGCTTATCGGTCTTGTTGCACCGCTTCTTCATATAATGCTGCTTGCGATATTGCTTGGTGTTATAGGGTATCTGTGTGCAATCTTTCTCACGATACTTGCAAGTCAGGTGCTTTTAAAAGGACTTGGAGAGCCTGCAACGGTATTTTCAGACATGAGCATAAAAACACTATTTATCATTATGGGAATGGCGGCAGTCATGAGAGGTGTGCTTCATTATGCGGAGCAGTATTGCAATCATTTTATTGCATTTAAACTGCTTGCGATAATAAGGCATAAAGTATTTGCGGCACTCAGGAGATTATGTCCTGCAAAACTTGAGGGCAGAGACAAGGGAAATCTTATATCAGTCATAACTACGGATATAGAGTTGCTGGAGGTGTTTTATGCACATACAATATCTCCGATAATGATAGCATTGCTTACATCGGCTGTAATGGTAATATTTATGGGAAGATACAGCCCTGTTGCGGCGGTTTATGCGGCAGCAGTATATATAATAGTAGGAATTTTTATTCCGCTTTGGAATGGAAAGCGTGGCGGTCAGACGGGAATGGAATTTAGAACCTCGTTCGGCGAATTAAACAGCTTTGTACTTAGTGCACTCAGAGGACTTTCAGAAACCATACAGTACGGTATGGGAAAAGAGAAAAGACATGAGATGCAGGAACGCTCTGAAAAACTCGGAAAAATGCAAAGAAAATTAAGCCGTTTAGAGGGAACACAGCGTGCAGTCACAAACTTTGTCATACTTCTTGCGTCATTTGGGATGCTTTTTCTCATGGGAGAAATGTACCGGCAGGGTGAGATTGGTTTTGACGCAGTAGTCACCTGCACAGTGGCAATGATGGGGTCATTTGGTCCCGTTGTCGCACTTGCAAGTCTGTCAAACAATCTAAATCAGACACTTGCAAGCGGTGAGAGGGTGCTGTCAGTCATTGAAGAAAATCCTGTGGTAGAGGAAGTATGGGAAGACGAAGCGTCAGATAGTAAAGCAGTGTATGTTGATAAGAGTACAAAATTTACCGGTGAACAAGTGGTAGATACTAAACTTATGTCAGATGAAAAAAATGTTACGGCAGAAGCTACAGAAACAATTTTAGACAAAAATAGAACAGAAAATTCTGCTGACAGAAAAAACAAGCAGATAGCAGCTTTAAAGAATGTAACATTTGCATATGAAAATGAAAATATTCTCAAAAATTTCAGTATGGAGATAAAAAAAGGAAAAATAACAGGGCTTCACGGAGTGAGCGGCTGCGGCAAATCGACAATACTTAAACTTCTGATGCGTTTTTGGGATACAGACAGTGGAGGAGTTGAGATTTCAGGAAAGAATGTAAAAGAGATTTCAACAAAAAAACTCAGGGATTATGAGAGCTTTGTAACACAGGAAACAGATATATTTCATGATACGATAGCCGCAAACATAGGCATTGCAAAAATTGGAGCGACAACGGAAGAAATCATTGCTGCGGCAAAAAAAGCATCACTTCACGATTTTATAAAGAGCCTGCCCGACGGATATGATACGCAGGTCGGAGAGCTTGGAGACACTTTGTCGGGCGGAGAAAAACAGCGGATAGGAATTGCGAGAGCATTTCTTCACGATGCACCATTGCTTTTGATGGATGAACCGACCAGCAATCTAGATTCACTCAATGAGGGAGTTATATTGAAAGCGGTAAAAGAAGAAGGAAAAGATAAAAATAAAACGGTAGTGCTTGTGTCGCATAGAAAATCCACAATGGGAATTGCGGACGAAGTGGTGGAGATGTGATTGTTACTATTTGAGAGGACAAAGTTACCTGAATACTCGAAATAGATTGTTGGAATATCAAGGCATATTAAAAGATGATATTTAAAGGTGTTAAAACTTTAAAAATGACAAGCAATAAAATTAAAATAAGTAATTTAACCCCAAAAAGAGTATATTATATAAGAGTTCGTCCATTTGCAATGTACGAAAATAGAGAAGAAGTTTACGGAGCATTTTCAAAAATAAGGAAAATTACAGTTAAGTGATTTAGTTCAAAAAATAAATGCCATAGAATATGACGATTTTATAGTTTATTCTGTGGTATTTTTTAATATAAT
>OOIF01001004.1_pt1 | contig 27019 bp, 15 predicted proteins | sample 1691961 | NCBI WGS metagenome assembly OOIF01 (sample SAMN06348146, study PRJEB24527) | human gut metagenome | biome: human gut; feature: ankylosing spondylitis patient; material: feces | host: Homo sapiens | place: China | collected 2015-10 | reverse complement strand
GTTCGACAACTTCGGCGGGCTGGTCAAGTACTGGCTGACCTTCAACGAGATCAACATGCTGCTGCACATGCCCTTTATGGGCGCTGGTCTGGTGTTCGAGCCGGGCGAGGATGTGCAGCAGATCAAGTATCGGGCCGCACACCACGAGCTGCTGGCCAGCGCCCGCGCCGTGAAGCTGGCCCACGAGAAGATGCCGGGGGCCATGGTGGGCTGCATGCTGGCCGCAGGCCAGTATTACCCCTACTCCTGCGCCCCGGAGGACGTGTACAAGGGCATGGAAAGCGACCGCGACAACTACTTCTTCATCGACGCACAGGCCCGCGGTGCCTACCCGGTCTGGGCTGAAAAGCGCATGGAGCGCGCCGGTGTGCAGCTGGACTGGGAACCCGGTGACCGGGAGACCCTGGCCGAGGGCACGGTGGACTTCATCTCCTTCAGCTACTACTCCAGCCGCTGCGTCTCTGCCGACCCGGTCATTTCGGCCAAGCACGCCCGCGGCAATGCCGTTATCAGCAGCGTGGTCAACCCCCATCTGGCCTCCAGTGAGTGGGGCTGGCAGATCGACCCGCTGGGCCTGCGCATCACCCTGAACACCCTGTACGACCGCTACCAGAAGCCGCTGTTCATCGTGGAGAACGGTCTGGGTGCCAACGACACCGTGGAGGCCGACGGATCCATCCACGACCCCTACCGCATCGACTACATGCGCAAGCACATCGAGGCCATGCTGGACGCCGTGAATCTGGACGGCATCCCCCTGCTGGGCTACACCTGCTGGGGCCCCATCGACATCGTGTCCGCATCCACCGGCGAGATGAAGAAGCGCTATGGCATGATCTATGTGGACAAGCAGAACGACGGTACCGGCACACTGGCCCGCAGCCGCAAGGACAGCTTCTACTGGTACAAGAAGGTCATCGCATCCAACGGCGAGGACCTGGACTGAACCTGAAATTGCAGACGCTGCCGGGCGTTCCCGGTGTGAGGGCTCCGCTTTCGGCGGGGTCCTCTGCGTTCTGCCCGGCGGGTTTTGGACGAATCGGCTGAAAAACAGCAAAATTCGGTCAGAATGCGCTAGAATGCTGGACAGCATCCTGTGAATTGTGGTAGAATTGCAATAGAATGCGTGGAAGCGCAAAACCGATGCTGCGCGGTGAACGCAGCAAAGATGAAAGATGAAAGAGGTCGTTTGTGATGAAGATCATTCGTGCAAAGGATTACGCAGACATGTCCCGCAAGGCAGCAAACATTATTTCCGCACAGGTCATCATGAAGCCCAATTGCGTGCTGGGTCTGGCCACCGGCGGCACCCCGGTGGGGGCCTACCAGCAGCTGGTGGAGTGGTACAACAAGGGCGACATTGATTTCTCGGAGGTCACCACCGTGAACCTGGACGAGTACCGCGGCCTGCCCAAGGACCACCCGGAAAGCTACTGGAGCTTCATGCACCGCCACCTGTTCGACCACGTCAACATCAACCCCGCCCGCATCAACCTGCCGGACGGCACCAACCCCGATGCGGACGCAGCCTGCGCCCAGTACAACCAGATCATCCACAGCGTGGGCGGCATCGACCTGCAGCTGCTGGGCATCGGCCACGACGGCCACATCGGCTTCAACGAGCCGGGCGAGGCCTTTGAGCTGGAGACCCACTGTGTGGACCTGACCCAGGAGACCATCGAGGCCAACAAGCGCTTCTTTGACGGCAACGTAGACCTGGTGCCCAAGCAGGCCTACACCATGGGCATCAAGACCATTATGCAGGCCCGCAAGGTGCTGATGGTGGTCAACGGCACCGGCAAGGCCGAGATCGTGAAGAAGGCTTTCTTCGGCCCGGTCACCCCGGAAGTGCCCGCCAGCATCCTGCAGATGCACCCCGACTTCACCCTCGTGGGCGACGAAGAGGCCCTGAGCCTGATCTGATCGGTTCCCCAAAGCATGTTTCTGCCGCCGCACGGCCCTGCCACCGTGCGGCGGCTTTTTTCTGAGCAGGGGAATTGTAACGCGGCAAAAAATACAGTATACTGGAACAAAAACCACCACGAGGGAGGGGCGGCCGATGTTCAGCGAAGAGATGATCTGCAGCCTGAATGATCTGGAGCTGGAAGTTTATAAGTATGTTGTGCGGAACGCGGACAAGGTGTGCTATATGCGCATCCGGGAGTTTGCGGATGCCGCCCATGTGTCTACCTCCACCATCCTCCGGTTCTGCAAAAAGGCGGGCTGCGACGGCTACGCGGAGTTCAAGATCCGGCTGCGCCAGCATCTGGAACAGGCAAAGCAGCCGCCGGTCAAGGACGATGTGTCGGAGGTCATCGACTTTTTGAAAAAGACCTGCTCGGCGGAGTTTGAGCAGAAGCTGGACATGCTGACCAGGGTCATCTTTCAGGCCCGGCACATCTTTTTTGTGGGCAGCGGCATGTCCGGCATCGTGGCCAAGTACGGGGCACGCTATTTTTCCAGCATGGGCAAGTTCTGCCTGTACATCGACGAGCCCCATTATCCCACCGAGAGCCGATTCGTGGAAAATTCGCTGGTGATCGTGTTTTCGGTGTCCGGCGAGTCCCGCGACACCATCGGCCATGTGATGCGCTTCAAGGAGCAGAACTGCCAGATCCTCAGCGTGACCAACACGGAAAACTGCACCATCGCAAAACTCTCGGACTATAATCTGGCCTATTATGTCACCTACGAGCGGCTGGGAGTCTACGATGTGACGACCCAGCTCCCGGCCATGAGCATCGTGGAACGGCTGGGCAAAAAGCTTTACCGCTATACCTCCGAGGGCCCGGCAGCCATCTGAAAAAAGTCCAAAATAAAAAACAGGGTGTTACCTGGAAAAAACAAGTGCGAAAAAACGGCACTTGTTTTTTTATGCCCGGAAACTGCTGACAAACCACCTGCCTGCGTCTATAATGGACGCATCAGAAGTACTTCGACCGGAAATTGGATGACTTGAAAAGGTAAAGGAGAAACAATCATGGCAAAAGATTATGCTGCGATCTCCAAAAAGATCGTGGAGAACATCGGCGGTGTGGAGAACATTGCCAGCGTGACCCACTGCATGACCCGCCTTCGCTTCGTGGTGAAGGACGAGGGCAAGATCAACGACGCAGCCGTCAAGGTGACCGACGGCGTCATGGGCGTCGTGAACCAGGGCGGCCAGTACCAGATCATCATTGGTAACCATGTAGAAGAGGCCTACAACGAAGTGCTCAAGATGGGCGACTTCGGCGAGGCAAGCCAGGTGGCCCGCGGCGAGAAGAAGGAGCCTCTGACCCTGAAGAAGGTGGGCAACAACATTCTGGATGCCATCGTGGGCACCATGTCCCCGCTGATCCCCGCCATCATCGGCGGCTCCATGGTCAAGCTGCTGGTCATGCTGCTGGGCATGGCAGGCGTGTTGTCGGCCGACGGTGAGACCTACAAGATCCTGAACACCATCGGTGATGCAGCCTTCTACTTCCTGCCGGTGATGGTGGCCGCTTCTGCTTCCAAGAAGTTCAACACCAATATGTTCATCGCCATTGCCATTGCAGGCCTGATGCTGCACCCGGATTTCCGCACCATGATGGAGGCGGTCACGGTCGGCGATACCGCCGCACACTTCCTGGGCATCCCGGTGGTGGGCGTCAAGTACACCTACACCGTCATCCCGGCCCTGTGCATGACCTGGATCCTGTCTTACATTGAGCGTGCCATCGACAAGATCACCCCGGCTGTCACCAAGAACTTCCTCAAGCCCATGCTGATCTTCCTCGTTGCTGCTCCCATTGCGATCATCGTGGTCGGCCCGGTCGGCATCATGATCGGCGAGGGCATCTCCGCCTTCGTCTACTTCGTGCAGGCTAAGCTGGGCTTCCTGGCTGTGGGCATCATGGGCGCCCTCTGGCCCCTGCTGGTCATCACCGGCATGCACCGCGTGTTCACCCCCACCATCCTGCAGACCATCTCCGAGACCGGCATGGAGGGCACCGTTATGCCCTCTGAGATCGGTGCAAACCTGTCCCTGGGCGGCGTGTCCTTGGCCGTTGCCTTCAAGACCAAGAACAGCGAGCTGCGCCAGACCGCTCTGGCCGCTGCTTCCTCTGCTCTGATCGCCGGCACCACCGAGCCCGCCCTGTACGGCGTGGCCGTGCGCCTGAAGCGCCCCCTGATCGCTTCCCTGATCACCGGCTTTGTCTGCGGCTGCCTGGCCGGCATGGCAGGTCTGGCCAGCCGTTCCATGGTGTCGCCCAGCGTTCTCACCGGTGTGCAGTTCATCGACCCGGCCAACCCCGGTGTGAGCATCGCCTGGATCGCCGGCATCTCGGTGCTGTCCATCGTGCTGTCCTTTGTGCTGACGCTGGTGATCGGCTTTGAGGATCTCCCGGAAGAGGAGTGATCCACATGTCTGATTACAAACTGCCCGAAAACTTTCTCTGGGGTGCTGCCATTGCGGCCAATCAGGCCGAAGGCGCTTACAACGAGGGCGGCCGCGGCCTGAGCAACATCGACATGATGCCCCACGGTGTCCACCGCATGGAGGTCAAGCTGGGCGGCACGCCCCACCCGACGCTGCAGGCAGGGGAGTATTACCCCAGCCACACCGGCGTGGACTTCTACCACCATTACAAAGAGGACATCGCCCTGATGGCAGAGCTGGGGCTGAAGGTGTTCCGCACCTCCATCTCCTGGTCCCGCCTGTACCCCCACGGCGATGAACGGACCCCCAACCCGGAGGGCGTGGCCTTTTACCGCAATGTGTTCCAGGAGTGCCGGAAGTACGGCATTGAGCCGCTGGTCACCCTGTGCCACTTTGACATCCCCATGGGTCTGGTGGAGCAGTACGGCTCCTGGCGCAGCCGCAAAACGCTGGAATGCTTTGCCCGCTACGCCGAGACCTGCTTCAAAGAATACTCCGGCCTTGTGCACTACTGGCTTACCTTCAACGAGATCAACATCCTGCTGCACAGCCCCTTCTCCGGGGCAGGCATCGCCTTCCAGGAGGGCGAGAACCGCAGTCAGGTGATCTATCAGGCGGCCCACCATGTGCTGCTGGCCAGCGCCACGGCCACCCGCCTGGCCCACCAGTACGACCCCGCCAATCAGGTGGGCTGCATGCTGGCCGGCGGCAGCTTCTACCCCTACTCCTGCAACCCGGAGGACGTCTGGGAGTCGGTGCAGAAGGAGCAGGAAAACCTGCTCTTCATCGACGTGCAGGTGCGGGGCCGCTACCCCGGCTACGCCCGCAAGCTGTTTGCGGAAAAGCAGGTGCAGCTGCACACCGAGCCCGGCGATGACGCCCTGCTGCGGGAGAACACCGTGGACTTCATCTCCTTCAGCTACTACGCCAGCCGCTGCGTGGCGGCCAGCCTGGAGGGCAAGGCCGTGAACGACGGCAACGTGGTGCGCTCGGTGAAGAACCCCTATCTGCAGACCAGCCAGTGGGGCTGGGCCATCGACCCGCTGGGCCTGCGCATCACCATGAACCAGCTGTACGACCGCTACCAGAAACCGCTGTTCCTGGTGGAAAACGGTCTGGGTGCCCACGACACGGTGGAGCCTGACGGCAGTGTCCACGATGATTACCGCATCGACTACCTGCGCCGTCACATCGAGGCGGTCAAGCAGGCCGTGTCCGACGGCGTGGAGCTGATGGGTTACATCGCCTGGAGCGGCATCGACCTGGTGTCTGCCTCCACCGGCGAGATGAGCAAGCGGTACGGCTTCGTCTATGTGGACAAGCAGGACGACGGCACCGGTACGCTGGCCCGCAGCAAAAAAGATTCTTTCGATTGGTATCAGAAGGTCATCCGCTCCAACGGCGCAGACCTCTGAGCGTTTTCCTCCGTTTCATAAATGCAAAAAGCCGCCCCGCAGGCACCGGAAGTTCCGGCCTGCGGGGCGGCTTTTGCTGTGTGCGGTGCGCCGTGCGGCCGGTCAGCATGGCCGCAACAAGCCGTTTTATCAGGATTACTCCTTCCGCAAGGAGTACATGAGCGTGGGGAATCTGGTGCACAAGCACTCGTACCTGGATGCGGAAGCATAAGCCGAACACAACACGAAAGGGCCTCCCCGGAATGGGGAGGCCCTTTCTATGCGTTTACGACTTGACGTGGATCACGTTGGAAGGGAAAAGCATCAATGCTTTTCCTTGTACTTGAGGCTGGCGAATGCGCCTGCGATGGTCAGCAGCATGCCGCTGAATGCCATGCCCAGAGCGGCCATCCAGTTCACGCCGGTCTGCGGCAGTGCATCCTGCACAGCGGGCAGGACCGCGTCAGACGGCAGGACCGGAGCGCCCGGGGTGGTGTCCTGCACGGGCGGCAGCTCGGGGGTCTCCGGGGTCATGACCACTTCGTCCGGGGTCTCGTCTTCCACGGGCGTTTCCGGCGGGGTGACGGGCGGGACGATGACCGTCTCTTCGCCGTTCACGGTGACCGTGCGGGTCTCGATGGAGGTATAGTTGTAGCCCACATGGGCGTCGGTGGTGGTCACGGTCTCCTTGGACACTGGCGTGGTGTTCACCTTGTCCGTGGTGCGGTGGGTGTAGGAGACGCTGCCCTCGTCGTGCTCCTTGCTGCCGGAGCCGGAGAAGATCTTCTTCAGCACTTCGGTAAAGGTGGTGTAGTGGCCTTTGCCGGTACCGGATCCTTCGACCGTTTCGCTCTTCTTCTGCGTATAGGTACCGTCGAAGTCGCCGGAAGTATTTTCGCCGTAAGCCGTAGCACCCTCACCGGTTTTATGGGTGGTGGTGGTCTGCTTGTTCAGCTCCAGAAGGCGCTTGGCGAAGTCCTGCGAGCTGCGGATGCTCAGCGGGGCGGTGATGGTCTTGATGGTGGATTCGGTCTGACCGACGACCTTGCCCTCACGCACCTGGGTCAGCTCGGAGATCATCAGGTCATAGCCGCCGACGTAACCCCAGGTGCCGTCCTGGCGCTTGTAGGTGCTGTTGATGCAGGTGTTGGCATCGCGGGACATATAGCCGTAGGCGGTCAGCTCAGAGGACTTGAGATAGACCTGATAGCCGCTCTCACCGGTGCTGTTGGTGCCGGTGGTTCCGATCTTCACAACGTAGGTGCCGACGATGGCATTGCGCTCTTTCGTGGTCAAGTCCCTATAGGTCTTGCTGCTGCCGGTTGCCTTCAGGTAAGCGTTAATGGCCTCATCCTCTGCGCTGATGCCGGGGTTCCAATAGTCGCCCCACTGACCCTGATACAGCTTGATGCTGCCATCTTTATCTTTGATAGGATCATAGGCGACAGTGCCGGTTAGCTTGTAGTAGGCACTCTTGTCAGGGTTTTTATTGGGGTTGCCGCGGTCATACTCGTAGTGGCCGTCGCCCTCGCCGCCCTCGTCATCCCAGCTGATCTTGCTGTCCAGGCCGACCGTCTGGTTGTCCTTACCGTTGACCAGTTTTCCGGCATCGTAGTTCCACTCCAGCTTCAGATTCTTGCTCACCAGCACGCAGTCGGTCTGGTTGACCTTGCCGTCCTCATCCGGCAGCAGATCCAGCTTGGAGCCGGAAGCGAGGTCGAGGTGGCCGATGTCGTCGCGCTGCTCTTCGGAGTGCACAGTGTTACTATCAACACGAACTTCATGGCCGTTAGCGTCTGTATAGTAATAATAGCCGTTCCACCCCCAAGTCGATTTCCAATAGACCTCAATTTTGGAACCATCCGGTGCCTTGCTGAAGTATTTGAATTCACCCGTCTTTTCACCGGAGTAGTAGTTCTTCTTGGTCTCTTCGTAATCAGAACCCTTGTTGGCAACGTAAGTGGAGTTCTTGGCGATCCGCTCCTGCTCCTGCAGGGCCTTGATCAGCTCATCTTTGCTCATGTTATCGGGCGAGATGGCCTTGGTGAAATACTTGATGATATCTTCCTTTTTGGTGGTGGAATCGATCTTCGTTTCACCGATCCGGAGTTCCTCGCCGGGCTGAAGTTTGCTCTGGATCTCCTGGATCTGCTTCCACAGCTCGTCGTATGCCTTCTCAAGATCCTTATCGTCCTTGATGATGCCGGTGACACTGGAGGAGGTGTGTACATCCTTCCGGACGGTGAGGGTCTCGCTCAGGGTGCTGTAATCCACGGTGATGGTTTCGTCACCCTTCGTGAAGGTCGCGGTCTTGCCGTCGGCGTTCAGTCGGATGCTGTCAGCGGAAACACTGTATTGGCCTGCCAGTGCGGTCTGGATCTCTTCAGGGGTCAGCGGAGCACCGGCCTTTTTGGTGAAGGTGTAGGTGGTCTTTACGCCGTTTTTGTCCTCGACCGTGCAGGTGTAGCCGTCATCGGTTTTGGTCACATTGCGGTAGATGTTTCCGTCCACCGTAATGGTGCCGGCGTTTTCGTCGATCGACCAGTTCTTGCCGCCGGGGATCACCAGCTTGTCGTTAAGATCCTTGGTGTCCGTCTTTGTGGATTCAGAAAGTGTGTCGATCGTCCATTCCACGCGCTTGATGCCGGAGAAGTCCATGCTGCCGATATCAATGCTGTAACCTTCCTGAAGCAGGGTAGCTTTGTCCTTGCCGCTCTTGTTCTGCAGCTCTTTCCAGGCGATCTCTTCCTTCTCCGCATCGCTGAGGGAAGCGGACGATTCCGTGATCGTGCAGGTACGGGTGATCTTGGTGCTGGTGCCGTCGGGCGAGGTCACGGTTTCTTCTTTTTTGTAGGTCGTGGTGCCCTTCTCCGGGTCTTTGCTGGCGATCGTCCAACCATCGAGAGAGGGAAGTTCACCGCTGCCGGGCTTGACGTAGGTGCCGTTGAGGGAATCGCTCTCAGTCCACGTATTCGAGCCGGTCACATAAGCGGTACCGGTGACGGTGTAGTCCTTGACGTCCTCGCGGGTCTCGGTGTCCTTGCTCGAATCGGGAGTGCCCAGATCGGTGGAAACCGTTGCCCCATTATAGCGGAGGGTGACAGTATGAACATTGCCGTCTGCATCGGTATAGCTGAGATTGAGCTGGCCTTTGCCGGTGGGATCGATCGTATTCAGCTGGTTCTTGAAATCCTCGCTGTCCACATTGATGCCGGTTTTCTTGGCGGCATCCGTCAGAGCGGCCTTGATGGCTTCCAGCTTGGCGTCGTTGTTGGCCTTGTCGATGCTGGCCTGACCGCCTTCGACCTGGCCGGGGGTCTTGGTGACCTCGGTGACCTCCACGGTGTAACTCAAAGTCTTGCGGACGGCTTCCATCTGGTCAAGGTTCAGCTTTTCGCCCTTGTAGTAAACGCCGTTGTCATCGCCGGTGAAGCCCTCGCCCAGACGGTCGGCCAACTGCGCATGGGTGAGCGGCTTGGTGTTTTCCGTTTTCTTGACTTTATAGGTATATTCCTTGCCGTCCACGTTTTCCGTATAGACATACTCGCCGGTAACGTTGTTATAGTACTCGTCCTTGAGCATTTCGCCCAGCTTCTCCGAAGAAATCTCGATGACATCCGTCTTGGTCTCGTCGGTGTTCTTGGCAGTGATGCTTGGCAGCTCGACCTTGGTGGTCAGGTCCTTCTCATTAACATCAACGGTGCCCTTTTCCACCTTGAGCACCAGCGTGGTCTCGGTGCGGGTCTTGACCGAATTGCCGGTGATCTCGTAGTAGGTAACGCGGGTGACGGTGTTGCCGTTCTCGTCGGTAGAGGCCTCTTCCTTTTTCAGGGTATAGGTGGTGTTGCCCTCGTCGTCGGTCTTTTTCTCCACGCCGCCCTCGGGCACATCCAGCAGCTTGGCAACGTCCTCAGCGGACATTTCCTTTGTTTCGGGCTCGCTGGTCTTTTTCAGGGTCAGCTCCTTGGAGTTGCCGTCCTCGGCGGGCTCGACCTTGTCCACGGTGTAACCGCCCAGCTTGGCATCCTTATCGGTTTTCCAGTCCGGACGCACGTCCTGGCCAAGCTCGTCGTCGAGGTTGATCTCTTCGCCCTTCTTGGTGTCGGTGATGGTGGTGGAGGAATCGGCCTTGCCGGTGCCGGTGGTGGTCGTAGTCTCGGTGCCGGTGGTCTCGGTGGGGGTGGTGATGGTGGTGTTGCCGTCCTCGTCCTTGCCCACCACGGGGTCGCCCTTCTTCACCTCGGCGTCGGGGTCCACGACGGTGGTGCTGGAAGAGCTGTCGGGGGTCTCTTCCTTGGTGGCCTCGCCGATCTTGCCGTCCTTGCCGGTGGCTTCGTCCTTCTTGCTGTTGTCGATCACGTCACCCTTCACATAGGTGCCGTCGGGGTTCTCAGTCTCGTCCGTCTCGCCGGAGCCCTCAGAGCCGTCGGTTTCGCCGTCCTTACCGGATTCGCCGGGCTCTTCCGGCTTCTCAGCAGGTTTATAGTCAATGATGATGTCATCGGTCTTGGTGCCGGGGCCGAACGCAGGGGCCTGCTCTTCGCTCTTAGCCTCTTCGTTCACCGGGGGGGGGTAAACTCCTCCTGCTCTCCGACTTTCTCCTGCTTTTCCCCTTCCTCAGCGACGGGGGCGGGCGTGGAACTCTCGGCTACAGGTTCGGCCTGCGGGGCAGCGTTATCCTCGACAGAGTCGGGGCCTTCCACAGCATGGGCAGCCATGGGCTGTGCAGCGACACAGGCGGTCAGGGCTACGGACATGGCAGCGAGTTTCAGCTTTTTGTTCGTCATGATTGATGGCTCCTTTCAAATAGTGTCAAGTCTTTTACGCATTACAACTGTCCCATATAATGGACATATTTCGAGGCTTGCTATCCTACTTCCTTTATACCATTTTCTGGTGCAGGTTGTCAAGAAAAAATGTGTAGAAACGCATGATTTGTGAAAATATTCCAAAGCTTGAATTGGATATTTTGCACAAATCACAAGAATTTGTTGCAGAAAAAAGAGAAACTGTTGCGGATGTGAAATGATGTAGTTGCGGTACTGGTGCAGAGTGTGCGGATTGTTGCGGAAAATCACTTTTTGAGGGACGGAATTTCTGGCAAAGAACCGGCTGGAATTTCTCCTGCCGCCCTGCTGCAGACGAAAAAAGGCCCCCGGAAACCTGCGTCTCCGGGGGCCTTGCCCTCTTACCTTATATAGGGCAGTCGGCGATCACTGCTTCTGCTTCAGCCGGGCCATGTAGCTGTCGGCGGCCACGGCGGCAGCGGTGAAGCTGTTGTTCTTCCACCAGCTGATGAGCGCGGCCACGGTGGTGATGCCAGCGGTGACCAGCTGCTCCACGGTGCTGGATTCAATGGGCAGCACGGGCTTGCCGCAGGCGCTGAGGATCTGGTTGGTCAGGGCCAGCAGCAGGCAGGCGGTGCGGGCGATGGTACCGGCGGAGATCTTGTTGTTCAGGTTATTCATGGTTTGTCCTTTCTCCCGGCGTTGCCGGGCTTGTGTGGGTGTATCAGTCACGGATGGGCAGGGCCTTGGCGCGGTTGTACAGCTCGGTGCCCGTGCCATTGCCGCCCAGGGCGTGATAGCTTTTGTAGAGATACTCCAAGTTTTTCAGGCCTGCGGTGTCGATGCCGCCCTGCTGGATGTAGTGGGTGCAGGACTGGTAGAGCCGGTCGTGCATGATGGCCAGAAGGCCGTCCTTGATGGTCCGGTACTCGGTGACCTTTTTGATCAGGTAGCCCCAGCCGATGCCCAGCAGCCAGATGGCTCCCTCCATCCAGTGGGCAGAGATGTAGGCAAAAACTTGCTGCATTGGTCTCACCCCCTGACCTGCCCCAGCCCGGCCCGCTGGATGATGCCCGCGTAGTCCTTGTAGGCCACGCTGAGGTCTACTCCGGTGCTCACACCGGGCACGGTGCCCGCGCTGGTGTACTGCCACATACCAAAGGGCCAGCCCGGTTCAGGTTTTTCCTTGCGGTATGCAGCCAGCCACACATCATAGGGCTTGAGGGCCGCGCCGGTCATGTACAAATTGGTCTGCGCAAAATACAAGCCGGTGTACAGCATGGCGTACACGCCCCAGCTCTCCACCGCGCTTAGGCAGCGGGCCACGATGTCGCTCAGGGCTGCCTTGCTCAGGGCTGCCTGCAGCTTGTCCTCGATGTCCACGGCCACCGGCAGACCCAGCGTTTTGCCGGTCAGAGCGCTTTTCAGCAAGGCCAGTTCCTTATCCGCCTCCGCCTTGTTGACGGCCTTAAAGTAGCCATACACACCCACCGGGATGCCCAGCCGTGTGCACTCGGCGTAGTTGCGGGCAAACTGCGGGTCAATGTAAGGCTTGCTTGCCTTGCCGTCGGCGCTGTTGCCCATGGCGCGGATCATGACGCCGCCGATCTGGCCAGACGCCTTGACCTTTGCCCAGTCAATGCTGCCCTGCCAGCGGGAAACATCCATGATGGTTTTACTCATCGGCGGTTTCCTCCACGATCTCTTCAAAGCCGCTCTTGATAAGCAGCGCCTTGACCTTCGCCTTCAGCAGGCGGGGGCAGCGCTCATACAGCGCCTTTGCCTCCTCGGTGGTCTCGCAGCTCATGATCTCCTGTGCCCATAACATCGCCATCATAAATACCAACCTTTCTAATTTTTGTGTGATTTTATGCATAAACAGTCTCGCTCATTTCAAGCAGACACTGTTTCAGCATCTCGTTTTCTTTTTGCAGCGCCGCCACCGTCTCCGGCAGCTTCTCCCGCTCTTCGGCCTTTTTGCGCTCGGCTTCCTTCGCGGCCAGCTCTTCGGCGGTCGGCGGGGGAGGTACCGTGCCCGCCTCGTACACCATGTAGGTGCCGTCTGCCAGTGCAACGCCCCAGTAGCGCTGGCCGGGCTGTGCGGCATCGTTGTGCTCGCTCACGGCCTGCGCAATGGCGGTGTAATCGGCTTTTGCCGCCGGAGCGGTGTAACCGGGCTTGATTTTAGTGTCCATACAGTGCCTCCTTATCCAATCACATTGCCGCTCTCGTCCACAAGCACCTCTTGCGGCAGCACCAAAATTGGGCGGTAGCTGTAACTGGACTTTGCGCTGTTACCCTTTAACGCCCCGTCTGCGGTAACATACGCCGCCTTACTCGGAGTCCATCCACCGCTCGTAGGCGTCCGGGTCCAGTAAGGCCGGGACCATTTTCTTCTGGCTGTTGCCTCGGTACGAAAGTAGCTCAGCGCCGCACCCTCTTTATATGTGTTGGTCAGGGCTCCATTCAGTTCCGTGATACTGGGCAGAAAGACCTTTGTTGCCAGGCCATCCGCCCCCTCTCTCCGGTCCTCCTCCATAGGAAAACTTTCGGTGCCCATATAAGGGATTCGCACCTTCTTGATCAGCGGCTTGATATCCGCTTTGATCATCCTGAAAAACGTGTCTTCCAGGTATATTTGTGAATCGGAATTCGCGTACCCGGTACCGCTGGATTTATAAGATCCCGTGAACCTTGTGGAGTTGCACAGCAGCCACGTTCCAAAGCAGCTTGCGTCGTACATATCGCCCGGTAGACCCTGATGCACAATGATCCATTCTGTACGGATGTTATCTACGTCAAAAAACACCTTTTTGCCAACCGGTTTATTTCCCAAGGGCGTGCCGCTCTGGTAGACGAGCCGGGCTTGACCATTTATGCCGACGTACACCTTTTGCACCTGCCGGGCCTGACCGCCCACGCCCACATAAAGTTTGGACATTTTGTGTGCCGTGCTACCGGCACCGAGATAGATGCTCATGCGCCCACCTCCTTATGCGTACACCAGCAGGACAGTGCCTGTGTCGAGGGCGCTGCCCACGCCGGGGTCGGTGGTCTGCGCCTTGACCGTAAAGCCGTTGACGCTGGTCACGCTCAGGGTGCCGTCATTTGTCACGCCGAGGCCAGCGCCAACTTTTACGGAGCCTAGCTGGTCAGCCGTGGCAGGCGTGCCGAACTTTTGGTCGGCCTCTTTCTGGTTGTACACCTCCGTCTTTGCGTAGGTCTCATTCTTGCCGTAGGCTCCCACATCCTCCGCCGTCAGGGCTGTGTCCTTTCCGGTTCCTCCGTGTTCCACGCCCAGCACGCCGGTCATCACATCCAGTGCCGTGGTGTCCTTGGTCTGCAGCGTCCGTGTGCTGCCGTCGCCCATGGTCAGGGTCATCACCTGCCCGTTCAGCTCGATGCGCTCCACATAGTCCGCACTGCCCGCTTCCAGCGCACCCACGTCCGCCGCCGTCAGGGTCACCACGCCGCCCTGGCCGTTCACGCTCTTCACCGGCCCGTCCGCCGGTGCCGTTTTCTCCGCCCGATCGGCTGCCGCCTCGGCCCGGGCTGCGCCGCTTTCTGCCGCTTTCTGTGCCGCCCCGGCCTGTCCGGCCGCCGTCACCGTTTCTGTCCGTGCTGCCTCGGCTCTCTTCGCATCCTTCGCGGCCGCACCTGCGCTGTTCCGCGCTTCCTGCGCGCTGGTCGCCGCACTGTTCGAGTACGCCAGCACCCGCGCCACAAAGGTCTCGTACTGCGTCGGGCTGATCTCCGCGTCGCCGTCGGTGGCAAGCGTCTCGTAGCAGTCGTATTTTGCCGGCCGTGTCAGCGCCCGGAATCCGTCCTCGCCCAGGGCCAGCAGCATCCAGCTGCCGCAGCTCGACGCGGTAAACTCCTTGCCCACCGCACAGCTGTGCGCTTCGTCCAGCAAAATGGGGGCAGGCAGGGTGCCGTCCTGCCGCTGGATGTGCAGCGTCACGCTCTTGCCCTGCCAGCTCTCCGGCAGGGTAAATTCCAGCCGCTCTACGTTCGCGCTGCTCTGCCCGCCCAGGTGCAGCACCTTCATCTCCGGGGCAAACTCCACCCCACCGAATCGCTTTTCCACGATCCTTACCTGCATGGTCTTTTCCTCCTTCCGTTTTTTCCCAGTCTACCGTCCCGCTGCCCCGCAAAAAACCGTGTACTTTTATAAAAGCACCCCGGCAGGTCTTGCCCGCCGGGGTGCTTTCTATTGGTGACAAAGCGTCACCGGATGGCTGCCACTTGGTTGGCACTTGGTTGGCATCTGGTCGTCACCGCAGCAGTGCATACGGGTCCTCTTCCGGTTCCGCCTGTGTTGCCTTCTCCGCCGCTTTTTCCCACTGCGCAAAGGTCTTTTCCGTGTACAGGGCGTTTCCGTCCGTGTCGGTCAGGGCCAGCAGCACGTCGGCCAGCTGCTGCTTGTCCGCATCGCTGCCCGCCAGATACTCCGGCTTTGCCAGCTCGGTCAGCTTGCTCTTCACGCTGCTCGGCGTCCGTCCGGCCTTCATCAGCCGGTCGTACTCGGCCTGCACGTCCTGCGCCTTCCGGCTGTCCACCGCCTCGCCCAGGTCCGCGTACATGTCGCCCGCGTCGCCCTTCAGCATCTCGGTCTCCAGTGCATTCACGGCCCCGGTCACGCAGTCGATCACGGCTTCCCGCTTCGGCGCGTCCTCCTTCACATTCTTCCGGATGCCCAGCACGTCGTACAGCGCTTCGATGGTCTCCGTCTCCAGCCGGTACCGCTCGGCTTCGTTCCCTTCCATCTGTGCCTTTGCCGCCGCCCGGGTGTCGGCGTCGTACTTCTTCAGCCGGGTCTTCAGCTGCTTGTAGATCTCATCCTCCTTGCCCATGGCCACCAGTTTCTCCACCGCCGCCTGTGCCTCTTCCGCGTCGCCGCTGGCATAGGCATTGTACAGCCGGTCATACTGCCCGGTCGCGCTCTCCGGCAGGCTGTTGAAGCTAAATTTTCCGCCCTGCGCCACGTTCTGCGCATCGTCCCAGTACCCGCGCACTGCGTCCACCATCTTCCGGCCGTTGCCGTAGGGCACCCCCACGATCTCAAAGCCGTTTTCGATCAGGGCCATGCCCTTCTCCATCAGCTTCTTGTGGTGCTTTTCCAGCTCCGCCTCGTCCATCTCGCTGGTGTCCTTCTTCAGCTCCGCCGTAAACTTCACCACATCCGACGCCATGTCGTTTACCGCGCTGATGTTCGTGGCGCTGATCACGTCGTAATCCTTGCCCTCGATGGCGTTGTCGATCAGGCTGTACAGCTCGCTGCCAAACAGGAAGTTGCCCATCGTGCTCTCGGTGGACAGCGAGAAAAAGCGGCTCACCATGCTCTTCAGGGTCACGTCGCCGTTCTCGTCCTGCTCCCGGTCCCACCGGTGCAGCAGGAAGTCCGCGCCGATCTTCATCATGGCAAACACCGCCACCTGCGCCGCCTGGCTCAGGATGGCCCGGTCCCGCTGCTTTGTCGCCCGCTGCAGCTCTGCCTTGTTCGCGTCGCTGGCGTCCGCCTTGTACCGCGCCGCCTGCGCTTTCCAGTCGCCCACCGCGTCGATCAGGATGCCCGCATTCTGGAAGCGCTGGGTCGTGAACATCGTAAAGGTCTTTACCATCTCGTCCGGGTTGCGCTGGATGCCTGCCCGCTGCATCACGGTGTAGTTCGGCTGGGTCTGCTCGATCACCTTCTGGTAGGTGCGGTTCACCGCCTCCCAGTATGCCGGGCTGCCGGTCTCTCCCGCGCCCTCGAATTCCGCCGCGTGGTTTTTGACATAGGCCTTGCTGCCCTCCCACAGGGCTGCCACCGTGATCTCGTCCATGCCGTTGATCCACCCGGTCAGCCATCCGGGCACCTTGTCCATGCCCTTCTGCACCAGCGTCTCCCGCTTGCCGATGCTCTGCAGCTCGCCTTTTCCGGTCCCGCGCTGCCGCCACTGCAAAAGCACGTCCCCGTGCTCTGCAATTTCTGCTTTCAGCGCTGCCTTCTGCTTCGATTTCACAAAGGGCACCACCGACGTCATAGTGTCCCTCACAAATGGCATCACCGACGCCATGGTGTCCCCGCCCAGCACGGCCGCCGCCGTCGGCAGGCTCGCCGCCTGTGCAATGGCCACGCCCGGGTTCAGGGTCAGCACCGCCCCCGCGTAGTTGCCCCGCAGCGTGCTCAGCATCCGGCTCACGCCGTTGGAGCGGTGCCGCTGGGTGGTCTGCAGGTCGGTCATCAGATCGTCCAGGTAGCTCACGGCCTTCGTGCCCCACTGCTCCTTGATCACGCCATTTTTCAGGGTCTTCACGCCGTCCCGGGTCTCCACCCCTGCGTTCAGGATCTTCTGCACGTCCCGGATGGGCGCGGCCAGTCCCGCATAGGCTGCCGTGTCCCGCAGGCTGCGCTGCACCACGCTCGAGCACTCTTCCAAAAGGATGGGCTTGCTGCTCTTCACACGGTTCTTCAAAAAGCCCCGGCCCTCAATGGTCGCGTCCAGCTTCACTCCGTCGATCTCGGTCGCCAGTGCAGCCTTGTCCACCGCAATGGGGTAGTAGTTCTGCACGGTGGCCCGCTTGTAGCCCACCAGCTGTAGGCTCGTCTCGTTGATCAGCTTCGTGGTGTAGTTTCCAAAAAACTCCTTCATGTCCGCGCACCACGCCCGGTCGTAGTCGGTCATGGCCGCTTCCAGCGTGTTCAGGATGGTGTCCGCCATGGCTTCCCCGTGTCCGTCGCTCAGCATGCCCAGCTGCACCAGCTGTCCCTTCTGGTAGGCCTGCTCCACGTCGCCCTTGCTGTACAGCTGCGCATCCGGCACCACCATGCCGCCGGTCATCAGGTGCTCCCGGCTGTCCTTGTTCTGCAGGTGCATGTACAAACTGCACAGCTGCGCATGGGTCAGCGGCACCGCGTTGTGGTCCGTGTCTCTCAGGCCCACGTCCACAAGGTCCGCACCCGGCCCGGCAAAGGCCTGCGCTTCCTTGGCGTGCTTTGCGCCCGTCACGTCCGCAAACAGCTTCTCGCCCTCGATGGTGATCTTCGTCTGCCGGTACTGGCCGTCGTTCAGCATCTGCCCGATCTTCTCCATCTGGCCGCCGTTCTTGTAGCCGCCCAGCATCCGCAGCACCCGCTCGGCCCCCAGCATGTCCAGGTTGTACTTGGTCAGCAGGTTCTGCAGCCCGTCCAGCGCCCCGCCGGGGTGGTTGCCCTTGCTCAGCGTCACCTCATAGGCCGCCTCGTCCGCGATCTTGCTCACCTCTTCGGCCTTCGCAAGGCTCACGGTCTTGTTCTCGTTCCGGATCACATGCAGCGTCGCGCTGGTGATGGCCTTCAGCATCCGCATCTGGTCCACCGTCATGGGCAGGTAGGTGCGGCTCTCGGTCTCCCGGATCCGCTTACGCAGCCGCTCCTGCAAGGCCAGTGCCTTCTCGCTGTAGGGCAGCGCCTCGGCTTCCGCCAGCTTTGCCTGTAAGTCGGCCAGCTTTGCATCCTTCCACGCCGTCAGGTCGGTCTGCAGCGCCGTGATCAGCTTCGGCACCCCGGTCTGCTCCCACTCGGTGGTCATGGCCGTGGGGCTGCCCTCGCTGCCCATGCTCGCCTGGATGCTGTTCTGCAGCCGCGTCAGCTGGTTCACAGCCCGGTCGTTCAGCACGGTCATGTCGGCGATCTTTGCCACCTCCGCCGCCTGCACGATCAGCCGCTGGCTCACATACTTGCCCTTGCTCGGCCGCAGCACCATCTGGTTCAGCGCCGCCGCATCCTGCCGGATGCCCCGCTTCAGCTCGTCCATCTTCCGGCCGTCCCGCGCTTTCTGCACCCGCTTCTCGGCCACCCGCTTCGCAATGGCAATCTCCTCATCCCGCTGCTGGCGTGCCACCTCGGCGGCCAGTGCGTTCCGCTGCGCCTGCTTCTGCTGCCAGGCCTCGGCCTTCCGCTGGTTCTCTTCCTCCCATTCCATGATCTCGTTTTCCTGCACGATCAGGCTGTACTCGGCCTTGTCCGCACGCCGCTGCTCGTCCCGCACCTGCCGGGCAAGGTCGGCGTTCTCGCCCCGCAGCTGCCGCACCTCCAGCCTTGCCTCGTCCCGCATCTGCTGCAGTTCGGTCCGCATCCGCTTGCGTTCGGCTTTCCATTCCCGCTCGTAGGTCTCCCGCAGCACGGTCAGCTTCTCGTTCAGATCGCCCACGTTGCTCACGTCCACGCCCAGCAGTTCCAGGTTCGCGTCCAGCTGCTTTTCCGCTTTCGCGTTCCGCTTCTGCAGCTCGCTCACATGCTGCACCTCGGCGTTCCGGCCCGCTGTGCGCTGGTTCTCGGCCAGCCGCCGGTTGAATTCCCGGCTCTGCACCTTCTGCACGCCCCGCAGGCCCTTTTCCACCTCGGCCGCCCGCGCCGCGTCTCCGGCAGCCGCCTTCGCCGCTTCCAGGTTGTGCCGCTGGATGCCCTCAAAAATAGCCTCGGCATCGGTCAGCTGGGGCAGCTGCATGATATCCCCGATGATCCTGCCCGCCAGCTCCATTCTGGCGTCCTCATACTCGGCCTTGTCCGCAAAGCGGCTCATGGTCTTCGGCTTGATGGCGTCGTGCAGGTTCATCAGCACGTCCAGCCACTCGGTGCTCTCGAAGCTCTGACTGCCCGCCACACCGGCCTGCTCTGCGGCCTGCTTCCACAGCGCCTTGGCTCCATCGGTCACGCCGCCCACGGCGCGGTCATCATTCACAAGGCTCTCATACTGCTCCGCCGGGTTGCCGTCCCGCACGCCTTCGGCCTGCCGCAGGGCCACGCCGTGGCGCCGTGCCTCGGCCACCGCCTCGCTCCAGCTGCCGTACCGCTTCACAAGCTCGGCCTTTGCCTGCCCGTTCCTGTTCACGGTGTACTCCAGCTTGTGCAGTTCCGGGTACTCGTCCCACAGCTCGCTGTTGCGGTACATTGCCCCGTCCTGGATTTCTCCTGCCAGCGTCTCCGCCAGCGCCTCGGCCTTCTCCATGTCCGTGCCGTCCGCCTTCAGGTAATTCACCAGCACTTCGGTCTCTTCTGCCAGCTTCGCCCGGTCGGTCTTGCTGCCGTTTGCCTTCAGCCAGCGCCCGGCCAGTTCCTCCACCGCGCTCCGGCTTACTGTCACGCCCCGCGTCAGCCCAAAGAACTGGCTTAGTGTGTCCAGCGCCGCCGCCTTCTCGGCGATCACCCGGCTGGCCTGCTGCTGCTCGTTCCGCTTCGCGTCCCGGCTCGCCTGTTCTGCCAGCTGGTAGCGGAATCTTGCCAACTCGCTTTCCTGTGCCAGCTCCCCGGTCCTGTAATAGTCCCGGATTTCCCGCACCACCTTGTCCGCATCCACACGCCCGCTGTATTCCTTGCTGGCGGCAACCCTGCCGTCTGCTGTGGAGATGTCCAGCGTGAACTGCCCGCGCTCGCCGCTCAGCTGCTCGGCCATTTTCCGGATCTGTTCCAGCTGCTGCGCCGTGGGGGCCGTGTCCGCCGAAATGTCCACGCCCGGTGCCTCGGCCATCACACGCACATTGCCGTCCAGCAAAAACTCATTCAGAGCTTCCGTGCCGTTCTTCACTTCCGCCGGGCCGAACACCTCCAGAATTTCCCGGTGGTCGGTGTCCCGGCTACGGTCATTCTGGGCAAAGTCCAGCATCTGGCCGTCCGGCAGAATGTACCCTGCCCGCCGGAATTCTTCCGTCACGCCGAACTGCTCCTTCGCCAACATCCGCCGGTACTCCGCATTGCCGCCGTACGCTTTGGCTCTGGCATTGTAGGCGTTCTGTGCATCCTTGGCCTGGGCGTCCTTCCGCTGCTGCAGACGCTCATTGGCTGCTTTCATCTGCTCCGTCAGGGCGCTGTCCCGCTCTTCCAGCGCGGCCAGGCGGCTGTTGTACTCCTTGCGCTTTGCAAGGTAGTCCTGGTATTCTGCGCTGTCCCGGTAGGCCTTGCCCTCTGCGGAAAAAACGCCCAGCGCCTTTTTCTTTGCCTCGATCCGCTGCACTTCGGCACTGTTCAGCCATGCACTGCGTTCTTCCTTCAGGGCACTGCGCTGCTTGGTCAGCTGCTGCTGTTCGGTGCGCAGCTTTGCCAGCTCATCCTGCTCCGCCAGCTGATAGCGCACATTTTTCTGCACAGCTGCATTGTTTTCCTTGCTTTTGGCAGAGGTTTGTGCTATAGTAGTGTCAGAAGATACTTCCTGAGCATCCGCAAGGGTGCTCCGCACAGCTTTCGGGAGCTGTGTGGGAGTATCTTCTTTTTTTGTCATATTTCCCTCAGTGTCAAACGTCACATAGCTTCCATCTGTCCAGCATACCTCATGAACATAGAAATTCTTCATGCCATTCTGCCGGGTGTATTCTCTTACAATCACGCCTTCATACAGCTTTGTTCCGTCAATTTCGACGGGCGCTGCAAAGACATAAGTATCATACCCTCGTCCCTGCCAGTTTTGCTCATACCCGATTTGCTTTCCTTTTTGAATTACTTCGGGGACTGCAGCAACCGCAACCTGTTTTGCTTTGCTGTTCCCATGCTGCACCGTTGCACGTGCACCGCTCTTTGTCAACTCCACCGTTCCGAAGTTTTCACGAATCACTTTGTTTCCTATAGAATCAAAGAATTCTTCAACATTGGAAATGTTTTCGTTTCGCGTTTTTCCGAAAGACACCTCTGTTCCTTCGATTGTCGCCACCGGTTTCATTTCTTCCAATTCGTCCAGATGGCCGTTCATCTGCTCCACCAGAGAATCTTTTCCCTCGTGCAGCTGGAACCGCACCCCCTGCGCCGCACCCTCACTCTTGAGGGCTGCGGCGTTTTCTTTTGCCGCCCGCAGGTTGTCCATGGCCTTTTCCGCGTGAGCAAAATATTCGTCCTGCAGCGCCCGCTTCTCGGCTTCCGCCAACCGCTGCGCTTTCAGGGCCGCCCGGTTCTCCGGGTCCTTCGCCAGCACTTCCTTAGCCCGGCTCACGATGTCGCTCAAAAGGTCCTTCACCGCATTCATCACCTTGCGGATGGTCCCCGCCTGGCCTGCGTTCTTCTCCGCCTGCCCGCGCTGGAACTCCACCCACCGCTTGAAGCTCTCCTCGCTGTCAAAGATGCCGCGCCACGCATCGGCCACCATTTCCTCGGCCGCTTCGCCGTAGGTCAGGCCCTGCTGTGCGTAGTCGGAAAGTTTATTCCGGATCAGCTCGTCGATGTTCTCAAAGCCCTCGCTCTTGGCCAGATACTCCATCACATGCTGCTGCACTGCCTTTGCGCCCTCGGTGTCCAAAGCGTTATACCAGTGCCAGTCCTCGTGCAGCGCGGTGCCGAACACGTCTCCCGCGCTGTCTGCAAAAAAGATCTGTCCGGCAGCCGTGTCCACATAGGCCTTCACTCGCTCGTCGCCTTCCAGCACCGCCTTCAGCACCGCATCGGTGTCGGTCGCCCGCGCGTTCAGCTCGATCAGCTTTGTGGCCACCTCGTCTGCCGTGCGCATGGTGCCTTTGTACAGCACCCGTCCGCTTCCGCTCACGCTCTTTGCGCTCAGCGCACCGCCCGGTGTCCCGGTCTGCACCGTCCCGGCTTCCGCTTCGCCCTTGCCCTGCAGCCACGCGATCTTCAGCGCCGCCGCGCCGCCGGGCTGTGCCAGCACATAGTCCGTGTTCACCGCAAGGCCGTTCATGCCCTTCGCCAGCTCCATAGCCTTGTCAAAGGTGGTCACGTCCTCCATCTGTCCCAGCCGGTACAGGCTGGAGGCCGCCGCCGCATACCGGCTCTCGTCCGCAATGCCCGTCGGCATGTTCCGGCTCAGCGTCTGTGCCGCGCCCTCGCTTACCTTCCAGCGCAGCAGCTCCCGCTGTACGCTGCTCTTCTGCGCGCCCTCGCTGCGCACTTCCATCCCGGCCGTCTCCCGCAGGGCTGTCGGTTCCGCCTGCTGTGCAAAGGCTCCCTCACCGAGGGAGCTGTCGAGCGAATGCGAGACTGCGGGAGTTTCCACCGTTTCCCCGGTGTTTTCCACGGTCCGCTTCTGTGCCGCCTGCGCCGGCTGCTCCGACTGTGCCCGCGCAGCCATCTCCGGATCCAGCACCTGCGTCTCCACGGTCCCGTCCGGGTTCCATGTGGTCATCACGCCGTCCCGGATCTCCCGGCCGCTGCCCTGCAGTTCCCCGGTCTGCTCCTGCTGCACGGCTTCCGGTTCCTGCTGTTCCTCCTGTGCCGACTGCGCCGTGCTCCGCTCGGCTTCCATCTGCCGCAGCACCTGCCGGGTCTGTGCCGCCGTTTCGGGCAGCTCCATCCCGTATGCCTCGGCAAAGGCCGCGCGGTTCGCTTCGTTGGCCGCGTTCGGGGTAAACAGCTTGATGGTCCTGCTTGTCAGGGTCCCGCTGTCCATCGCTTCGGCCAGCTGCTGCACCGCCGGGTTGCTGCTCTGCACGGTCCGTTGTTCCGTCACTGCCTCACTTGCCGCCGGGGCCGTTTCCTTCTGCAGCACTGCCGCATCTTCCGTCTGCTGTGCTACATTCCCCACTTGCCGGTCATTTGCTGCCGCCTGCCGTTCCGTCTCAAAAGCTCGCCCCTCGGGAGAGCTGTCAGCGCCCTTCGCTGCTTGAGAGGGTTCGTTCCGCTGCACCGTCTGACCGTCCGCTGTCTCCAGCGCCGCGCTCATCCTGCCCAGCTGGGTGCCCACAGCGCCGCCCAGCGCGCCGGAAGCGCCGCCGGAAAGGCCGCTTTCCAGCGCCTGCAAAAAGGTGTCTCGGCTGAACATCTCCTCGGCCGCCTGCGCGTCGCCCAGGGCCGCGTCAATGGCCTTATCCGCATAGGTTTCCACAAAGGCCTGCATGGCGTTGTCCACGCCGCCGGAAATTGTGTTCGCAATGGTGGGGTACTGCTGCGCCAGCACACCATTGTCCGCTACGCTGCGCACCATGTCCGCCAGCTTGCCCGCCAGCGTGTCCTTGGCATAGTCGCTGCCCATGGTCCGGGCAAGGTCTGCCGCGCCCACGCTGTTGATGGCCCAGCCCGCGCCAAACTTCGCAAGGCCGCCTGCCAGCGTCTTGCCTGCGCTCTCGCCCTTCTCGATGCTCTGGCCCATGCTCTCCGCGCCGCCCTGGGCGCTCAGCACCGGCAGCACCAGCGCCGGGCTGATGCCCGCCACCGCAAGGTTCTCCGCCGCACTGGTAACCACGCCCATCAGCTGGCGCGCAAGGGGGCTCATGCCCGCCTGCGCCGCCTCGTTCAGCTGCTGGCCGCGCTTGTACATCTGGTAACCCAGGCTCTTCTCCGGGTCGATGCCCTCGCTCACCTTTGCCCCGCTGATCCGCGCCCGCATCCGGTCGATCTCGCTCTGGCTGTAGCCCTTGGCCTTCAGCTCTTCGTCCGTGTAGGCCGTGCCGGTGTTCTGAGCCGGGGCCGCCATCACCCCGCTGCCGTTCGGCTGCATGGCGTTATCCCGCCCTGCATACTGGGTCTTTCCGCCGGTCATCAGGCACAGCAGTTTCCACTGCCGGTTGTCGCTCTTCACGCTCTCCTGCAGCTCGTTCCAGTTTTTGCCGGTCTCCACTGCGTTCTGCACGCTCCGCACGGCCGTCTCGCCCGCCATCAGCGGGGCCGACGCCACCGTGTCCACAATGCCGCCGATCGTGTTGGAGGTGCGCCGCGCCGCCCGCTGCCAGTCCGGCAGGGCATCAAAGTCGGCAATGTACTGCCGCGCCTCGTGGATCTGCTTGCGGCTGTAGCCCTTGGCCAGCAGCTCCGCGTCGGTGTACTCCCGCTTTTCCGTGCTCGTTTCTGCCGTCGGCGCACTGGCCATTGCCCCGCTCACGCTTGTCGGCTTCATGGCGTCGCTGCGCTCGGCATAGATCTCGTTCCCGCTGTCCATCCGCAGCAGTGCCACCAGCTCCCGGTGCTTCGGGTCTGCGTCCATCCACTGGTTCAGCCGGTCGAAATCGCTGAACTTGTCGGTTGCCTTCAGCTCTTCAGTCTCCTGCTTCAGCTGCTGTGCATCCCGCGCATACCAGCTTTCCACCCGCTTTGCGTCCGCATCCTTGATCTGCTTTTTTACGCTCTCCGCGTTCGGTGCACTGGCCATTGCCCCGCTCGCGCTCTGCATCGGCATGGCGTTGTTTCGCTCGGCATAGGTCTTTCCGCTCTTGGTCCCGGTCCCCAGCACCTTGGCCGCCGGGGCGCTGTTCTTGCCCGTTCCCAGCCACTCCGGCTGTCCGGTGCGTTCCACCGTCGGCAACTTTGATCCCGCCTTTTTCGTGGTCTGCACGCTTTGGGTCCCGGTCATCTGCCCCAGCACCTGCGCGCTCAGGCTTCCGCTCGTGGGGTTCTGGTTGCTCTTTCCCGCGCTCTGCGTCACGGCTTTCTGTGCCGTGCTGCGCACGCTGGTGCCAGCGCTCCGGTTCACCCAGGCGTCGGTACTTTTGGCCGCCGGCTTGGTCCCGCTGCCCGTCCGCAGCGCGTCGATTTTTTCCGCACTCCAGCCGGTGCTTCCGCTGCTCCGCGCTGGGGCCGTCGTGCTTTTCGGTGCCGCGCTCTGGCCGGTTCCCGCTGTGCTCTTCTGCCCATTATTCTGTTTGCGCAGCTTTTCAATGTCCTGTGCGCTCCATCCCATACGCTCACCTCATCACTTCGTTCCGCGCCACTCGTAGTCGATCTGGTTCATAATGGCCGAGATCTGGTCGCTGCTCAGGCTCGTGTTGTTGGCCAGCTCGCTTGCGATCTGGTTCTGGCTGTACCCGCTGTTGGCCATCTTCCGCGCGTTGTACATGCCCTGCTCCCAGGCTGTGCCGTTTGCCTTGCCGGGGTTGCCTGTGCCAGTCAGCCGCTGGATGCGCCCTGCATCAGCCAGTGTGTCCTCGTAGTAGCTTCGCCGCTGGTCGTCCGTCTTCATGGTGCTGTACTCTTTAAACATCGTGTTCAGCTGCGGCTGGGTGTACCCGTCCACCTTGCTGCTCGTGCTGCCGCTCTTCGTTCTGCGGCTCGTACCGCTGCTCCGGCTCCCGCTTCCTGTCCCGGTCGTGGTCTTGTACCGGTTGCTGATGGCCAGCTGGCTTGCGTACTTAGCAAGGTCTGCCTGGTTCAGCCGGTTTGCAATGGTGCTGTAGCTGTCCACACTCCCCGTGGGCAGCCCCGCCATCTGCAGGTAGTTGTTCGCCGCCGTGTCGTAGCCGCTGCCTGCAAGCCCGGCCGCCGTGGTCAGATAGTCCAGCTTGTCCTTGTCCACCTGCGACAGGCCCTGCCAGCTGTCCAGCATCGTGTCCGTCAGCCCGTACTGGTTCAGGATCTGCTTTGCCGCATCGTCAAAACCGGCCTCCTTGTAGCTTGCCGCCTGCTGCAAAGCCGCCATCTGGTCGCTCAGCTCGGTGCGGCTCAGGTTGTCGTTGTACTGCCGCAGGGCAAAGGCGTTCTCCCAGTCCTGCTGCCGGTACCCCTTGTAGGCGTCGTACCCTTCCAGTGCGGCCGCGCCCACGTTCTTCACCACGTTCCACACGTTGCCCCAGAAGTCGCTGTTCTCCTGCCGGGCCTGCTGGGTGCGGCCGTACCGGTAATTCCGCAAGTTCGCCGCATCCGCCACGCTGCCGTCGTACTCGCTGCGTGCAAGCTGGTCCTGCGTCAGCAGGTTGTCCAGCTGGGTGCCCCGGCCTGCAAGTTCCTGCTGCCACTGGCTCAGGGCATCCGCCCGCGCCTGGGCGTACACGTTGGCGGTCTGGCCCGTCTCCCCGGCCGCCGCCTGCTGTGCCGCGCTCTTGGCCCAGTCCGTTCCGTACCCGCCGCTAAGGCTGTTTGCCACCTGCTCGGCCGCACTGGCCCCCGCGCCCGCGTTGCCAAACAGGCGGCTCAGTGCGCCCCGGTAGGTGCCATTCTGGCTGTCAAAGCCAAGCCCTGCGCTGTTGGCACTGTCCATGCCCGCCAGCGCGTTCTGGATTCCTTCGTCGTAGCGGTTCTCATATGCCCCCGGCATGGCCGCTTCCGCCTGTGCCTGCTGTTTCTGCTGGTCGTTCAGTCTCTTGATGGTCCCCATTTTATTCTCCTTCCTTTAAGCAAAGCTCCCCCCTTCGGGGGAGCTGTAAGCAGCTCCGGCACAGCCGGACTGCGCACTGAGAGGGTTCTTCAGATAAAGAAGAACGGCAGGATCTGCGCCGCCATGCCCAGCACGCTGAACAGCCCGTTCAGGGTGCTGCTCACGTTCTGCTGCCGCTGTGCATAGGCGTTGTTGTACTCGTTCTGCCTGTAGCTCAGGTCGTTGTACCAGTTCGACAGGTCTTTCTGGTACTTGTTGTAGTCATTCTGCTCGGCCTGCTGCAGGCCGTTCAGCTCCTGCTGCAGCCCGCTCTTTTTCGTGTTGTACTCGCTGCGGCTCTGGCTCGTCAGGCTGTCCAGCACGTTGTCCAGGTCGCTCATGGTCGCCGCATAGGCCTTCTGGCCCGCCTGGGTGCCGTAGCTGGAGCCGTACCCGCCCGAGATGGCGCTGGCGTTG
>OOIF01000998.1_pt1 | contig 27105 bp, 20 predicted proteins | sample 1691961 | NCBI WGS metagenome assembly OOIF01 (sample SAMN06348146, study PRJEB24527) | human gut metagenome | biome: human gut; feature: ankylosing spondylitis patient; material: feces | host: Homo sapiens | place: China | collected 2015-10 | reverse complement strand
AGTACCGCCAGTATATCGAGAAAGACCCCGCTCTGGAGCGCCGCTTCCAGCCGGTTCAGGTGGATGAGCCTACCGTGGAAGACACCATCTCCATCCTGCGCGGCCTGAAAGAGCGGTACGAGGTGTTCCACGGCGTGAAGATCAGCGATAATGCACTGATCGCCGCCGCCACCCTCTCTGACCGCTATATCACCGACCGCTTCCTCCCCGATAAGGCCATCGACCTGGTGGACGAGGCCTGCGCCATGATCCGCACCGAGATGGACTCCATGCCCACCGAGCTGGACGTGATCCAGCGGAAGATCATCCAACACGAGATCGAGGAGGCCGCCCTGAAGAAGGAGACCGACAAGCTGTCTCAGGAGCACCTGGCTGAGATCCAGAAGGAGCTCTCCGACATGCGGGAGGAGTTCAAGGCCAAGAAGGCCCAGTGGGACAACGAGAAGGGGGCCATCGGCAAGGTCCAGAAGCTCCGTGAGGACCTGGAGGCGGCCAACGCCGCCCTGGAGAAGGCCCAGCGGGAGTATGACCTGGAGAAGGCCGCCGAGCTGCAATACGGCAAGATCCCCCAGCTGAAAAAGCAGCTGGAGGAGGAGGAGAAGATCGCCAACGAGGGCAAGGCCCGCTCCCTGCTGAGGGATAAGGTCACCGAGGAGGAAATCGCCCGCATCATCGAGCGCTGGACCGGCATCCCCGTGGCCCGTTTGATGGAGGGCGAGCGGGAGAAGCTGCTCCACCTGGAGGACATCCTCCACAAGCGCGTGGTGGGCCAGGACGAGGCCGTGCGCCTGGTGTCTGAGTCCATCCTGCGCAGCCGGGCCGGTATCGCCGACCCCAAGCGGCCCATCGGTTCCTTCCTGTTCCTGGGCCCCACCGGCGTGGGCAAGACGGAGCTGTGCAAGTCTCTGGCAGAGGCCATGTTCGGTGACGAGAACGCCATGATCCGGATCGATATGTCCGAATACATGGAGCGGCATACAGTATCCCGCCTCATTGGTTCCCCTCCCGGCTATGTGGGCCATGATGAGGGCGGTCAGTTGACGGAGAAGGTGCGCCGTAAGCCCTACTCCGTGGTGCTGTTCGATGAAATTGAAAAAGCCCACGAGGACGTCTGGAACATCATGCTTCAGATTTTGGACGATGGCCGGATCACCGACTCTCAGGGTCGCACCGTAGACTTCAAGAACACCGTTATCGTCATGACCAGCAACATCGGCGCCAAGGCACTGACCGCTGCCGGCGCCAAGCTGGGCTTCGACGCTGATGACAAGAAGGCCGAGGCGGATGCCGACGCGGCCTATGCACAGGCCAAGGAGACCGTTCTGGCCGAGCTGCGCCAGACCTTCCGCCCGGAGTTCCTGAACCGGATCGACGATATCATCGTGTTCCGCGCTCTCACTGAGCAGAATATTGAGGAGGTTGCCCGCCGGATGCTCAAGACCGTGGCGGACCGTATGGAGACCATGGACATCCATTTGGACGCTTCCGACGAGGCGGTGAAGGAACTGGCCAAGGAGGGCTTCGACCCCAAGTACGGTGCCCGTCCCCTGCGCCGGGCCATCCAGAGCAAGGTGGAGGACGCTGTGGCCGAGAAGATGCTGGATGGCACCCTCAAGACCGGCGACACCGCCAAGCTGGCTGTGGAGGACGACAAGTTGGTCGTCACCAAGTAACGGCCCTTCCAATAAAATCAAGGTCCCTCTGCCGCGTTCGGCGGCAGAGGGGCCTTTTGGCCCAACGCCGGCGGGCGGCCTTGATTTGTTCATACTTTTCGGGTATGATAAATTTGTATCAGTTTTGATAACTTTTGGAAAGGAAGGCAAACCCTATGCCCTTTACCTTCAATTTCGGCGGCTTCAACCCCGGAGATTTCGGACAGGGGGGCGAGCGCCCTCAGCGGGAGCGTAAGCCCCGGAAGCCCATCGGCACTCCCGTGACCCGCACCCTCATCAACATCGCCGTGACGGCGCTGGTGGGGCTGGTGTACTTCTATGTGGAGCTGCCCGCCCTGAACCCCCATGCGGAGGAATTTTACTTCTTTGTGTTCCTGCTGTGCGCCGTGTACTGCGGCTGCGCTGTCCTGACCTCCGGATTCCAGGGCACCGGTGCGAGAGGGTATCTCGGCTTTGTGAAAAAGCAGTGCACCATACCCTTCTTCGTGGTGATCGCCATGATCGCAGCCATCGCCATTGGCTCCCTTTCCTCTTGGGTGGTGCTGCGGGCCGGTGCCTACAGCAAGCTGCTGCCCTTGACCACCGGTGACTTCGTCACGGAGGTGGAGGAGATCCGCTATGACCAGATCCCTATGCTGGACAGCGACTCCGCCGCCCGGCTTGGCAGCCGGAAGCTGGGTGAGCTGGCGGATATGGTGTCTCAGTTTGAGATCCTGCCCAACTACACCCAGATCAACTATAAGGGCCGCCCCGTGCGGGTCACGAGCCTTGCCTACGGAGACCTCATCAAGTGGTTCACCAACCGCTCCAACGGCCTGCCTGCCTATATCGTCATCGACATGGTGACCCAGGAGGCGGAGGTGGTCCGGCTGGACGAGGGCATGAAGTATACCACGGCGGAACACTTCTCCCGGAACCTCTACCGCCACCTGCGGTTCCAGTATCCCACCATGATGTTCGACGAGCCGGTGTTTGAGATCGACGAGGAGGGCACCCCCTACTGGGTCTGCTCCCGGATCGTCAAGCGCATCGGGCTTTTCGGCGGTACGGACGTGAAGGGCGCCGTGCTGGTGAACGCCGTCAGCGGCGAGAGCCAGTATTACGAGGACGTGCCAACCTGGGTGGACCGGCTGTACTCCTCCGACATCATCATGGATCAGTATGACTACTACGGCCAGTTCCACAACGGCTTTCTGAACGCCTACTTCGGCCAGCGGGACGTGACGCTGACCACGGACGGCTGGAACTATATCGCCATCAACGACGATGTGTATATGTACACCGGCGTGACCTCCGTTACCAGCGACCAGTCCAACATCGGCTTTATCCTCACCAACCAGCGCACCAAGGAGACCCGGTTCTACCCCTGCGCCGGCGCGACGGAGACCTCCGCCAAAAGCTCCGCCCAGAGCCAGGTCCAGCAGATGCGCTATTCCGCCACCTTCCCGCTGTTGCTGAATATCGCCGACCAGCCCACCTACTTCATGGCTTTGAAGGGCGAGGACGGTCTGGTGAAGATGTATGCCATGGTGAACGTCCAGCAGTACAATATTGTGGAGACGGGGCAGACCGTGGCCCAGTGTGAGGAAAATTACCGGAAAACGCTGCTGAATAACGGCATCATCGACCGGGCCGACGCGGAGGTGCCTGCGGAGGAGCAGGAGCTTTGGGAGACAAAGGGCACCATCGCCGAGATCCGCAGCGCCGTCATTGAGGGGACCAGCGTCTATTACCTCCGCTTTGAGGGGGAGAGCGGCTTCTCCGTGTATGTCAGCGCCGCCCAGGTGCCAGAGGCCCCGCTGCTGAATGTGGGGGACACCGTCACCGTTTACTGGCGCAGCGGCACCCAGTGGATCACCGCACGGAAGATCACAGTGGAGAACCGGGCCGTGTCCACACCGCCGGAGACACCGGCTGAGGCGCCTGCGGAGCCGGAAACGGATCTCCTGCCAGACACCGGGACGGAGGAAGGCTCCGGCGGCTGGCAGCAGACGGTCATTTACGGAAAAGCGTGACTTTTCAAGGGAAACCGATCAAAACGAAGAGAACCCGCGGCGGGCAAAATACCCGCTGCGGGTTTCTTGTGGAAACTGTCAAAATCCAAAGGAAAATTTTGGCTGACGCAGGGGCCGCTTTTCGTTGTAAACGTTCACGCGGTATGGTATCTTTGTAACAACAACATAGGGGGGGACTGCGTATGCTGGCTTTGGACTTTATCAACATAGGCAACGGAGACTGTATTCTCATTCGGGAGATGGAGGGAACGCGGCAGAAGTTTGCCTTGATGGTGGATTTTGGCCATGACTGTCTGGTGCGGGACGATCATCCGGGAGAACTGGATCCCAGGTCTCAGCGGATCTATGCGGGAGATTTTCTCCGGGAACTGGGCGTGACCCATCTGGACGTGGCTCTGGCCACGCATTTCCACCGGGATCACATCGGCGGTCTTGGTCGGGTGCTGGATGCCGTGACCATCGACCGGTTTTACACCACCTATCTGCCTCCGGAAAATGCCCCGGAGCTGGACCCCTTCCATCCGGATAACAACTTGCCCAAGGCTGCGAGAAGCGCCCTTCTCTGCCTCCAGATCTTTACCGAGGCGCTACAAAGCCACCCCGGCCGTATCAAGCAGTTTGAATTGGTGCCGGGGACGGAAACGATTTCCCTCCAACTGACGCCGGATCTGAAAATGGATATCCTCTGCGGCGAACCGGCCCTGTACCGGCGGCAGAAGGAGATCTATGACGCGGCCTTCAACGGAGAGCGGAACGGATATGAACTGGTGCGCTGGGCCAAATCCATGAACGTGTGCTCTTTGCGCCAGCGGCTGTATTACCACGGCAAGGAGATCGTTCTGGGCGGAGACGCCTATGCCCATGTGTGGGAGACCGTGAATCTGACCCCCTGTGACATTCTGAAGGTGCCACACCATGCCTCCTTCGATTCCACCTCCCGGAAGCTGCTGGAAAAGCTCCAGCCCAAAACGGCGGTGGTGACGGTGGCGGCCCGGCGGCCTGACGAACGGCCCCATCCCTATGTGGTGTCCCTGCTGCAAGAGTACGTCGAGAATCTGTATTTTACCGACGCGGTGGAGATCCCCGGCTTGGTGGAGCCTCAGTTTCATAAGTCCGTTCACTTAGAAGTGGAGTGAGGAAGCTGTTTGAACGCTGAACCGCGTTTGTATCGAAAAAGCAAAAGCGCCGGAGAAAACTCCGGCACTTGCGAAAAAGCATAAAACACGGAGCCTGACCATTGGTCAGGCTCCGTATTTTATATTGGATGGGGTGAGATTACTTGTACATTTCGGGCTTTTCCATGGTCTCCACCTTCATGAACTGAGAGGTGCCGCGGGAGGCGTTCAGAGCGTCGCCAGCCACGCAGGCCACATAGCCGTCCCAAGAGGAGGGGCCGGTGAGCTTGCCGGCGTGGACGGACTCCACCCACTTGCAGAACTCGATATCATAGGCCTCAATGAAGCGCTCCTTCCAGTCGGTCATGATGGGCATGGACTCGGCGGGCTGGACGCTGTCCCAACCGGCGGGACGAGAGCGGCGGACCACAGCGTAGGGATCGGGCAGCTTCACGGTGCCGTTCTCGCAGACAACCTCGCACTGGATGTCATAGCCGTAGCCGTCAGCAACCTGAACTTCTACGTCGATGAAGCAGCCGTTCTTGGTGCGCATCAGCATGACCTGGGGGTTGTCATAGCCCTTGTTGGAGTTGGAGCTCTGACGGACCTTGACGCACTGCACGTCCTCATACTCGTCGCCCAGCAGCCAGCGGCAGATGTCCAGCTCGTGGATGGCCACGTTGGTGACGCCGTTCTCGGTCTTGAAGCCCGGGCCCTGAGCAACGTTGCGGTGGCAGCACTTGATCAGCAGGGGCTTGCCGATCTCGCCGGAGTCGATGATGCGCTTCATCTCGGCATAGCCGCGGTCATAGTGACGCATGAAGCCCACCTGCACCAGACGCTTGCCGATCTCCTGCTCGCGCTTGATGATGTCCTCGCAGTCAGCGGCGTTCTGGCTCAGGGGCTTCTCGCAGAAGCACCACTTCTCCTCGGCCAGAGTCTTCATGACATAGTCATGATGGGTGGGGTCGATGGAGGTGATGACCACGGCCTCGACCTCGGGGTCCTTGATCATGCCGTCGCAGTCATTGCCGTAGGACTTGATGCCGTACTTGGCGGCGGTGTCATCAGCGGCGGCGGCCACATAGTCGGACACGGCCACAACGGTAGCACCGGGGACGGTCTCAATGATGCGGCGGCAGTGATCCTTGCCGATAGCGCCGCAGCCGATAATGCCGATCTTCAATACGTTTTCCATGTTAGTAACCTTCCTTTTTTATAGTTTGGATGGGTTTTCGTAAGCAAAAATGATCTTAGTACTTCCGGACTTCCTTCAGGTGAGCCTGCAGGTCGGCATAAGCCGCCAGGTTCTCCTTGCGTTCGGACACCTCGGTGTCACCCACGCGCCACCAGGAGGAATAGCCGTCGGTCATGGTCTTGGGCAGGACCTTGATGTCGAAGAGGACGGGGATGTTCTTTACCTTCTTGGCATCCTCGAAGGCGGCCACCAGCTCTTCCATGGTGCGGACGGTGTAGCTCTTGCAGCCGTAAGCCTCCGCCACCTTGGCGTAGTCGATGTTCATGAAGTTGCCGAACAGACCATCCTTATTGCGATAGCGCAGCTCGGTGCACAGCGTAACGTTGCCGTGGCCAACCTGCAGGTTGTTGATGCAGCCGAAGGAGGCGTTGTCGAACAGGCAGATGTTGATCTTCTTGTGCTCCTGGCAGGCGGTGATCAGCTCACCGTGGAGCATATTGAAGCTGCCATCACCGCAGAAGGAATAGACCTCGTGCTTGTCGCCGATGGCCAGCTTCACGCCCAGAGCGCCGGCCACCTCGTAGCCCATGGTGGAATAGCCGTACTCCATGTTGTAGGTGTCAACGCCGGTGGGACGCCACATCCGCTGCATATCGCCGGGCAGAGAGCCGGCGGCGCCAATGGCAACGTCGCCCTCGCTCATCATGGCATTGATGGCGCCCAGAGCAGAGGTCTGGGTCAGCTGGGCGTTGACGTCCTGCGCGAAGCGCTTGGCGGAATCGGCGTTGGCGTCATTGATCTCCGGCTTCCAGCTCTTCTTATCGGAGAAGGTGATGTGATCCAGACGGTTCAGCTCATCGATCCACTTCTCCTTGGCGACCTTGACCTCATCCTTGTAGGCAGGCTGATAGCCCTCCAGCAGCTTTTCCAGACGGGGCAGGGCTTCCTTGGCGTCAGCCACCACGGGGACAGCCTCCATCTTCAGGCTCTGGAACTCAGAGACGTTGATGTTGACGAACTTGCAGGTATCCTTGAACAGCCACTTGGAAGCGGTGGTGAAGTCGGTGTAGCGGGTGCCCACGCCGATGACCAGATCGGCCTTCCGGGCGATCTCGTTGGCCGCGGAGCAGCCGGTGGTGCCCACGCCGCCCAAGTTCAGGGGGTGCAGCCAGTCGGTAGCGGACTTGCCCGCCTGGGTCTCACCGTAGGGGATGCGGCACATCTCGGCCCAGACGGCCTTCTGGAAGGGGGTGCCCTTGGGGGCCAGCGGCAGATCGAATTCCCTGCGCGCCCCGGCAAAATATTCGTTCAGCTGCTCCTCGGCTTCCTGTAAAAGCGGTGTCTCGCATACCTTGCGGGGCAGCGGTTCCAGTTCCGGCACCCCGTCCGGGCAGAGGGTCAGCCCGCAGATGGCATCGTTTTCCTCTTCCAGCCGGAAGGTTCCCAGAATGCTGTTCACATACCAGACGTTCAAAAGTTGCGCTTCCTTTCCTGTGAGTTTGTGTTATACTGAAGCTATCTTAACACAAATGTACATCCGGCGAAAGGGGCGTTTTTTGTTATGGTACAGGCATTGGAAGAGATCATTGCCAAAAGCAGCAGCATCGTGTTCTTTGGCGGGGCGGGCGTTTCCACCGAGAGCGGCATCCCGGACTTCCGCAGTGTGGACGGACTTTATCATCAGAAGTACGCCTACCCGCCGGAAACGATCCTGAGCCATACCTTCTGGGAGGAGAACCCGGAGGAGTTTTACCGTTTTTACCGCGATAAGCTCATCGTGAAGGGGGCAAAGCCCAACGCGGCCCACCTGCGGCTGGCAAAGCTGGAACGGGAGGGCAGGCTGAAAGCGGTCGTCACCCAGAACATCGACGGCCTGCATCAGGCGGCGGGAAGCCGCACGGTGTACGAGCTGCATGGCAGCACCCTGCGCAACTACTGCACCCGCTGCGGTAAGTTCTACGATGTGGATTTCATTGCCAACAGCACCGGTGTGCCCCGCTGCACCGAGTGCGGCGGCATCGTCAAGCCGGATGTGGTGCTGTATGAAGAAGGGCTGGACGAGGAGGTGCTGTCCGGCGCGGTGAACGCCATCCGCCGTGCGGATACTCTGATCATCGGCGGCACAAGCCTTGTGGTGTACCCGGCGGCAGGACTGATCCGGTACTTCCGGGGCGACCATCTGGTGGTCATCAATATGCAGCCCACCGGGGCAGATGCGGAAGCCGACCTGTGCATTGCAAAGCCCATTGGTCAGGTGCTGAGCGAGGATGTAACGCTGGATCTGTAAAACAAAAAGAGCGGCCCTGTTTCGCGCCGATTCTCGCCCCCGGTCCGGTATGCTGGGTGCATACTGAAAAAGAATGGGGGAAACCAAATGATCCAGGTTTGTGACCCGCCGCGCACGCGGCAGGTAAGGCGGCTTTCGGCGGAGGAATTCTGCCGACTGGCGCAGAGCGAAGTGAGCAGTGTGTACCGTCCGCGCAGCGAGGTGCTGCGGATGCTGACGGTAGGCGAGGTGTGGGGCGTGTACAGTACACGCGGTGTGCCGGGAGCCGGGTGCATCCTGCTGCCCATGGATGCCGATGTGGCAGCGGCGGCTGCGCTGCGCCGCTTTTTGGGCTGGAACCGCACGTCAGGCGGATATTTTTTGACCCCGGCAGCCGGGCCGGACGGCCATGCTGCCGAGACCCTTGCACCGCTGCTGGCTGCGGCTGCTGCCCGGCAGGAGTTTCTTGCCCGGCAGCGGGCACGGTGGGCCGTGGTGGAATGTGCGGCAGAAGAACTGATCCCGCTGTATCTGCGTCAGGGGTTTGCTTTGCGGGCTATCCGCCCGCTGGACAGTCTGGCACCGTGTTTTCTGCTGCAGGCCGGGTGCCTTGCGCAGAATGTGCCGCCGGTATGGCTCCCGCTGACCGACCGGGTGCACATTGCCATCCTGCTGGCTCGGGGCTATGCCGCGCTGGAAAGCCGCGAAAGCCCGCAGGGCACGGTGCTGGCACTGTATCCCGTATGATGTGAAAGTGAGGAAGTTGAAATGAAAGCAGTGGTTCTGGAAGATTATGCCATACAGCAGGGAGATCTGGACTGGTCGGGTGTGAAGGCGCTTGTGCCGGACATCACCCGCTATGGGCGCACCGCGCAGGAAGAGGTGGTGCCGCGCATCGGGGATGCGGAGATCGTGTTCCTGAATAAGTGCCGCATCGACGAAGCCGTTCTGGCCCAGTGCCCGAAGCTCAGGTGGGTGGGCATCATTGCCACCGGCACGGATAACCTTGATCTGAAGGCCTGCCGCCGCCATGGCGTGCCGGTAGCCAACGTGCCGGGCTATTCTACTTACAGTGTGGCACAGATGACCTTCAGCCTGCTGCTGGCCATCTGCCAGTGCGCCGACCGTTACCATCGCCTTGTGCAGGACGGCCAATGGCGCACCGAGGAGCCTGCGGCCTACGGTCTGCTGCCGCAGGTGGAACTGCTGGGCAAGACCTTTGGCATCTATGGCTACGGCAGCATTGGCCGGCAGACCGCCCGCATTGCCAAGGCCTTTGGCATGGAGGTGTTGGTGTGCACCCGCACCGTTCGGCCGGAGTACGAAGCCGACGGTGTGGAGTTCGTGGATCTTGACACCCTGCTTGCCCGCAGCGATGTGCTCAGCCTGCACTGCCCGGCAACACCTGCAACACGGGGGCTGATCAACGCGGCCACCCTTGCAAAGGCAAAGCCCGGCATGATCTTGCTGAACACCGCCCGCGGTGCACTGGTGGACGAGCAGGCCGTGGCCGATGCGCTGAAAAACGGGAAGCTTGGCTTTTACGGCGCCGATGCCTTTGGCACTGAACCGCTGCCGCAGGCAAGCCCTTTGCGCGGCCTGCCGAATGCCCTGCTGACACCGCACATCGCGTGGGCCACCAACGAAGCCCTGCAGCGGCTGATGGATATTACTGCCAACAACCTGCGCACATGGCTGGATGGCGCGGGAGAGAATATTGTGAACGCATAAAATAACGGGAACGCCGCATGGACGTTCCCGTTATTTTTTAGTTCAGGATACCGCTTGCCTTGATGGACTGCACCGCCTCGGCAATGCGCTCCGGCGGCAGGGTGAGGGCAAAGCGCACGTAGCCTTCGCCCAGCGGGCCAAAGCTGGAACCCGGCGTGCACAGCACACCGCTCTTTTCCACAAGGTCAAGACAGAAGTCCATGCTCTTTGCATACTTTGCCGGGATGGGAGCCCACACGAACATGCTGCCGTGACTGTCCGGCACATTCCAGCCAATGGAACGCAGGCCGCCGCACAGAGCGTCGCGGCGCTGCTGGTACAGGCCGCACTGCGTTTTTACCATGTCCAGCGGGCCGGTCAGGGCGGCGATGGCCGCTTTCTGCACCGGCAGGAACATGCCGAAATCGATCTGGCCGCGCAGCTTTTTAAAGGCGGCTACCACGTCCCTCCGGCCCACAAGAAAGCTGATGCGGGCACCGGTGACGTTGAAGCTTTTGGACAGGCTGAAGAACTCCACGCCCACATCCATGGCACCCGGCGTATTGAAGAAGCTGTTGCCCACGGCTCCGTCAAAGATAATGTCGCTGTAGGCGTTGTCGTGGATGATGAGAATGTCATACTTTTTGGCAAAGGCCACCAGTTCGGCGTACAGCTCCGGGGAGCCGACGCTGCCCACCGGGTTTGCGGGCAGGGAGACGATCATATACTTTGCCTTGCGGGCCACATCCTCCGGGATGTCCTTCACATAAGGCAGGAAGCCGTGCTCCTTGGTCAGCGGGTAATACCACGGCTTTGCGCCGCCCAGCAGACTGCCCGCAATGAACACCGGGTAGCAGGGAGTGGGCAGCAGCACGGTGTCGCCCTCGTCACACAGCACCATACCAATGTGGCCCACGCCCTCCTGACTGCCCGCACAGCTGTCCACCTGATCCGGGGTGATCTCCACATGAAAGCGGCGTTTGTAGTAGCCGCACACAGCTTCCAGCAGCTCAGGCAGATCGCGCAGGCTGTACTTCCAATTCTGCGGGTCGGCGGCTGCGTCCATCATGGCCTTGCGGATGTGCTCGGCAGGCGCAAAGTCCGGCGTGCCGACGCTCAGATTATAAATGGTACGGCCCTGAGCTTCCAGAGCTACCTTGCGTTCGTTCAGTGCGGCGAAGATCTCGTCGCCGAACAGATCCAGTCGTTTGGAAAATTGCATATCCTGATACCCCTCTTTAACACGGATCATTTTGATAATAGGGCTATTTTAGCACGTTTTGCCTGCCTGCGCAACGAAAAGGGCAGATGGGGGAGAAAGTTTCAACTTTCGGTGATGGGAAGCGAAGGATGTTTCACGGGGGAACTCTTTCAGTCAAATCCTTTGGGTTTGCCAGCTCCCTCAATGAGGGAGCCTCTGGCGAAGAGGAAAAGCTTGCGGTTTTGCCAAAGGCCCCATCTCCGAGGGGGTTGGCACCGAAGGTGACTGGGGGAGTTTCTGCTAATCGATCGTCGTTTTTGTCCGTCCCACGCCGATGACGGCGGTGCTGATCTTTTTCCAGCTGTTGCAGCCGCACACACCGTCCACACGCAGGCTCGTGCGCCGCTGGAAGCCTTTCAGCGCTTCCTCCGTCCGGGCACCAAAGATGCCGTCGATGCGGCTCCCGGTCTGGTAGCCCAGCGTGGAAAGCGCGTCCTGCAGAATCATCACATAGCAGCCGCGGCTTCCCCGCCTCAGGGTAGGATACCCGGCGGTGGTGCCGCTGCAGGCGGGCGTGCCGTAGCGGCGGTCCATGTGCACCCATGTGGGGGTCTGGCTCAGCGGCTCCACATAGCCCCACGCCCCGGTGCCCCGGGCTGCGTTGTAGATGGCCGTGCGGGCGGTCCGGGTCAGGCTTTGGCCCACGTCAAAGGATACGCCCGCGTAGTGCTGGCTGCGGGTGCCGTGGCCGCCCTCCCAGATGCGGCGGAAGGCATATCCCACCGGGATGCCCTTGCCGTACTTGCGGCGGGTCAGGTTCCACGCTTCCATGGCCGCAATGGTGGTCCACAGGGTGGGGCTGGCGGATTTACCCCGGAATTCCCGCACCCGCAGGGTGGTGCCGGTGCTGTAGGGCATGGGGTCGTTCTCGTTCAGGTTTGCATAGGTGTATACCTTGTTCTCGTAGGCATCGTAGATCAGAAGTCGTGCCATCGCTCATTCCTCCTTGCTGCAGTGTGGGCAGCTCTGGGCCTGCAGCGCGGCCCATGTTCCGCGGTCCACGGTGCCGGTCACCAGCAGCCCGGCTCGCTGCTGTGTCAGCCGGACGGCGGCAGTCTCTTCCGGGCCGAAGCAGCGGTTCTCGGTCACATAGCCCTCGGTGCAGTACAGGCAGGAACGCCCGTTCAGCCATGTCTCCACCTGCGCCACGTCCGGCCCCACGCTGCCCGCGCCGATGGCCCGGCCCGGGTAGACCGGGCCATGCCCGATGCTGCGGTCGGGGTTGGGCATTTCGGCGGCGAGCTGCAGGCTCAGCGCTTCCACAGCTGTCCATGTGTCGGCATCCGCAATGCCGGTCTCGGGCAGGCCCAGCAGCTCCTGTGCGCTGCGGGTGGCGACGGTAGTCTCGTCGGTGTACTGGTCGGAGAGGGGCGGGGCCTCCACGCTGGTAAAGTAGTAGGCAATGCGCTGCAAAAGCAGGCTGTAGTAGAGCACTGCACTGCCGGAAGACCCCACTGTGAGCGGGGTACCGGGGTAGGGCAGGCGTTTCAGGGTGACCACCGGCCCGGATGTCCGCAGAGTGGACGCCTTGTCGTACAGGCTGTTCCATGTGGTACGTCCCACGATGCCATCTACAGTCAGCCCCGCAAAGCGCTGGTAGGCCCGCACGGCAGCTTCGGTGGAAGCACCGAACTGTCCGTCGATGCCAATGGCCGGGATGCTGCTCTCGTAGGCGCTCATGAGGTAGAGGTAGAACTGCAGCTCCCGCACCGCTGTGCCGGAGGAGCCTTTGCGCAGCACGCCCGGGTACTCGCCGGGGCGCAGGCTGGACGACAGCAGCTTGTTGGCGATGTCGTTGTACACCTCGTATAGCTTGTTCCATGTCGTGCGGCCCACCACACCGTCGCTGGTCAGGCCAAAGTAGGTCTGGAACCGCTTGACTGCCGCTGTGGTGGCACTGCCGAACTTGCCGTCCACCGTGATGTTGTTCAGGTTCGAGTACACCGTGCGCGCGATCTTGAGCCAGAACTGCACCAGCCGCACATTCTGTCCGCTTGCACCCTCCCGCAGGGCGGTGCCGGGGTAGGCGTTGGGGGTGCCGTTGTCGGACTGGATGCTGCGGAACTGGTCGTACAGCCCGGTCCATGTGTCACGGCCCACCACGCCGTCCACGGTCAGGCCGTATTTGCGCTGGAAGGCCCGCACCGCTGCGGCTGTGCCGCTGCCGAATACGCCGTCCACCGTGACCGATGGGATGGAGGAAGTGTACTGCGCCAGCGTATTCAGCCAGAACTGCAGCTGTTCCACAGCACTGCCGGTAGAGCCGGTGCGCAGCACGGTGCCGCCCCATGTGCCGTCCGAGAGAGTGCCGCTGGATACCTCGCCCTCGCTGGTCAGCTCCGCAAGATCCTTGACCGACACATAGATATAGCTGATCTTGTACCATGCCTGTCGTCCGACTACGCCGTCGGCGGTCAGGTTGAACTGCTTCTGGAACGCCCTGACCGTGGCGGCCATCTTGGCTCCGAACACGCCGTCCACAGTCAGCAGGCCGAGGAAGGGATAGTCCTTGGTGATGCGGTTCAGCTGGCGCTGCAGGGTGAACACCGCTGTGCCGCTGTCGCCCTGCCGGATGGGCGAACCGGGGTAGCTCTGGGGGATGGACTGGATGTTCGAGGTGCGGATGATCTCGATGTCGTTGCCGTAGTAATACTTCAGGATCTGCAAGGCGTTACGGCCCTGATTGGCCAGCGTCACGGTGCCCCACTGCTTGAGACCCGGGCAGGTGACCGATTTACCGTCGCAGTATTCAGAGTAGTAGGGGTTTACGGTGCCGGTCTTGCGGATATAGGTGTTGAAGATGTCGTCGGTGATGCGCACCATCACATCGAACACCGTGCGTCCGTGAACGTAATACTGGTCGTAGCTGGTGGAGTTGGTAATGTTGAAGGTGTAGCCTTTGCTGGGGTACCACTCGGTGTAGATGCGGTTGAGTGCCAGCGAGATCTGGCAGTGGATGTTGGCCCGCAGGGCCTGCTCCGGCCAGGTAGGGCAGCACAAACCAAAGAAAAAAATAAACGCACGATTCCCCCGAAAAACAGCAGTTTTTCAAGTTCTGAACCGTGCTTTCAAGCTTTTTTGGGCGGTGCGCGACCGCCTGCGGGGGTGCAACCCGGAGGATGCCGGGCAGTTGACATGCTGCTGCCGCGATTCGCCGAAACTGGCAAAAAGCCACCGCATCCACCGCATTGCTTCTCCGGCTGTCTCTGCCGGTGCTTATGGCTGTCCGCCGGACGGGCCTGCCAAAATTACAGTGGATACAGTGGCTGATCGGCTGCAAAGCCATGCCAACGATGATAGGAAGGGCATCTTCTTACCGGGTGGTTTTGCGGTACACCACCGCCGAGGAGACAGTGAGCTCCGAGGGAATACGGTGATTTTTGAGTTTGTGGATCAGCATGGAAACTGCGGCCACACAGGCTGCCTCCACACTGTTGTCCACGGAACTCAGCTCTGGGGTGCAACTTTCCGTAAGGTTCGTGTTGCCAAAACCGATCACACACAGATCGTCCGGCACTGCAATGCCGTGCCGCTGGGCATACTTGAGTACACCCACCGCAATGCTGTCCTCGGTGGCAATTACACCGTCGAACTTCAGCCCTGCTTCGGCCAGCCGCTCGACCTCGGCAGCACTTTCCTGAATATCCAGCGAACAGGAGCAGATGTACTCCTGCCGCACGGCAAGCCCGTTCTGGTGCAGAGCCTCCTGATAGCCCTCCAGCTTGCTGCGCACACTGCCGGTCATGTTGTGGTGCAGAAACAGGATGTCTTTGGCGCCGCTCTTTGCCATCTGGTTCACCGCCTGAAACGCGCCCTTGCGGTCACCGCAGCGGAAGGAGTATACGTTGGGCGCATCAATGTAGCCATTGACCAGAAAAACCGGCACCTGCTGAGCAGCCTTGATGATACAGGCATTCTTTTCCGGGTCGCCTTCCACAAAGAAAGAACCCAGCACCACAATGGCATCCACGCGGCGGTCGCACATGGTTTGCAGGCAGCTTGCCTTATCCTCCATATCGTAGCCCACGCAATAGATGACGGTATCGTAATCAAAGCCGCGCAGCTCCCGCTGTACATAACCGATCCCCATGGAAAAATTGCCGCAGGCATTCGGGTCGGAGGGGTCCACGCACAGGATGCCCACAGTACGCATGGTATCATGGCTGAGCCCCTGTGCGAAGGCGTTTGGGATATATCCGCTTTTATGGATCACATCCAGCACTTTTTTGCGGGTAGCGGGGCTGACCTTGCTGCTTCCGTTGATCACTCTGGATACCGTGGCAGCAGATACATTTGCCTCTCTGGAAACGTCATAAATGTTCATCTGTACGCAGGTTCCTTTACTTGGATTTGTTGGTACAAAAATACCATATTCACGGCAGCAATGTCAAGCTGCCGTGAACCATTTTTGCGTCCGGAACTGCCGGGTGTGCAAAGATGGTCCCGCGCCGCCGCTGCATCCGAAAAACACCCCTTGCGCAGGAGCTTCCACGCAAGGGGTGTCTGGGAACAATGACCGGTTCAGCCGACAGATCACTGCCGCATCACTTGCCCACGTCACGCCCCAGCGTGATAGGCTTTGCACCTACAAAATTTTCAACGCTGCGGTGTTTTTCGTGGAAGTGAGGCATCACCTTGGCAAAGCCGCCCCGCTGGTAGTACACATCGTCACCGGCAAGGGGCAGCGTGACGGTGGTGCCCGTGTTGGCGGATTTGTAGATGGCAGTGATCAGCTCAATGGTCTTGCGGCCTTCGGCACCGTCTACAAACAGAGCTTCTTCCCCACGGATCGCCCGCAGGAAGTTGAGCAGCTGGGCAGGGTGGCCTTCACGCTCGAGATCGGGCAGATCATCGTAATATTTTTGCAGCTTTTCCTCTTCTTCCCGATTTTCCTCGGGGAAGCCGTTGACCATGGAGGCGTTGGACGACACGTTCCACGGCACTGCAATGCTGGCCTTTTCGCCATTGAACTGTATCTGCTGCGCTTCGTCATGGTTCACGATGGAGGTGGTAAGCCGCACCAGCTTGTCCGGATAGTTCAGGATGGCAATGCCCAGATCCTCGCATTCGGAGTTGTCGTGCCCTACATTGCGGATGACCGCGTACACGCTTTCCGGCATTCCAAGCATCCACTGCATCAGGTCGATATGGTGCACACCGTGGCTCGCCATCGCGCCGGAGGACTCCTTATCCCATGTGCCTCGCCACCACAGGTCGTAGTAGCTCTGTCCGCGCCACCACAGCGAATCCACAGTGGCAAACAGCACCTTGCCGATGAGCCCCTCGTCCAGGATCTTTTTCACCTTCTGGTTGGGGGTCTTGCAGCGATTCTGCACCACCACGCTTAGGAGCTTTCCACTTTCTCTGGCTGCGGCGATCATGGCATCGCACTCTTCCAGTGAGCAGGCCATGGGCTTCTCACAGATGACATGGCAGCCGCTGCGCAGAGCTTCCACGGCGATTTCCGCGTGCATCTGCGGCGGCAGGCAGATGGACACTGCGTCGATGCCGCCGGAAGCAATGGCTTCCCGGCAGTTCTTATAGGCTTTTGCGGCGGTCAGCCCGTTTGCCTGAATGAGCTGTTCGGCTTTTTCCGGGAAAAGGTCGCACACCGCGCACACCTCGCACAGATCCGGATACTGCAGATAGGCCTTGATATGTACATCTGCGATCGCGCCTGCACCAATAATGGCGATTCGGATTTTTTTCTGTTCCATCAATTTCACCTCTTAAAGCCAACTTTTTCCGCTTCGCGTTCTGCCTGGATCGCAAGCTCGATCACACGGAAGATGTAATCCTGCTTCATCACCAGCTCGGTGCGATCCAGACAGTCACGGATCATGCCGCCAAAAAAGGGAAAACCGCACTTGCCGCTGGCGCAGCAGTGATGCTCGCCTTCGTGGTCAACATAATACACCTGATCGCCTTCTGCGTTGTTGGCGATATCAATATACTTTCGGATCTCAATGTAGCCGTCCGTGCCCTCGATGATGGTGCGACCATCACCCCATGCACCCAGCCCCTTCGGGGTGAACCAGTCCACCCGGAAGTAACCGGTCACACCGTTGTCGCATTCGATCATGCAGTCGCCAAAGTCCTCGAGTCCGGGGCGGCCCGGATGATTGTAGTTGCCTGCGCGGCTGTGCACGATGCGGGCATCTTTGGCTCCGGAAAAGAATATGATCTGCTCGATCTGGTGACAACCGATGTCCGTGAGGATGCCGCCGTAAACATCTTTCTCAAAAAACCAGTCCGGACGACTGCTCTCAGGGCCCATGCGGTGGGGGCCCCAGCCCATTACCTGCACGACCTTGCCAATCTTGCCCTGTTCCAGCAACTGCTGTGCATACACCGAACCTTCCACATGCAGACGCTCGCTGAAATAGCAGAAAAACTTCTGCCCGGTCTCGCGCACCGTCTGACGCACCTGCTCCAGATGCTCGAGCGTGATCAGCGGCGGCTTGTCCACAAAAAAATCCTTGCCGTGGCGCATAGCCTCCACGCCCAGCGGCCCGCGATCCAGCGGGATGGATGCCGAAGCGATCATCTTCACATTGGAGGCGTACACCTCATCCTTGCTCGCCGCAGCCTTCGCCGAGGGGAACGCCTGTTGGAATTGCGCCACCTTTGCAGGGTCGGAGTCGTACACCAGCGTGATCTCGGCACCCGCCTCGGTCAGACCGTTGCACATGCCGTAGATGTGACCATGGTCCAGCCCGATGACTCCTACGGGGAAGTCACCCGGGGCGCATACCGGCTTTGACCTGCCCTTGGGTGCATACATTGCTCCATCTTTTTTTTCCTGCATAAGGATACCCCCTTTTCTTTATCAGCCGTAGATGAGACCCGGCAGCCAGGTGACCAGCGGCGGGAATACGAATGCCAGCGCAACGACGATCACGACGGTCGCGATGTAGGGCAGCAGAGGCTTGGCCGCTTTTTCTACCGGAAGTTTTGCTACGCCGCAGGAGATGAACAGGAAGGTGCCCACCGGCGGGGTGATTGCGCCCAGCTGCATGACGATGACCATGGGAACGCCGAACTGAATGGGATCAAAGCCCAGCGAGTTGCCAATGGCAAGCACGGTGGCTGCAAACATAGCAATGATGACAGTGGGATCCAGGAACATGCCAAGGATCACAAATATCACGATGAGGAACAGCACTGCCAGCACCGGGCTGCCCAGTGTGTTGACCGCAAAATTCTGCACCTCGGTCTGGAAGTGCAGGCGCACCAGCACATTGGAAAGCACACCGGCACCCACAATGGTCATGTACACCACAGAGGTCGTCACGGCAGAATCGATCAGGATGCCGGGAATGTCGCTCCACTTCAGAGTCTTGCTGATGCAGAAGCCATACAGCAGACCGTACAGGATGGCCAGAACACCGGACTCGGTGGGCGTAACGATGCCGAAGCAGATGCCGCTGAGAATGATCAGGGGCATCATCAGTGCTCCCAGAGAATGCCATGCGGTCGTCAGCAGATTCCGGAGAGAGAAGCGGGTGCGGGGAATGTCATATTTGCGCAGCCGGTATTCCAGATACACAACACCCATCTGCAGGAGCCCCAAAAGAATGCCGGGCACCAGTGCACCCATGAACAGACGTCCCACGGGCACCTCTGTATAATAAGAATACAGGATCATGGCGATGCTGGGCGGAATGATGGGCGACAGCATGGAGGAGCCTGCGGTGACTGCCACAGAATAATCTTTGTCGTATCCCTGCTTTTCCATGGCAGGGATCAGCATGCCGCCAATGGCTGCAGCATCGGCGCAGCCGCTGCCCTGAATGCCGCCAAAGATCATGGAGGTAAGCACGTTCACATGACCAAGACCGCCGGGCAGCCAGCCAACAGCTGCATCTGCAAAGTTGACCAGCTTGTCTGTGATGCGAGCCTTCATAATGATGTTGCCCGCGATGACAAAGTATGGGATGGCCAGCAGCGAAAGGCTGTTGGCGCTGCCGAACATCTTGATGACGGTAAGTCCCAGCGAGTTGCCGCCTAACGTAAGGAACAGGATGCCGGTGATCAGCAGCGACATAAAAATGGGAAATCCCAGAAAGATAAAGGCAAGCAGAATGATAAAGATCAAAAATACGGTAAGCATCTGTGTCCTCCCTCCTTCTCAAAACGCGCCGGTCACATTGTCGTCCTCACCGGGCGAGGAAGCAAACGGGTTTTTGCCGAACACCAAGATCAGAATATATTCGTAAAGAAGATACGCACATCCCACCGGGATCGCTGCATAGAACCATGCATTGGAGATGGGCAGGTTCTGCAGGAAACTTGTGCGCATTTTGATCGTTTGCTGAATGCCGATCACGATCAGCAGAACCAACGTAGCAATGACGATCACCTGTGCGGCCTTGTGCAGGATCCGGGATGCTTTGGCGGGCAGATATTTCTCTGTAAAGCTCTCCAGACTGACATGCGCATCCTGCCGTACGCCAAGCCCCGCCGCCAGAAATACTACCCAGATCGCCAGCATTTGCATCATCTCGTTTACCCATGAAAACGGACGAAGAAACGACACACCTTTGATCAGGTAGCGCAGAACGACATTCATTGTGCACATGCCCATCATGGAAACCAGCAGTGCGACCAGTACGACCGACCGGACCCTATTCAGGATCTTATCAATTTTTCTCAGTGCATTCAAAGCAGACACCTCCTGCCGCAATGATTTTGTGTATCACCAAAAAAGTCCGGGCTGAAAATTTCTGGTTCCAGAAAGATACAGCCCGGACAACTCCATTCAAAATACAGGGATAGCCGATGCCGGCTTTTTACTTAATGGAGAGCAGCAGGTCAGTGAACTTGGCCCAGGCATCGCCCTTTGCGCGATACTCGTCCAGCATCGGTGCACAAGCATCCTTCCATGCCTGAATATCGGCAGGCTCGGTGACCTCCACGCCATCCTTCTTCATCTGCTCCAGTGCGTCCTTCTGGGCGTCGTCATCAATGGACTCCTGATAATCCACGGCTTCCTTCACGCAATCGGTGACGAGGGTGCGCACATCTTCCGGCAGAGATTCCAGCCAGTCGGTGTTGAAGAAGAAGTAAACGCAGGCAATGATATGATTGGTGATGGCCAGATACTTTGCATTATCCTGCAGCTTGGACGCATTCAGCATCACGGGAGAGCCTTCGCAGCCCTGACAGACATTCTGCGAAAGGGAAGTATAAATATCGTTCCAGTCCATGGTGATGCCAGCAGCGCCCAGACACTCGAACATTCCGTTGTAGATGGCGTTGGGACCGCGCATGACCAGATCTTTCATATCGGACAGCGTCTTTACGGGCACGGTGGTCAGCATATCGCGGGAGCCCATAGACATGCCGCCCATGCCGCTCAGGCCGATGGTGTTTGCCAACTCGTTCACCTGATCCTCGGCACCCTTCAGCACACGGCGGTACTGATCGTTATCCTCAAACAGGAAGGGGAACTCGAACATCTGCATCTGCTCCAGACCGTCGTATGCACCCGGGCCGGTGCCGGGAGTGGACAGGACCAGCTCCAGATCGCCTGCAATGGCCATTGCCACCTGCTCAGCCTGACTGCCCAGCTCAGAACCGTAGTTTGCCGTTGCTTTGATCCGACCGGCACTCTTTTCGTTGACAAGCTCCACAAACTTTGCCAGCGCCATGCCGATGGTGCTTGTGGCTGCCTGATTGGAAGAAGCACGCAGAGTGTACTTCTTTCCGTCCGCTGCAGGGGCTGCACTTGCACTGCCGGAAGCTGCAGTGCCGGCAGTGCTGCCGGAGCTTCCGCCGCAGGCATTCAGTCCGACTGCAGCTGCCGAGATGCCGGTGATCTGCAGGAAACGGCGACGAGAGATCTTTTTCATTTCAATAGCCTCCTTGTTTTTTGTCCTCTTGTATTCGTGTGGAAAGCTCCACCTGAGACACGGTTCGTTTCGGCCATCGGCATGGCCTGCGGAGTTCAATGGAAACATTGTGTATCCGCTTTCATTGTGATTTCATAATACGGCTTTGCTCCTTTTTTGTCAAGTATTTTTTATTCTTTTTATCAATTCTTAGTTTTTATGGTCGTTTTGACTGATTTTTGCCTTTATTTTTGGCGGATTTGTTTTAAGGAAAGTCTCTCGGCGTTCTTTGAAAAGAAACGCGTTTCATTCACAATTGCATTTCTTCCATGGCAGAACGGGTGTGACGCGCTTCCATTATAATAGGGGGCTCTGCGCTGACGGATACAGAGCCGATGCCCCGATTTTCGGATTTGACAACCTGCCCTGAAATCGCGTATAATGCAAAAAGCGATCAAAGAAAGGAGCGGTGAACAATTGTACGGACTTCTGAGCGCAGAAACGGTGAATCTGCCAAGAACTATGTGCTGCGCGTTCTGGTGGACAACATTGTCAACACCTGTCTGGAACCCGGAGAAAAACTCAACGAGCCGGAATTGTGCCAGCGGTTGGGAGTCAGCCGGATGCCCTTCCGGGAGGCAGAGTTGGAGCTGGTGCAGCGGCGGCTCATCGAGATCCGTCCGAAGATCGGCACCTATGTCTCCCTCATCGACGCGGAGCTGGTAGAGGAGGTGCGGCACCTCCGGGCGGTGCTGGAGATCGATCTGGCCGGGATGGCCTGCCAGATGCTGAACAATCAGCAGCTGGACCACCTGTGGGAGAATGTGGCGCTGTGGCAGATGTACATTCAGCGAGCGCAGGAGGAAAAGATCTTTGCGCTGGATAAAGAATTCCACAAGATGCTGTATCTGCTGTGCGGCTGCCCCTACTGGTACGAACTGGTGGAAAATCTGGCACCTCATTTTGACCGCACCACGGTGCTCAGCTTCCGCTGCCGTCCGGCAGAGGCCATTCTGGACGACCACACCAGTCTGCTGAAGGCTATCGAAGCAAAGGATGCTGCCGCTGCGCGGGCCATTGCCGCCCGGCACATGCAGCGGTATACCGAAAACCTTGCCACCATCCGGGAGTCCTTCCCCCAGTATTTTAAGTGAATATCCCCGAATTTCCAGAAGCTCTGTCGTTTTTTCCAAAGGACAGAGCTTCTTTTTGTGCACGTTTTTTGCCGAAACGGCTTGACAATCCCGACTGCAAGATATATTTAAAATGATGAAATATATTTCAATAAGGTAGAGGCTATCACCCGGGAAAATGAGCTGTACTACCTGCACACCGCTCACGGCGATTTCTGCACCCGCTGGGTGGTCAACGCTGCTGGTCTGGGCGCAAAACAGATCTCCGACCTGCTGGGCCTGACCGGCTACCGTGTCATCGGCTCCCGCAGCAACTACATCATCCTGCACAAGCGCATGGGCAAGCTGCTGCCCATGCCGGTGTACCCGGTGCCCAGCAACACCTATATGGGCATCCACATCACCCCCACCGTGGACGGCAACGTCACCGTGGGCCCGGATGCCGAGAACACCGATGTGCTGGACGATTACAGCGTGCCGCAGGCCAACATGGACAGTCTGGCCGTGGAGGGCGCAAAGCTGTGGCCCCACATCTTTAAAAAGGATCAGATTCGCACCTTCGCCGGTATCCAGCCCAAGTGGGTGGATGAAAACGGTGCCATTCAGGACTGGAAGGTGGAGATCCGGGACGACGTGGCTCCCAATGCCGTCAACCTCGTGGGCATCGAGTCCCCGGGCCTGACCGGCAGCGTGCCGCTGGCCCGCTACGTCATCGGCCTGATGCTGGAGCACGAGAAGTTCGAGGTAAACCCCGACTTCGACCCGCACCACAAGGGCATCGTCAAGTTTGCCGAGTGCACGCCGGAACAGCAGGCCGAGCTCATCGCGCAGGACCCCGATTACGGCGAGATGATCTGCAGCTGTGAGGAAGTGACCAAGGCCGAGATCCTGCAGGCCATCCATAACCCGCTGGGTGTTTCCACCATGACCGGCATCAAGTACCGCACCCGCGCCATGATGGGCGGCTGTCAGGGCGGCTTCTGCCAGATGAAGATCGAACACTTCATTGAGCAGGAACTGGGCACCGAGCCGGAGAATGTGCGTTACAGCCGTCAGGGGTCATGGGTACTCACCGGCAATATGCGGAAGGAGGAGAACTGAGCGATGGAACAGAAAGACGTTGTGATTATCGGCGGCGGCCCTGCAGGTCTTGCCGCAGCGGTGGAGCTGCACAAGCAGGGCATCCGCAACATGATCATTCTGGAGCGCGAGGCGATGCTGGGCGGCATCCTGCGCCAGTGCATCCATGACGGTTTCGGTCTGGGCCGCTTCGGCGAGAGCCTGTCCGGCCCGGAATATGCACAGGTGTTCATTGATGAAGTGAACAAGCGTGAGATCCCTTACGAGACCAGCGCCACGGTGCTGAGCCTGACGGAGGATCGTGTCGTCACCGCCTCCACCCGCAGCGGCCTGCGCCAGTATCAGGCAAAGGCTGTGGTGCTTGCCATGGGCTGCAAGGAGCGCAGCCGCGGCGCACTGGGCATTCCCGGCGAGCGTCCGGCGGGCGTGTTCACCGCAGGCACCGCGCAGGCTTACATGAACCTCTACAACCGGATGCCCGGCAAGGAGGTCGTCATCCTCGGCTCCGGCGATATCGGCATGATCATGGCCCGCCGCATGACGCTGGAAGGCGCTCATGTGCAGGCAGTGTTCGAGCTGATGCCTTACCCCTCCGGCCTGCCGCGCAACATCGTGCAGTGTCTGGATGACTACAATATCCCGCTCTATCTCAGCCACACCGTCACCGAGATCCATGGCCGTGACCGTCTGACCGGCGTGACCATCTCCGAGGTGGACGCGAACCGTCGGCCCATCCCCGGCACCGAGAAGGAGTACAAGTGTGATACGCTGATCCTCTCCGTGGGCCTGATCCCGGAGAACAAGCTGCTGGAGGATGCCGGCATCGCCATTGACCCCCACACCAACGGCGCTGTGGTGGACGAGAACCTGCAGACCAACGTGCCCGGCGTGTTCTCTGCCGGCAATGTGCTGCATGTGCATGATCTGGTGGACTTTGTTTCCATGGAGTCCGAGGCACTGGCACGCCACGCTGCCGCCTACGTTGAGGGCAAGGGCATCGACCCCTGCACGCTGGACGTGAAGTGCGGCGAGGGCGTGGGCCACACCATTCCGCAGAAGGTCAGCGGAAAGAACGACTTCAGCCTTTCACTGCGCGTGCGGAACCACTACCGTGACTGCCGCATCGTGGTGCGCCAGAACGGTGTGGAAGTTGCTGCCAAGAAGATGAAGAAAGCCATTCCTGCGGAGATGATCCAGTTCAAGGTCTCTGCTGCCAAGCTGCAGGAAACGGGCGCACTGGAGGTGTCGGTGGAATGAAAAAGCAATTTACCTGTATCGTCTGCCCCAACGGCTGCGAGATCGAAGCCGAAGTTGAAAATGGTCAGGTGATCTCGGTCACCGGTCACACCTGCCCCCGCGGCGAACAGTATGTCCGTCAGGAGCTGACTGCGCCCCGCCGCACCATCGCCAGCTCGGTGCTGGTCAAGGGCGGCGAGCTGCCTGTTACCAGCGTACGTCTGACCAAGGCCGTCCCCAAGGATATGATCTTCCCGGTGATGGACGAGATCCGCAAGGTGGTGCTGACAGCACCGGTCAAAGCGGGCACCATCGTGCTGCACAACGTCTGCGGGCTGGACAGTGACGTGATGGTCACCAAGAATGTGGATGCCTGCTGACCGGCTGAAATAAAGAAATACGGAAAAACAGCCCTGATCGTCTGCCTGCTTTTACAGCGGACACGGTCAGGGCTGTTTTGATGCTATAAACCTGTTGACATGATGTGGAAATGGGCTTGTGACGGCCCCGACGTGGGAAAGGACTGCGGCAAACGCCAAAAGCGGGCAATGCCGCAGCACATGGCTGGTCTGTACAGGCGCGGCCCATGCACTGGGTGTGGAGCCTGCCAGCATTGCAAAAATACGGGCACAAAAAGAACTGTTTGCATTTTGGAAACGAGATGCTATACTATTGATTGTACATACAACGATGTAGATACAACTTTCTGCAATGAAGCCCGGAGGAGCCTATGGATATTACGGAACGAAAAATCACAAAGATCGCACGCGAAGCGGAAAAACTGGTCCTGCTCACGATGCGGGAGGAAGGGGTCGGCACAGCAGAGATCGACCTGATCCATGCAGTGCGGCATCACCCCGGCTGCACGCAGGCGCAGCTGGCGGAACTGCTGCACGCAGATAAGGCTGCCATTGCGCGGCGGACAAAAAATCTGGAAGCAAAGGGTCTTCTGATCCGCAGAGATGCCCCCAGCGACCGGCGCAGCCAGCTGCTGTATCCCACCCAAAAGGCGGAAAGCCTGAGATCCTCCAAGGCAGAGATCGAAGCGGCCTTTTACGAATACCTGACCAATGTGCTCACCGCCGAGGAAGCCGCTGCCTTTGCCGCTGCGCTGAACAAGCTGTACACAGCATCCAAGACCGAGAGCCGCGCGGGCTTCCCGCATTTCCGGAAAGCTGCAGGAGGTGAGGCTGCTCATGAAAAAGGATAAAACGTTCCGCCCGGACAGGGTGCTCTTCTATTTCAAAGCAGAGTGGCTTCCGCTGGCCTTTGTCACGCTGTCGGGCCTTGTGTATAACATCGGCCTGCTGGCAACGCCTTGGTTCGAGGGCCGGCTGGCCCAGTGCCTTGCCGACATTCTGGGCGGCAGCGAGACGGCGGCAAAAATGGCCATGCTGGTGCTGGCCTATATCGTGGTCACGCTGGCGGTGCAGGCGGCGCGCTTTATCAAGCGCTTTTATGTCCGCCGCTTTGCCAACAACATCAACCGCCGGATGAAGGGCATCCTGTATGCCAATCTGGTGCGGCAGAGCCGGGCGGCGCTGGAAAAAGAAGGTGCCGGTGAACTGATGACCAAGGCCATCTCGGATGTGGATGACTGCGTAGAGGGGATGCGCAAGTTCACCACCGAGATCTTTGATACCGGCGTGGCGCTGGTGGGCTATGCTGTGATGCTGCTGGTGTACGACTGGCGGCTGGCGCTGCTCAGCCTGCTGTTCACGCCGTTTTCCTACATGTGCGCGGCATGGATGAAAAAGCCGGTGCAGCGCGCCGGTGCGGCGTACAAAAAGGCGGCAAGTGCGCTGAGCGCTGCCACCCTCGACCGCGCCCGGAATGCTGTGACCTACCGCATTTACGGCTGTGAGGATGCCCGCGTAGAAAAGTACGAGGAAGCCCTGAACACCTACGAAAAAACAGCCGTGCGCAACAATGTGTGGCAGTCCGCTCTGCCGCCGCTGTATCTGGCAGCGTCTGAGGCAGGCGTGCTGTTCATTTTGTGGTTCGGCGCTAAAAATGTGCTCGGCTCCGGCTGGAGCACATGGGACATTGCGGCGTTCACCACCTTCCTTTCCTGCTTCACGAAACTGGTGGTCAAATCCTCCAAGGTGGCAAAGCTGTTCAACTCGGTGCAGAAAGCCGAGGTCTCGTGGAAGCGCATCAAGCCACTGATGAAGCAGCCGGAACAGCTGGAAGCATTGAATATCCCGGCGGCGCAGGACGTGACGCTGGAAAACCTCTCCTTTGCCTATGGCGAGGGACCCATCTTTTCCGGCCTGAGCCTGACGGCGCACCCCGGCGATATCATTGGCATCACCGGCCCGGTGGCCTGCGGCAAATCCACCTTTGGCAGGGTGTTCCTGTGCGAGGCACCCTACGGCGGCTCGGCAAAATTTGGCAAAACGGAATTTGCTGCCCTGACCCCGCGGCAGATCTCCGCCACCGTTGGTTACTTGGGCCATGATCCGGAGCTGAGCGCCGATACAGTGCAGAACAATGTTCTCTGCGGCAGTGAACAGGATGCCATGCCGTGGCTTGCTGCCGCCGCGTTGGATGGCGAAGTGCTGGCCATGGAAAACGGTGTGGAT
>OOIF01000961.1_pt1 | contig 28002 bp, 20 predicted proteins | sample 1691961 | NCBI WGS metagenome assembly OOIF01 (sample SAMN06348146, study PRJEB24527) | human gut metagenome | biome: human gut; feature: ankylosing spondylitis patient; material: feces | host: Homo sapiens | place: China | collected 2015-10 | reverse complement strand
GTAACCGTGGACTGGCATTTGAGAACGCCACTTTCCGTCGTCTCGGTGTGGAAGAAGGCAAAGACCAAGTAAAAAGTATAGAATATCTGAAATCCCTGCCTTACGTGGACAGTGAGCGTATCGGCGTACATGGATGGAGTTTCGGAGGACACATGACTACTGCCCTGCTTCTCCGCTATCCGGAAATATTCAAAGTAGGTGTTGCCGGAGGTCCTGTGATAGACTGGGGGTACTACGAAATAATGTACGGCGAACGCTATATGGATACACCCGAAACGAATCCGGAAGGCTACAAGGAGTGTAATTTGAAGAACTTAGCCGGACAGTTGAAAGGCCATCTGTTGATCATTCACGATGATCATGATGACACCTGTGTGCCGCAGCACACCCTATCGTTCATGAAAGCCTGCGTAGACGCACGCACTTATCCCGACCTGTTCATTTACCCGTGCCATAAACACAACGTAATGGGCCGTGACCGCGTACATCTGCACGAGAAAATTACCCGATATTTTGAAGAACATCTATAATACCAACTCATTATGAAGATATTATTACTAGGCTCGGGCGGCCGCGAACATGCACTGGCATGGAAAATTGCCCAAAGTCCGAAAGTTGAAAAACTATACATTGCACCGGGTAATGCCGGAACAACTGCCGTAGGCGAGAATGTCAATATCAAAGCAACTGATTTTGACGCTATCAGTACTTTCGCCTTGAAAGAAAACATCGAAATGGTAGTAGTAGGTCCCGAAGATCCGTTGGTAGAAGGAATCTATGACTATTTCCAGAATCGCCCGGAGTTAAAACATATTGCCGTTATCGGTCCTTCCGCACAGGGAGCACAGCTGGAAGGAAGCAAGGAATTTGCAAAAGGCTTTATGATGCGTCATCATATCCCGACAGCCCGTTATAAGAGCATTACTTCCGCCAACATCGAAGAAGGTCTGGCCTTCCTCGAAACACTGGAAGCTCCTTACGTACTGAAAGCCGACGGACTTTGTGCAGGCAAAGGCGTGCTCATCCTGCCGACATTGGAAGAAGCCCGCAAGGAACTGAAAGAAATGCTGGGCGGCATGTTCGGCACGGCCTCCTCGTCGGTGGTCATCGAGGAATTCCTCAGCGGAATCGAATGTTCCGTATTCGTGCTGACAGACGGACGGAACTACAAAATCCTGCCGGAAGCCAAAGATTACAAACGTATCGGAGAACATGACACCGGCCTGAACACCGGCGGCATGGGGAGTGTGTCTCCCGTCCCGTTCGCTACCCCGGAATGGATGCAAAAAGTCGAAGACCGCATCATCCGCCCCACGGTGGAGGGACTGGCCGAAGAGGGCATCGACTACAAGGGCTTTATCTTCTTCGGACTAATCAACGTGGAAGGCGAACCGATGGTCATTGAATACAATGTACGCATGGGCGACCCGGAAACCGAAAGTGTCATGCTCCGCGTGAAGAGTGACCTGGTAGAGCTTTTGGAAGGCGTGGCACAGGGCGACCTCGACCGACGGACACTGGAAATCGACGAACGCAGTGCCGTGTGTGTCATGCTGGTATCCGGCGGGTACCCCGAAGCATACGAAAAAGGATTCCCCATCACGGGTATCGAAGACGTACAGGACAGCATCGTCTTCCATGCCGGCACGGCTTTGAAGGGCGGACAGGTGGTTACAGCCGGTGGACGGGTCATCGCAGTCAGCTCTTACGGACAGGATAAGGAAGAAGCCTTGAAGCAATCTTTCAGCCAGGCGCAGAAAATCCGGTTCGAGAAGAAATATTTCCGTTCCGACATCGGTCAAGACCTATAAGGAAATGAGACGGAACAGATTCCAGAACAAGGTGGCTACGAGCAATTTCACACTGCCCGTAGCCGCTTTTCTCACCACACTGCTGTGGTGTGCGGAAGGAATCTATACGCCCGACCGCATACTGGGTTGGGCCGTTTGCGGCCTGACGGCCTATTTTTGGGTAGAGACCAACAATGCCCATTCGCTCATCCGCATCCGCAGCCGGTTGACACCGGCCATTTACCTGTGGATGACGGGATGTATATTCAGCCTGCATCCTTTGCAAGACGGCTTAATCGTATCTTGCCTCATGCTGGCGTCCTATTATCTGTTGTTCAAATCCTATCAGCGCACGGAAGCCGTAAGCCCTATCTTTCACTCGTTTCTCTGTCTCGGCATCGGCAGTCTGTTTTTCCCGCAACTGCTTTTTTTCGCCCCGTTTTATCTTTGGTACGCCACAGTCTACCTCCGTTCGCTGACATGGCGTACGTTCTGGGCGGCCATGACGGGCTTGATTCTCCCTTACTGGTTCATGGCCGGATATTTCCTTTATACGGAAGACTTCAGCCGGTTCATCGGACATTTCCGAGAACTCATCCTCTTCCAACCGATACATTATGAGAATTACCGGAATCTCGATTTCTTGCAAATCAGCACCATAGGACTGGTGGCGGTATTTACCTTTATAGCCGCACAGCATTGCATACGCACCAGTTTCAACGACAAGATACGCACACGGATGTTCCTGTATCTCATTCTCACCCAAGAGTTGCTTATCGCACTGTTCATGGCCCTGCAACCCGTACATTTCCAAGTACTGCTCGGTCTGTTGGTCATGAACTCCGCTCCCATCCTATCCCATTACTTTGCTCTGACAGGCAGCCGGTTTACTCGTGCGGTGTTCGTGCTGTTCCTGTTCATGTTTGCAGCCTTATCTTTTCTGAACGTATGGACGCAGTGGTTGACTTTCTGATACAGTACGGCTATTGGGGCATGTTTCTGGCTGCTTTTCTGGCTGCCAGCATATTCCCGTTCAGCTCCGAGGCCGTCATGGTCGGCCTGCAACTGGCCGGTCTGGATCCGGTCATGCTATTGGTGTGGGGCACCGTAGGCAACGTGGGCGGCAGCATGTTCAATTACTGTTTAGGGCGGCTCGGCCGCATGGAATGGATAGAAAAATACTTGCACGTGAAGCGGGAAAGCGTGGAGAAAGCGCAACATTGGATGGAACGTAAAGGCGCTTGGGTGGGCGGTGTCCTGTGTGTGGTCCCCGTCATCGGCGATGCCATTTCCGTGGCATTGGGTTTCATGCGTGCCAACTGGCTGATATGCCTGATTTCCATTACGATCGGGAAACTGGTACGTTATGCCATTTTAGTCTATACCGTCACTTTATTTTAATGAAAATGAAATTACGACCCTTCCTGTTTTACCTATGGGCATGTCTTTGCCTTCTCGCCGGATGCAAGCCGTCCGGCCGTACAGACAACAAAGACACGCAGCGACCGGTTATCACTGTATCTATCGAACCGCTGCGCTACATTACGGAACGCATTGCAGGCGATGGGTTCCGCATAGAAACCTTCGTACCGAAAGGCAGCAGCCCCGAGACCTACGAGCCTACTCCCGAACAGATGATGAAACTCGGGCAAAGTCTGGTCTACTTCACGGTCGGCGATTTAGGTTTTGAACGTACTTGGACAGACCGGCTCCGGCAAATGTCCCCCGAAGTCCCGTTCGTCCGGACTTCGGAAGGCATCAAGCTCATAGAGGGGCATCATCACGGCTCGTCCGACACACCGGAAAACGAAACCGACCCGCACGTATGGACTTCACCGGCCCACATGAAGACCATCGCACAAAACATCTGTGCCTCGCTCTGCAAGCTCGACACGGCACATGCCCAGCAATTCCGCCGGAACCTGCAACAGACACTGGCCGACCTGCAAGCCACGGAAGACAGTATACACACGCTCGTAGACAGCCTGCACCCCAAAGCTTTTCTCATCTACCATCCCACGCTCACCTACTTTGCACAGGATTACGGCCTTACACAAATCGCCATAGAAACCGACGGTAAAGAACCTTCCCCGGCACAACTCGTCCGGCTCATCCGGCTTTGCAAAGAAAAACAGGTCCGCACCATTTTCGTCCAACAGGAATTCGACCGGAGAAACGCGGAACTCATTGCCAAAGAAACCGGCACACACCTCGTAGACATCAACCCGCTCTCATATGAGTGGAAAGAAGAAATGCTGAAAATAGCCCGTACACTACACGCACAATGAAAATCGAAATGAAGAGAGAGCAGACCGAGTCTTGTTCGAGTCTGCCGAGCGGGAGCGATTTATCCAAAGAGCCCCTTATACAATTAAACCGGATCCAGGTAGGATATGACGGAAAACAAGTCCTGCGAGACATCGACCTGACGGTGTACACCCATGACTTTTTGGGTGTCATCGGCCCGAACGGTGGGGGAAAGACCACTTTAATCAAAACGATTCTCGGATTGAAAAAACCGATATCCGGGACAGTCACCTTCTTCCGTGAAGGCCGCCCCGTCCCTTCCATCCGCATGGGCTATCTGCCCCAATACAACAAAATAGACAAGAACTTCCCCATCTCGGTCTACGAAGTCGTGCTGTCGGGACTGCGGAAAAGCTTTTGGAAGCGTTATTCCAAGGCACAGCACCAAGCCACGCGGAACATGCTCTGCCGTATGGGGCTGGACACATTGGCCGACCGTCCGATAGGCCGTCTCAGCGGCGGCCAATTGCAACGTGCCCTGCTCGGCCGGGCCATCATATCGCAACCGGATGTGGTCATACTGGATGAACCCAATACTTATATAGACAAGCGGTTCGAAACGCAACTCTATCAACAATTAGAAGAAATCAACCGCGAAAGTGCCATCATCCTGGTCAGCCACGACTTGGGTTCGGTACTCCAGAATGTACGTACCATCGCCTGTGTCAACGAGACCCTTGACTACCATCCGGACACGGAACTGCCGGAAGGCTGGCTCGAAGACAAGTTCAACTGCCCCATCGATTTGGTAGGACACGGCAACTATCCTCACCGTGTATTAAAATGTCACAAACATAGTTAAAACGGTCGACAAACCTTTTAAAGTTCGGAAAAGAGCCGTACAGAAAGGAAAAAGTTACTAATTTTGCAACTCAACCGATAAGAACAAAATCAAATAACAGCAAAACAATGAAACAGTTCAAACTTGTAAACACTCTTTTGGGATGGATTACATTTGCTATTGCCGTGTGGGTTTACTGTTCCACCATTGAACCGACCGCAAGTTTCTGGGACTGTCCGGAGTTTATCACTACCGGCTATAAACTGGAAGTAGGACACCCGCCCGGTGCACCTTTCTTCATGCTTACGGCTAACTTATTCTCGCAATTTACCAGCGACCCTTCGCAAGTGGCCCTGATGGTCAACACGATGTCGGCGTTGATGAGTGCCGGTTGTATCCTGTTCCTTTTCTGGAGCATCACGCACCTGACGCGCAAACTGGTATGTAGCGACTACGACCAGATGACAACTGCCAAGTTGATTACCATCGAAGGAAGCGGTTTGGTGGGCGCGTTGGTCTATACTTTTAGCGACACATTCTGGTTCAGTGCCGTAGAAGGTGAGGTTTACGCTTATTCATCCTTGTTTACGGCATTGGTGTTCTGGCTCATTCTGAAATGGGAAGAACATGCCGACGAGCCTCACAGCGACCGTTGGCTCGTGCTGATTGCCTACCTGACAGGGCTTTCCATCGGCGTGCATTTGCTGAACTTATTGTGCTTGCCGGCCATCGTACTCATTTGGTATTACAAGAAAAATCCCAATGCCAACCTGAAAGGTTCACTTTGGGCTTTGGTGGCTTCCTTTATTCTGGTAGCCGCCGTACTATACGGCATCGTACCGGGCATCGTGAAAGTAGGAGGATGGTTCGAGCTGTTCTTCGTCAACACTTTGGGACTTCCGTTTAACACCGGCCTCATTTTCTACATTTTCTGCCTGATAGCCACCGTACTTTGGGCTATCCGCGAAACGCTTGTCCAGAAAAGCCGTCGCCGCATGAATATCGCTTATCTGGTATCCGTAGGCATGTTGGGTATTCCCTTCTACGGATACGGATGGAGCAGTTTCATCATCGGGGTCATCGTCTTAGGCATTTTAGCTTTCGTCCTCAGCCGAAAGGTACAGGGAAAACCGCTCATCAGCCCCCGCGTCATGAACACCTCATTGCTTTGCATGCTGATGATCATGATCGGGTATTCCACATACGCCGTCATCGTCATCCGTTCCACGGCAAATCCGCCGATGGATCAAAATTCACCGGAGGACATCTTCACGTTGGGACAATACCTGAACCGTGAACAATACGGTAGCCGTCCGTTGTTCTACGGGCAGGCCTACACTTCGAAAGTTCAGTTAGAGACCAAAGACGGTTACTGCATGCCGGAATATAAAGAAGGGGCACCGATTTACCAACGCGTAGAAAAACATAGTGCCGACGAGAAGGACGCTTATCGCATCGTATATTACGACAAAGAACCTATTTATGCACAAAACATGGTGTTCCCGCGTATGTATTCCGACCGCCCCGAGCACGTCAGAGCTTACGAAGACTGGATGGGCGGCGTAGAAGGCAAGCAAGTACCTTACGACCAATGCGGACAAATGGTAATGGTAAAGGTACCGACGCAAGCCGAAAACCTGCGCTTCTTCTTCAGTTACCAGATTAACTTCATGTACTGGCGGTATTTCATGTGGAATTTTGCCGGCCGCCAGAACGACATACAGGGTAATGGCGAATTGGAACACGGTAACTGGCTGACCGGAATTCCGTTCATCGACAATGCCCGTCTGGGCGACCAAAGCAAACTGCCTACCGAACTGAAAGAAAACAAGGGACATAATGTATTCTACTGTCTGCCCCTGCTGTTGGGTCTCATCGGACTCTTCTGGCAGGCTTATAAGAACCAAGAAGGCGTACGCCAGTTCTGGGTCGTCTTCTTCCTGTTCTTCATGACCGGTCTGGCCATTGTGGTCTACCTCAACCAGACACCATTGCAGCCGCGTGAACGCGATTATGCTTACGCCGGTTCGTTCTATGCCTTCGCCATTTGGGTAGGTATGGGCGTAGCCGCCATCGTAGACGGACTGAAACGTCTCAAAGTGCCGGAAACCGCAGCCTCCTTAGTCAGTCTGCTCGCCTTGCTTGTCCCCATACAAATGGCCGGACAGACGTGGGACGACCACGACCGCAGCGGACGCTACACCTGCCGTGACTTCGGACAGAACTACCTGAACTCCATGGACGCCAAGGGCAATCCGGTGATCTTCACCAACGGTGACAACGACACCTTCCCGTTGTGGTATAACCAAGAAACGGAAGGCGTGCGTACCGATGCCCGTGTCTGCAACTTGAGTTACCTGCAAACCGACTGGTATATCGACCAGATGCGCCGTCCGGCCTACGACTCGCCGTCGTTGCCCATCAGTTGGACCCGTCTGCAATACGTCACCGGCACGCGCGAAGGCATCCCCGTGCAGCCTGATGCCCTCCAGCAAGTCATCGACTATTACAAAGACAGTCCGGAAGACCTGAAACAGATGTTGGGCGACAACCCGTACGAGTTGAAGAACATCATCCGGCACTGGGTCTTGAACGACAACCCGGACTTGCAAATCTTCCCGACCGACAGTATCGTAGTGACAGTGGACAAAGAAGCCGTGAAACGCTCCGGCATGATGATCGCCGCCGATTCCATTCCCGACGTGATGCACATCTCTCTCAAAGGCAAACGCGCCGTCTACAAGAGCGAAATGATGATGCTGGAAATGATTTCGCAAGCCAACTGGGAACGCCCGCTCTACATGTCTACGACAGTAGGTCCCGACAATTACGGACATCTGGGCGACAACTTCGTACAGGAAGGCCTTGCCTGCCGCATCACGCCGTTCGACACCAAGCAGAGCGGCCGCACCATTGACAGCGAGAGAATGTACAACAACATGATGAACAAGTTCAAATACGGCGGATTGAAAGAGAACCCGGACATTTACCTCGACGAGACCGTGATACGCATGTGCTACACACACCGTCGCCTCTTCAACCAACTGGCCCAACAGTTGTTAAAAGAAGGACAGAAAGATAAGGCATTGAAAGTGTTGCAACGGGCCGAAGAAGAAATCCCGGGCAGCATCGTCCCGCACGAAGCCTTTTACGGCCATTCGCTCGAACTGGCTGACGCCTGGCTGGCATTAGGCCATAAGGCCGAAGCCGAGAAACTGCTTAACGCTGTAGGACAGAATGCAAGGGAATATATAGAATGGTATTTAAGCCTGAATACCCAGCGCCTGTTACAATCGTCGAGAGAGTGTCTGATGCAGATATACATACTGAACGATATCGCCAAGACATGGGAACCTATAGACAAGAAAAAAGCGGAGACCTATCGCATGGAAGTGAACAACTATGCTTCACGTTGCCACCAGAGAGGCATGAGCTTGTAATCCTGTCTGAAACCCGAAGAGACCCATGTTCATAGAACAACCCGCAGTCTTTCTCCGATGGCTCTATCCGACCGCGATATGGCGGATGAGCCGCAAGAAGAAAGTTGTCTATCTGACATTCGATGACGGACCGATACCCGAAGCCACCCCGTTTGTGCTGGACACATTGGACAGGTTCGGTATCAAGGCCACTTTCTTCATGGTGGGAGACAACGTGCGCAAGTATCCCGACATCTACCGTATGGTCGTCGAACGCGGGCACCGCGTCGGCAACCATACGTTCAACCACATCGGCGGCTTCCGCCATTCGAGCGAAGAATATCTGGAGAATGCCGACAAGGCCAACCGCCTGCTGCATACCAACCTCTTCCGCCCGCCTCACGGTTGGATGCGATTGCTGCAATTCAAACTGCTGCGCAAGCACTACCGCATCATCATGTGGGATTTGGTCACGCGCGACTACAGTAAAAGGGTGACGGCGGAGGACGTGGTAAACAACGTGAAACGCTATGCGCGCAACGGTTCCATCATCACGTTCCACGACTCGCTGAAAAGCATCGACAAGCTGCAAACAGCTTTGCCCGAAGCCCTGCAATGGCTGAAAGACCAGGGATATGCTTTCAAGGTGATAGAAAATCGCGAGTAAGTATATCTAATGACAAAAATGCGATTAAGTGAGTGTAGACCGAACTTGTTCGGTGTCTGCCGAGCGTGAGCGATTTATGCAAAAACGGATGGTAAAAACAGAAAACATACTTTCTGCCACTCAAATAAAAGCCGAGGCCGCACGCCTCGGCTTTTCTGCTTGCGGACTGGCCCCAGCCGGACCGGTCGCCCCTCAGCACGCCGCCTTCTTCAAACGTTGGCTCGGCGAAGGACGGCAGGCCGGTATGGCTTACATGGAAGGGCATGAAGCCAAACGGCTCGACCCTCGCCTCCTCGTGGAAGGATGCCGGACAGTGGTCAGCGTGGCCCTGAACTACCGCCCGTCCACGCCCATCCCGGACCATAAACTGCAAATCGCCTGGTATGCTTACGGGCAAGACTACCACGACATCATGCGGCAGAAGCTGAACAACCTGATCGAGGCCCTGCGGCACAGTACGCCGGAAGGCACCTTGCAAGGCCGCGCCTTCTGCGACACGGCACCGGTACTGGAACGTTATTGGGCCTGGCGGTGCGGTTTGGGGTGGATAGGCCGTCACACCCAACTCGTCATCCCCCGGGCGGGCAGTGCATTCTTCCTCGGTGAACTAATGCTCAACCTGCCTGCGGATGCCTACGATGCGCCTTTCCCCACCGACCGTTGCGGCACTTGCCGCCGTTGTATCGAAGCCTGCCCCACACAGGCCTTGGAAGAAGGACGCGGACTGGATGTCCGCCGCTGCCTGAGCTACCTGACCATCGAGAACCGGGGCGGGATTCCCGAAGAGGCGGCTGCTCGGATGTATCCTTATTTCTACGGTTGCGACCGTTGCCTGCGTGCCTGTCCTCACTTGCGCTCCGCACCTCCCACCACGGAACCGGCCTTCACTCCCCGTCCCGAACTGCTGCAAATGGAGGAGGAGGACTGGATGGCATTGGACGTGGAGCGTTATCGGATGCTCTTCAAAGGCTCTGCCGTGAAACGGGCAAAATACGAGGGCCTCATCCGCAACCTGAAAGCACTGCGCGGCAACGGGGATAGATGAAAATGTATTCTGGGTTCGACAAAAGAATAAAGGAATACAAGTATTAATGGCGTGAGCGGAGGAAAATCTGGTTTCTGGATTGGACATAAGAACAAAAGTTTTAATGGTGTGCAGGAGTGAAAAAAGTTTGTTCTTATGTTCTTATGTCTAAAATTATAAATCTGTTTTTGAATTGGACAGAAGAACAGAAGAACAGAAGTTTTAATGGCGGGCAGAATTGAAAAAATTTGTTCTTTTGTTCTTCTGTCTAAAAACAAATCTGCAAACGCCATTCTGACAATCTGTCAATCCAACACCCTTAGGATTCCATTTTTGGGTACAGCGATACACACGGACGAAAAAACACGATTCTCGCGTGCCTTGCAAAATCCTTTATGTCGCTCGTTTCCCTCCTTACGCTTACTTCCTGCATACAAAGCCATCATCCCGTGCGCAAGCCGTTACACACCACGTAAGCTCGGAGCCTTCCCGGCCAATCATCTTGTCACAAGGATTTGGATAGGAACAGGCTTCCATCTAAAAGAAAAACAAGCCCTCGGAGCACACCTACGTACTGCCCGATGCCGATTTTTCCAACAACATGCGGACAAATACAAAAAGTCCTGCGCAAATAAAAAGTGTTTTTTCAGCCGAACGAAAAATCTTTCGGCTGAGACTGATTCCTAAAAATACTTTAGATACATGAAAAACGAGGCCAGAATGTGAATATATGTATTCAAAATAGCCTAAAAAACACACGGAACGTACTTTTTAGACTACTTTTATCCCTCCAAAAATCGTCATATCGCTTACATTCTGTCGGCATAAAGAGAGATTCCGACATCAAATGTCCAAAATCGGAAAAGACGTACCAATCCTAAATGCTTCCCAATCATCCCCCAACGTTAGGACGACATGTTCCCCAAAATCTTAAAGACAAAACAAATAGCCCACAGTCACCATGAGCGAACGGTTCGTGAAGTCATCCACTTTCTTATAGCAAGAATTCAGTCCCAACATATAACGCAAGCCGACGTTCACCCCACTGCGGGATTCCCATCCTCCCCCGAACACAAGCCCGACATCTACCGGCTGCCTCTCGCCTAAAAGGGAAGAAGGTTGGCGGCTGTTACCGTACTTCAACGTCCGCCCCACCAAAAAACCGACTTGCATGCCTGCATCCAAATGCACACCAAGGCCGGGATAAAACTTGGCCACCACAGGGATGTCGATATACTTGCTCTCCACTGCCACATCTTCCACCCTGTCCTTTATGATTTCATCACCGGGAATTATGACTCCATCGGATACGTTGTATCCCCTCGTCGTGTACATCAGATTGGCCTGCAAGCCCCACCGCTCACTCCAACGGTACATCCCCACCGCACCGATATTAAAACCGGTCATGCGCTTACCGCCCATCTCATACGAAGGAAACTTTACCGTGGACCAGTTTGCCCCCACTTCACAACCCACATGCCATTGGGCAGAAACCATTCCGCTCAAACATAAACAAATTCCTATTATAAAAAGTCGTTTCATTCCATACTTTTTGATATAAAACAAACGATAATTGTACGCAAATATTGTGGAGAAACAGCCAATCATCCCCAAGCCATACAATCTAACAGACTTCTAAAAGTTTTATCCCCAACTTTTAGAAGCCTGTTCGATTTCATTTGGTTCCGGCCTTTATCTCCAGTCCGGCCATACCGTTTTTCTAAAAAGCAGAAGTCAATCCACCACGACTTTACATAATTTGCTCACGCTCGGCAGACTTCGAGCGAGTTCGGTCTGCGCTCACTTAATCGCAAATTTGCATAATTTGCTCACGCTCGGCAGACTTCGAGCAAGCTCGGTCTGCGCTCACTTAATCGCAAATTTCCGCGTACCCACGATATAAATCCCGCGCGGAAGTCCGTTCACGGCTTCATGCGGCATGACCGCACTGCGCACTTTCACGCCGCTCACGGTGTACACATCTACCGGAACCGCAGCCGAGCCCGTCACTTCGCGTATGGCAGTCGGTTTGGCGACATACAACAATTTGAAGTTGTCGAAACAGTTCCAGTCGTGGTACCTATACTCGGTCTTGTCCAGACCGACCCGCAAATCCCCTTTCGCCAATAGCTCGTATTCCACTTCATTGGCGCGGTATTCCCCGTCGCGGTTGAAAGCATTGTCAGCCGACCGCACATCGTCCGGATAGGTATAGGGATTATACGTATAGGGAACGGAACCGTCGAACAAAGACATGAACGTCTGGCGGCTGCTATTGAGATACAGTCCGGCCAAAAGCTGTTCCGAACCGTCCTGATGCGCGTTATAGGCTTCCGCCTTGTCGCCATAGCGATAAAAGCCTTGGGCGCGAAGACGGTATGTACCGGCCGGCATACGTTCCAACACCTGATAAGTGTCGTAAGTCTTGTCGTAAAACTCAGCCACGCCGGAAGAAGCCGCCGTAAAAGACGTGCCTTCCCATCCCTTGCTGCCTTCCGAAAAATCGGGATTGACTAAAAGCCAGGTAAGGTCTACTTCCTCTCCGGGTGTCCAACCGGCACACAGGTCCTCCGTATAGGTTTCCATCGCCGCTTTCAGGGCTTCATAGGCCGCAGGCAAAGCCATTGACAGTTCGGACACGGAGGTCAGGTCCAACGCTTCTTCGGCTTGCCGGATGGCGGCATCGAACACTTGGCTTCCGCTCTCCTCCTTCAGATCCTCCACACGTGGCAGATACAAACGCACGTCGCTCCATGCCTGCAACAGGCGGTACTCTTCTTCCGTCACCGTCATGACGGAACCGTGCTGGAACGCTCCGGTCCCTTCCACATTGGAGGAATGCGTCACGTTCAATCCCAGATGGTCTGTCTCGCAATACTTGTAGGCACTGCCGCCGGAGTAGCGCATATAATACAGGTTGTACACGTCCTCATTGATGCGGCGCACCGTACTCGAACCTTCCACCTGCTCCGAACCTTCGTTCGTCACGTGCATCACTTCCGTCCAGGTACCTCCCACCAACGTCTTGCTCGTAGCCTCATAAATGCCCCGTTCCGTGCCCGAAGCCCCTTCACGTTTGTAATACATGTGGTAGAGGCTGTCGTAGGGATTATACACGATGTCCGCGTCGATTACCGAGATTCCGGGGTCGAAAAAGACACGGGGTTGGGTCAGCGTCTTGAACTCCCGGTCGGCATAGGAATAAAAAATACGGTCATGGTCGTCGCCTTCGTTGGTGGACAGTATAGAATAGTACACCAGATAGGCACCTTCTCCCCCGTTATAGTCCTTGTCCCAAATGAACTGCGGCGCCCATACGCGGTTGATGCGGGCATATTCCTCGTCGGTGTCATATACGCCCGTCGTGACATTGGGGTCGGAGAATATGGATTTTCCCCGGTTGAAATCGAACGTCGTACCCTCCCAATGTATCAAATCCCGGGAACGTACCAAGTTGATGCCATGGTTGTTCCACACGCCGGAAGCATGCTGTTTCATGTCGGTGGTCGTGATGAAATAGCCGTCCGACGCTTCACCGCGCCCGATATAGGCGTCACGCGTACCGTGTTCTATCTCCGCAATCTTCTCCGTGTCGAAAATCTCGTCCCCGTCCAACAATACGTTGAACACGCGGCCTTTGTCTTCCTTCGTGCCGAGGGCGAAGTTGGTGATTTCCTGTCCGGAATTCATGAAGCAGTACAAGTAACCGTAGCGGTTGTCGTCGGGTGCCAGCATCACCGGATACTCCACTTCCACCGTATCGGCTTCGCAGCTCAGCTTGGCAGACAACATCCCGGCACGGACCGCCTCATCCCCTTGCGGCAAGCGGTGTACCACCAGTTTCTCGTTTTCTAAGGCGATGGCATCCTCATAACCCTGATTCACAGAAAAGAACCATCTTACGCCCACCCTATCGGAAATCTTTTCGGGCAAATCCTTCGTGGCATGCAAGCAGTTGAACTTCTTCATAAACCGTGCCAGTTCTTCACGTGCGGCACTCATGTCCACTTCCCGCGACTTCACCGCACGGCCTTGCACCCGGGCGTAGAGTTCCTTCATCTGCCCTCCGTCCAAGGCCACATCGTATATCTGGAAGTCATCGAAGAACGCCTCCGTCATCAAGGCATCAGCGGCAAAAGGCGAACGCCCGATGCAAGCCTCCGTCAACTCCTGCGCCATGTCGGCCGGCCTTTGGGTCACTTGCTGCTCACTGGCCATGCGCCCGTCCACGTAGAGCCGCCCCATGTTCCCTTCTTGCACGTATGCAATGTGGTGCCACTCGCCGTAAGACAATCCCCCATGCGATGGGGTATCCGCGCTCTCCCCGTCCTTGATGGTGTAATACCAGTCCGTGTTGTTCGGACTGTTGACCAAGCCGACGTACTGCTCCGTACCGTTAGAAAACCCATACGCCCAGCAATATTGGTCCAAGCCACCTACGCCGGGCAAGGCGATACCGACCGACATGGTATAATCGGCATCCAGTCCGGAAAAAGTTTGGCGTGCCATGTCCACGCCTAAATCAAAAAAACCTTGCTCTCCGTTACTGCCGGTATAAAGTGCCTTGTTTCCGTCGTCCATCGCCACGATGGCTGCCCCGCCGTGCAACTTTCCCGGGAATTTTCCCTCGTCGTCAGCCTCCTGCCCTCCATCGAAAGAATACTGTACGAGCGGCTCCGGAAGCTCTGCTTTTTCCTCCGCCACGATTTCCACGTCCCGCACGTCCAGACGGAGAATATTCAACGAATAGGCGGGCAGTTCGTAGGTGAACTGTTGTCCCGACACATCCAACGCACGCTCCTTCGGCGACACGCGGTCGGGGTTTTCCAGATTGTTTTCGTCCGTGCCGTCAGCCGAAGTCAGTACGACCACGGAACCTCCCGTCACTGTCGCATGGGCCAGATTGACGGTTGCGGTCTGTGCAGAAGCCCCGGGGTTTACCAACTTCACGTACAGCACGCCTGCCTCGTCGTCGATATTGGAAGAAACGTATATCTTACGGCTCACCGGCAAAATGAAATCATGCAAGAGCGCACCGTCCAGATAGCACTTCACGTGCGTGCCGTTCACTTCGACTTTGATACGGTAGGCATGTCCTGTTTCCAAAGACCCTTTTACGGAAGCCGCCGTAGTCTTCGACCCGTTGGTGCAAACCTCCACGCCGTGTTGCGTATTGCCCCATCCGCCGAGGTTCCACCAACAATAATTGTCTCCGTCTCCGCAATTAAAGGCGATGAGGAAACCCTCCGCCCCACCGGTCTTCGTGGCTTCCACTTCATACGTATAGTTCTGCCCTGGCTGCACATCGCAGACATAGAGTTTGCCTTGCATACCCTTATCCGTCTGTTTCAGCACGCCGCCCGAAGTGGTCCACGTGCCTCCGTCGGCCTTCCATTCAGGTTTTACGGACGAGAAATCGTCGTGGAAGACCACCGTCCCGTCGCCTGCCGTGACTTTCACATTGTCGAAAGTGGCACTCGTGCCCCACGTGCTCAGGCCGATGGCCCCGGAGCGCAACAGTTGGTTGTTTTCTTCCGTCCACTTCACATTCTGTTTTCCTACATTGTTCGGGAAAAGCTGCTGCACGTAGTACGAAGGCGTACCGTAACTGGTATAACTGTTGAAACGGATCATGTCTGGACGCCAGTTGTAATTGTTTTCGTTGACGAATATCGGGGCATAGCTGTTCATGATGCAGACATCGGAGTTGTTTTCCATCCCCTGCATGAAAACGGCCTCTCCCAACGCCGCATTCAAATGGCCGTTGATACCATAGTCCTGCGTCACGGCATACTCTCCTACGTAGATTTTATGGCTTGCCCGGCTGTATGTGTCATATTTATTGTATTGGCTGACGAACCATGAAGGATTCCGGTAGTAATGCTCGTCCACTGCGTCTACCGGATACGGGTTCCGCCAACTGGGATTGTCCGTGCCCCATGATTCCACATTGCCTATCAGCGTCACTTCGGGATACTTGGCCTTAATGGCCTTGCGGAACTGTTCGTAACGCTCGGCATAGTGGTCACTCTGGTCGTTATTGTTTTCCGAACTGAAGTTATAGTTCTCGTTCCCGATTTCCAATAAACGGAGATTGAAAGGTTCGGGATGGCCGTTCTTGGCCCGCAACGCGCCCCATTTCGTAGTTTTGGCATCGCCGTTGCAATACTCTATCGCATCGAGAGCCTCTTGGATGTATTCGTCTATCCGGGTATAGTCCTCCACCCAAGCGTGCCCCATACCCATGTTCACCACGAACAGCGGCTCGGCTCCCAAATCCTCGGTGAGCTGCAACATTTCATGGAACCCGAAACCGTCCGACACCCTATATCCCCAATTCTGGTTCATGTGTCCGGGACGTTCCTCGATAGGACCGATGGTGTTTTTCCACTCGAAACGATTGGTTTTTCCATTGGCATAATGCCCTTCCACGTAGCAACCGCCGGGGAAACGTACGAACGACGGTTTCATGGCTTCCAGTTTTTCCGCCAAGTCGATGCGGCAACCGTTGTCGCGGCCTTTGTAAGTGGGCGGAAAAAGACTTACCATATCCAACATGACCGTGCCGGGCACGGAGCCTTTCAGGGCGAACCAACCGTCGCGGGCCTCTCCCATAGCCGTGATTTCCGCCGTCAGCTTCGTCCACTCCGAACCGACATCCACCGTGAGTTCGCGGCTACCCAGGCTCTGACCGCCTTCAGTCTGCAACTCGGCCGTGAGGACACCCTTGTAAGCCGGACTTCCTTTTATCCAGAAAGACAGCTTGTAAGTCTGCCCGTTCACCACATGAATGCCCCAGAAACCCTCGTTGCGCACACCGTCGCCCGCGCCTTTGAATTCCAATTCGAGCGCATGCTCCTGCGCCTCGTTCAGCATCCCGTCGGTAACCACGGCCATACGGGCGTTCCCCACGGCCCACCATTTGTCCGGGTTCGACGCATTGTCCTCGAAAGAACGGTTGTGAATCAGCTCGGCGTAAAGCCCGCCGTCGCCGGCATGGTTGATTTCCTCAAAGAAAATACCATAATGGCGCTCGCCGATGGAAGCCCCCCGCTGTCCGGCATCGATATTCAATGTAACTTGTGCCATGGAAGAGGCCATACACATTCCGCAAAATGCCACGGAAACAAGCCTCTTGAAAAAAGTTCTGTCCTTCATTTCATGAAAAATATAGAGGTTAATGTTTTTAATTTACAAGACGTTGACATCTTTGCCCAAAAGTAATTAAATCCACGCTTCAAACCTAATAAAAATCTAAATAAATGTGGAAGACACATCATTTTCTCCTTTTTTCTCCTTAACTTTGCAGCCGTAAATACAAATGTGGATAGATTTGGGCGGCTTGCAACCACGGTAAAAAATGCTAAATACAGTTTTGGAACTGCACGCATACCTTCCCAATGAAACCCCATTCTTATTATTAATTTTTTAATTTAACTACGTAGAAATGGGTTACTTATTTACTTCCGAATCGGTGTCTGAAGGACACCCGGACAAAGTGGCGGACCAGATTTCCGACGCTGTATTGGACGAATTATTGGCTTTCGACCCTAACTCGAAAGTCGCATGTGAAACATTGGTGACAACGGGTCAGGTTGTCGTGGCCGGAGAGGTAAAATCAGAAGCTTACGTCGACCTGCAAGAAATAGCCCGCCGTACGATCCGCCGTATCGGCTATACCAAAGCGGAATACAAGTTCGAGGCAGAAAGTTGCGGCGTATTCTCTGCCATCCATGAACAAAGCGCCGACATCAACCGCGGCGTGGAACGCCAAGACCCGATGGAACAAGGGGCAGGCGACCAAGGCATGATGTTCGGTTATGCCACCAATGAAACGGAAAACTATATGCCGCTATCCCTCGACCTCAGCCACAAAATCCTGCGTGTATTGGCCGAAATACGGCGCGAGGGCAAGGAAATGACTTATTTGCGTCCCGACGCCAAAAGCCAAGTGACGATTGAATATGACGACAACGGGAAACCGGTCCGCGTGGACACGATTGTGGTTTCCACACAACATGACGAATTTATCCAACCGACCGACGGCAAGCAGGAAGAGGCCGACCGGAAGATGTTAGACAAGATACGCCAGGATGTCATTACGATTCTGATGCCGCGTGTCATTGCCGAGATTCACGATCCGGCCATACTCCGGCTGTTTGATGAACATATCACTTACCACGTGAACCCCACCGGCAAATTCGTGATAGGCGGTCCTCATGGCGATACCGGACTGACCGGCCGTAAAATCATCGTGGACACTTACGGAGGCAAAGGTGCCCACGGCGGAGGCGCCTTCTCCGGGAAAGACCCTTCCAAAGTAGACCGTTCGGCCGCATACGCCGCACGCCACATCGCCAAGAACATGGTGGCAGCCGGGGTAGCCGACGAAATGTTGGTGCAAATCAGCTATGCCATCGGTGTGGCACGGCCGGTGAACATCTACGTCAATACTTACGGACGCAGCCATGTCAGCCTGAGCGACGGAGAGATTGCGCAAAAGATAGACGCGTTGTTCGACCTGCGGCCGAAAGCCATCGAAGACCGCCTGAAACTCCGTAATCCCATTTATGAAGAGACTGCCGCTTACGGCCACATGGGACGCCAACCGCAGACCGTGACCAAGGAGTTCCACAGCCGCTATATGCCTACCAAGACCCTCGAAGTGGAACTCTTCACGTGGGAAAAGTTGGATTATGTAACTCAAATCAAAGAAGCATTCGGACTATAAGATGAACACGATTCAATCAGTGTGTGTATACTCGGCCTCCAGTACGAAAATAGCCGATTGCTATTTCCGGGCAGCACGGGAGTTGGGTGAACTCTTGGCCCATCATGGTATCCGTCTGGTGAACGGTGCCGGAAACCTCGGGCTGATGAGAGCCTGTGCCGATGCCTGTCTGGAAGCCGGAGGGCAAGTGACCGGCGTGATTCCCCGTTTCATGGTGGAACAAGGCTGGCAACACCCCGGACTCACGGAACTGATTGAAACGGAAGACATGCACACCCGCAAGCAGACAATGGCCCGCCTGTCGGACGGTGTCATTGCCTTGCCGGGCGGATGCGGTACGTTGGAAGAATTGCTCGAAATCATTACGTGGAAACAACTCGGGTTATACCTCAATCCCATTGTGGTGTTGAACACGGAAGGATTCTATAATCCGTTACTGAAAATGCTCGAACATGCCGCCGAAGAACATTTCATGCGCCCGGCCCATCTGGACATCTGGAAAGTGGCTTCCAGTCCAGCCGAAGCCCTCGACTTGTTGTACTCCACTCCACTTTGGGACAAAGAAGTCCGTAAATTTGCAGCCATTTGAACATGAAAGACTCACTTCAAACGGCTCTTCCGGCGCACGAGAAGGCTTCGTATCCCATCCGACAGAAATTCAATCCGAAAAAAATTATTGAAAGTCTGCCCGCCGATGCCACACCGGCCCAACAGGATTCCGCCATTCAGGCGATGCTGCCTCCACGTCCGACCGTGCGCTCGGCACGTCCCGACACCCTGAACCTTCCGGGATGGCAGATACCGTCGGCCAAGACTGCTCTTTCCGTACAAAACATCCGATACGATGAAAACTTCTTCAGCACTTCTCCCTATTACCATGCTGAAATAAACATCCGTCCCACCGGCATGGATGCCGACCCGTTACCCTATTTGTTACGCCACGATGATTGGGTCACAGGTATCTTGCTCTGCTGTTTTCTGGTGGTCATGACCATCTTCGCCAACAGCAAGAAGTTTATCAAACAACGCTTACAGGACTTTTTCCTCAACCGCATGGACAAGGAGAAACTTTTCTCGATAGAGACGGGTCGCGAAATGCGCCACGCCATTTTTCTTTATTTGCAAAGCGGATTGCTCGTCAGCCTGTTTTTCTTCGATTACACACAAACCACCCGGGATCTCTTCATGTCCCCCGTTTCCTCCCATATCCTATTGGGCATTTATGTTTTGATTTGCTGGATTTACTTAGGACTCAAGCAACTGTTTTACGCGTTTGTCAATTGGATCTTTTTTGACAAAGAACGCAGAAGTACCTGGCTTAAATCATATTCATTTCTCGTTTCGGCCGAAGGGGTACTGCTTTTTCCGCTTGCTTTAATCACAGTCTTTTTCAATCTTCCGACCCACAGTGTGATATTATGTTTGTGCCTGTTACTGGGTTTCATCAGACTTCTACTCTTTTATAAAACTTTTTGTATATTTTTCCCAAAAATTCATGGTTTCTTGCATTTAATTGTGTACTTTTGTGCCCTTGAAATGCTGCCTCTTTGCGGCTTATGGCAAGCACTTACATATACAAACGACATACTATTGTAAAATATTGAACACTTATGATAAAGAAGATTCTGGTTTCACAACCCAAACCAACCTCCGAGAAGTCTCCTTATTTCGAGATTGCCTCCAAGTATGGTGTGGAAGTAGTTTTCAGACCATTTATCAAGATTGAAGGTTTGTCTGCTAAAGAATTCCGCCAACAGAAAGTCTCTATATTGGATTACACCGCCGTGGTATTCACTTCACGTAATGCCATCGATCATTTTTTCCTGTTGTGCAAAGAATTACGCGTGACGATACCCGAAGATATGAAGTATTTCTGCATTACGGAAACCATTGCACTGTATATCCAAAAATATGTGCAGTACCGCAAACGCAAGGTCTTCTTCGGCTCTACGGGCAAAGTGGACGATCTGCTCCCGTCTATGGTCAAGCATAAAACGGAAAAATATCTGGTTCCGTTGTCGGATGTACACAACGACGAAATCACGAACCTGTTGGATTCCAAGAAGCTTATCCACAAGGAAGTGGTAATGTACCGCACCGTGAGCAACGATTTCAAGAGCGACGAGAAGTTCGATTACGACATGCTGATATTCTTCAGCCCCTCGGGTATACAGGCTTTGCTGAAAAACTTCCCTGATTTCGAGCAGAAAGAGATTGCCATCGGTACGTTCGGGCCGGCCACAGCCCAGGCCGTCAAAGATGCAGGACTACGATTGGACATGGAAGCTCCCACTTCGCAATACCCGTCCATCACGGCCGCATTGGACGATTTCGTAAAGAAGCACAACTGTTGATGCTCATCAAATAAGAAAGGGTGCCGGAAAAGCACCCTTTCTCCTTTATCCTACAACACCGTACCTTATGGAACAGAAACCGGACTTTTCATTTCATAAATCGGAGCGCTTGTGTAGCAAACGCATCATAGACGCCCTGTTCGCCGGAGGCAGCAAATCCATGTCGGCCTTTCCGCTCCGCGTAGTCTTCATGCCGGTTCCCGTAGAAGCCCCGGCTCCTCTTGTATCCATACTGGTGTCCGTGTCGAAACGACGTTTCAAAAGGGCTGTAAAACGAAACCGGGTGAAACGGCAGATTCGCGAAGCTTACCGCAAACAAAAACACATCTTGACATCCGTTTTGCCCACGTCATCCGGGCAGGGTCTGGTAGTGGCTTTCCTCTGGCTTTCCGACCGCCTGTACGCTTCGGCCGAAGTGGACGATTGCGTGAGACGCCTGTTGGTGCGTATCTCCGAACAACTTCCGGCATCCCCGGACGAACACACCGATGATGCATCCACCCTATGACCGTTTCCGCCATTTGTTATCCGCCGCGTTGATTGCTCCCATTCAGTTCTATCGCCGTGTGATTTCCCCCATGACTCCCCCATCGTGCAGGTTCACACCGACTTGTTCGCAATACGCTATTGAAGCCATCCGCAAGCATGGCCCCTTTAAAGGCATGTACTTGGCCGTGCGTCGCATCCTGCGTTGCCATCCCTGGGGAGGAAGCGGTTATGACCCCGTCCCTTAAGCCTATGGAAACATTTCTGAACCTCCATGCCCATCGACCGGCCGCATCTTCGTCGGAAACTGTCATCCGCAACTATATCCTTCCTTTGCCTCCTGCCGGACACGAAGAACCCGAATACGGCCAAGCCTTTTCCGCCGGTATCCATCCTTGGTATATCCCCGCACATCCGGAAGAAACCCTGAAAGAACTAGACCGTCTGGCCGCCTCCCCCTTCTGTAAAGCCATAGGTGAAGCCGGACTGGACAAATTCGTATCGACCTCACTTTCCCTCCAGCGTGAACTTTTCGTACGTCAGGCAGAACTGGCTGCCGTCCACCGGCTTCCCGTCATCGTCCACTGCGTCAAAGCATGGGACGAACTGCTCTCCGCACGAAAAGACATTCCGGCTGCCGCCGTTTGCATCATCCACGGTTTCAGAGGCAAACCCCAACTGGCCGAAAGCCTTTTAGGCAAAGGATTTTACCTCAGTTTCGGTTTCCGTTTCCATCCGCAAAGCCTGACGCTCTGCCCGTCCGACCGTCTCTTCTTCGAAAGCGACGAAGACCCGCGTCCCGTAGATACACTATACCGTACGGCTGCCGAACTACGCTCTTGTACTCCGGAAGAACTGCGCACACAATGTTGGGAAAATCTCGTCCGAATCGGCCCGTCGTCTAAAAAATAGGAATATAGTTGCAAGTCTCATTGAAAGGTCGTACTTTTGTACGACTCAATTTTTATTAAACAAAATAAATTCATACGATGAACTTTGTAGAAGAACTGAAATGGAGAGGCATGATTCACACCATGATGCCGGGCACCGAGGATTTACTTGAAAAAGAACAGGTCACCGCCTATCTGGGCATCGACCCCACGGCGGACTCCCTGCACATAGGCCATCTTTGCGGCGTGATGATGCTCAAGCATTTCCAACGTTGCGGGCACAAGCCGCTGGCCCTTATCGGAGGCGCCACCGGAATGATAGGCGACCCTTCGGGTAAAAGCCAGGAACGCAACTTGCTCGACGAAGAAACGTTGCGCCACAACGTGGCCTGCATCAAACAGCAACTGGCCCGATTCCTGGATTTCGACAGCGACGCTCCCAACCATGCCGAGCTGGTGAACAATTACGACTGGATGAAGGACTTCACGTTCCTCGACTTCGCCCGCGAAGTCGGCAAGCACATCACCGTGAACTACATGATGGCCAAAGACAGCGTGCAAAAGCGTCTGAACGGCGAGGCCCGCGACGGCCTGTCGTTCACCGAGTTCACTTACCAACTTCTTCAGGGTTACGACTTCTTATATTTATACGAACATAAAGGCTGCCGCCTCCAGTTGGGCGGAAGCGACCAATGGGGCAACATCACGACCGGTGCCGAACTGATACGCCGCACCAACGGCGGCGAAGTGTTCGCTTTGGTATGCCCGTTGGTAACAAAAGCCGACGGAACCAAGTTCGGCAAGACCGAAAAGGGCAACATCTGGCTGAACCGCGACTATACCAGCCCGTATGCCTTCTACCAATTCTGGCTCAACGTGGCCGACGACGACGCCAAACGCTATATCCGTATCTTCACCACGTTGGACAAAGAAGAGATAGACGGCCTCATCGCCCAACACGATGAAGACCCGGGACAGCGCATCCTGCAAAAACGCCTGGCCAAGGAAATCACCATCATGGTGCACAGCGAGGAAGACTACAATATGGCAGTGGAGGCCAGCAACATTCTGTTTGGAAAGGCGACTAAAGAAAGTCTGACGAAGCTGGACGAACAAACGCTGCTCGACGTGTTTGCAGGCGTGCCACAGTTCGAAGTCAGCCGCGAAGTTTTGTCGGCCGGTATCAAAGCCGTAGACCTAACAGCCGAAATGACGCAATGCTTCCCCAGCAAGGGCGAGATGCGCAAGATGGTACAAGGTGGTGGCGTTTCGCTGAACAAAGAAAAACTGACGGCCTTTGACCGCATCGTAACTGCCGATGATTTGCTCAACGGCAAATATTTATTGGTGCAACGCGGCAAGAAAAATTATTTCCTGCTCATCGCCAAATAAAATTTCAAGGAAAAAATTTGTAGGATAGCGATTTTCTCGCTATCTTTGCACCGCTTTCGAGAGAAAGACATAAGGATTGGGATATGGTGTAATGGTAGCACAAGACATTTTGGTCGTCTTAGTCTTGGTTCGAACCCAGGTATCCCAACCAAAGACAGCCCCTGAAAATCATTTCAGGGGCTGTCTTTATTTTACGACTATCAGGACTCTTTCCGTCTATCTAGGGTCAACGTACATTCGATGTGGACATATTTATACACCCTCACGTCACGAAATAAAAAGACATACCACACTCCGCCAAACCCGCCTCATTTTGCCCTTGTTTTTTTCTGCGGCAAACGATTTTTCAATCTCAGGCGAATGATTTTCCAATCTGCGGCAAACGATTTTCCGTTCTGTACCGACCTTTTTCGTCCCTCGCCCGAGCAGAATTGCAACCAAGTTGCACGCCAAATAGTTGTGTGCTTGGCATTTTTCCCCTATCTTTGCTCTCACGAAAACGAGAACCGCCGAAACGATGAAGAAACAACTCCATGCCATCATCTTGTTATGGCTCTGCATGTTGATGCAGGCCGTTTCGGTCTATCCCCATCACCATCATGCCCATACCCTCTGTCTGGGACAGGAGATGGAATCCACCCGTCCGGTCAAGAGTACACATGCCTGTACGTCGGAATGTATCACGCATTTCCAGTTGACGATACCTTCGTCCGGCTCTTGTTTTTCCTATAAAAAAGCCGTATCCCACCCGCCTTTCATACTTTGGGCGGCATGCGACCTTTCAGCTATTCATACTTTACAAATATCGCGCAGGCCTTACAACGCTTACCGGCCTGATTTGTATCTTTCCCGACCCATCGGCGGAAAAGGCATGAGGGCTCCTCCCCGCGCCTGAACGGAAACCAGACAACTTTTTATTTTATTCATTTCAAATTTTAATATCCCTATGAAGAAAATATATTTCTTGATGGGTGCTTTAGCCGTAAGCATGCTGAGCGCCTGCCATAACCATGACCACGAAGAGGAACATACACACGGAACGGAAGAAACCGCCCGGGAAGACAACCACGAAGAACATGCGGACGAAATCATCCTGACGGCCGAGAAAGCCAAGGCGGCAGGTATCGCCACCGAAACCGTGAAACGCGACACATTCCGCCAAATCATTAAAACCGGCGGACAGATACTGGCTGCCCAAGGAGAAGAAACGACGGTGGTGGCCGGTACGTCCGGCGTAGTAAGGTTCGCACGGACACTGACCGCCGGCGCTCCGGTGGGACGCGGCACCGTGTTGTTCCATTTATCCTCGGACAAAATACAAGGCGGAGACCCGGTGGAACGCGCATACGTGGCCTACCAAAACGCCAAGGCCGAGTACGAACGCGCCAAACCGTTGGCTGAAAAACAAATCGTGACGCGCAAAGACCTGGAGAACCTGAAAGCGGCTTACGAATCGGAATCGAAAGAGGTGGTGAAATCATTCGAGAAATCAATCCTGCTCCACGTGATCGACGAAGCATGGAAAGAGAACCTCCGTGAACTGGATGAACTGAAGCACTCTGTACAGAATGCAAGCTACGAGCAGAAGGATCCTCTCCTCATCTTTAAGTTGGAGAGTGCCAAGGTTTGGGATGCCATGATCAATGACATGTACGACCGTATTGCAAGTATCCTGATGCGTGGTCAGATTCCAGTAATGGAGCAAGAGCAGCCAGTTCAGGAGGCAGCTCCTGAGCAGCACACTCAGCAGAACTATGTAGAGAGCAAGGTAGATTTGGATGCAGAGCGTGAGGCACAGGAGGCAGCTGCTAACCAGGATACCCGAGAGGGCGCACAGGTAAACCGCACTCCTTACCGTGCAGAGCACATGCCACGTCCTAACGACCCATGTCCATGCGGAAGCGGCAAAAAGTATAAAAACTGCTGCGGCAGATAAAGGATAACAAAGAAACCGGAAGCAAAGTCTGTAACGCAGCTTTGCCTCCGGTTTCTTTGTTCCTGTTAAAAATAAAACAGAGCAGGAAAGAAGAAGCCTGCTCTGTGTAATCTATGGAGGTGTGAACCAGATGAACATTACCGGGGACCGCATGAAATTTTTGCGCCTGCTGTCGGAAAAATATCCAACAAGGCAGCAGGTCTGTACAGAGATCATCAATTTGCAAGCCATTCTGAACCTGCCCAAGGGGACCGAGCATTTTATGAGTGATCTGCACGGAGAGTACGAGGCGTTTTTCCACATCTTGAACAATTCCGCCGGCGTTATCCGGGAGAAGGTGGACATGGCATTTGAAGAGGTACTGACCGCGCGGGAACGCTCCAGCCTGTGTACCCTGATCTACTACCCGCAGGAAAAGCTGCGCAGGATACACGAAGAAGGGCGCAACACCGAAGAATGGTATCGCTTTGTGCTGCAAAAACTGATTGACCTTGCAAAGCTGCTTTCTTCCAAGTACACCCGCTCAAAGGTTAGAAAGGCAATGCCCAGCGAGTACAGCTATATCCTGGATGAGCTGCTGCACGCACAGCCGGACGAGGACAACAACCAGATGGTCTACCACAGCAAAATTATCGACACCCTGCTGCGTCTGGAGGAAGGGGATGACTTTATCATCGCGCTGTCCAGCCTGATTAAGCGCCTGGCGGTGGACCATCTGCACATCGTCGGCGATATCTTCGACCGAGGGGAGCGACCGGACGCTATCCTCAATATGCTGATGGACCATCACTCGTTGGACATCGAATGGGGCAACCACGACATTTTGTGGATGGGTGCTGCCTGCGGCAGTCAGGCGTGCATCGCTGCTGTGGTGCGCAACTGCCTGTCCTACAACAACATCTCGGTGCTGGAGCAGGGCTATGGCATCAGCCTGCGCCCTCTGGTGCTGTTTGCAGAAAAGATGTACGACGAGGAGGACCCAAACAAGGCAGCCAAAAAGGCAATCTCCATCATCCTGTTTAAGCTGGAGGGACAGATCATCCGCCGCAACCCGGAATATCAGATGGAGGACCGCCTGCTGCTGGATAAGGTGGACTATGAAAACGCCTGCATAGAGCTGGACGACAAAAGCTATCCGCTCAAGGAAAAACGTTTTCCGACGGTGGACCGCGACGACCCGTACAAACTTTCGCAGGCAGAACGGGAAATCATGGATGAGCTGGAAAAGCTGTTTTTGGAAAGCGAGCAGCTACAGCGCCATGTCGAATTTTTGTACAGCCACGGCAGTATGTATCAGGTGTTCAACGGCAACCTGCTGTTCCACGGCTGTGTGCCGCTGGATGAGGACGGAGCGCTCAAGGCTATCCATCTGGAGGGAAGGATTTATCAGGGCAGAAGCTATATGGATTATGCGGATATGGCTGCCCGTCGGGCGTTCTTCAGCGAGGACCCGCCGCAGCGCTATCTGGACTTCATGTGGTATCTGTGGTGCGGCAGCAATTCCCCGCTGTCGGGCAGGGTAGTAAAAACCTTTGAACGCACCTTCATCGAGGACAAATCCACCTGGGAGGAGCCGAAGAATCCATACTATGAATACCAAAGCTCCGAGCCGGTCTGCCGGATGATGCTGCGGGAGTTTGGGTTGTATTCGGAAAACTCCCATATCATCAACGGACACACACCGGTTCACGTCAACCAGGGAGAAAATCCGCTCAAGGCACACGGCAGGCTGATTGTGATTGACGGCGGCTTCTGCAAAGCCTACCAGAAAACCACCGGGATTGCCGGCTATACGCTGATTTTTAACTCACACGGGATGCGCTTAAAATCTCACCAGCCATTCTCGGGAATGGAAGCTGCGCTCGAAGAAAACATGGACATCGACTCGGAGTCCCAGCAGGTGGTGACCTTCCCCAAGCGTGTGATGGTAGCCGATACCGACACCGGAGAACGATTGAAGGAACAGATTGCAGATTTGGAGGACCTGCTGACCGCCTCCCTGCTGCCCAAAAGCGTCACCACCGCCATCGCGGTGGGCATCGCGGAGAGCCGCGGCGGCGTCCAGGGGATCGCCGCCGCCGCTGTGGCAGTGGCCGGTATCACCGGCGCGGTATGCGCTCCCCTGTTTGCCAAGTGGTTCCACATCACCGACCCGGTGGCGGAGGGGCTGGCCATCGGCGCGTGCAGTCACGCCCTGGGGACCACTAAGGCCCTGGAGATCGGTG
>OOIF01000950.1_pt1 | contig 28393 bp, 34 predicted proteins | sample 1691961 | NCBI WGS metagenome assembly OOIF01 (sample SAMN06348146, study PRJEB24527) | human gut metagenome | biome: human gut; feature: ankylosing spondylitis patient; material: feces | host: Homo sapiens | place: China | collected 2015-10 | reverse complement strand
CTTCGACACCGCCCAGGGGCCGGTGTACGCGGTCAACGACCTGTCCACCACCTTCCGGGCGGGGCGCATCTCCGGCGTCATCGGGGAGAGCGGCAGCGCGGACATCATCACGCTGGTGGACTATATGATTGAGCAGGGACCGGAATCGGGAAAATTTACCGTGTCGGAGCTGTGCAGCCGCTTTAGTCCCAACAACTCCAAGTCGATGGAGCAGCGCATCCGCCGTGCAGTCAATGCAGGGCTGACCAACCTTGCTAATATGGGGTTGGAGGACTACTCCAACGACACCTTCCACGACCTGGCGGGGACACTGTACAGCTTTGAACAGATTCGCAAGGAGATGGATTATATCCGCGGAAAATCGGGAACCCACGGAAAGGTATCGCTGAAAAACTTTTTGAATTCGCTGATTTTTTACTGCACCAACTAAAGTTGATACAGAAAATACAGACAAAGCCGCCTTGGTACCTGAATGACAGTACAAAGGCGGCTTTTACTGTATCATAGAAAGGTTGTCACCTTCTATACGTCAAAAAGATGGACAATTTATTGTGCAATATGCTGCAAGCGCTATTTTGAAAAGACAAGAAAAAGCGGAAATTATTTGTACATAACGCTGTGGACTATCTGTTTTGAGTGGACAATTTCGACAAAGTTGCTTTTTTCGGGATTTTTGGAGAAAAAATTTCTGTAACTTTTTGAAGTTTTATAAAGTTTGCTTCTATAATTTAGGCATAGTCAATCGCGTGGGTACACGGCAAACGGTACCGACACACGGATATTTTAAACAGAGAGTTTTATGGAGGTTATGAATGATGATGACAATTATTTCCGGAGTGGGTCTGTTGCTCCTCACCTTGGCTGTTTTTTCCATCTTTAGCCTGAAGTTCCCAAAGGGCAGCCAGGCGATGTCCGGTATGGCAAACGCAGCAGTTGCTTCCTTCCTGATTGAAGCGGTCCACAAATACATCACCGGCGACCTGCTGGGAATTGCTTTCCTGGGCGAGGTTGGCGCAACTGCCGGTAGCTTGGGTGGTGTAGCAGCCGGAATCATGGTTCCACTGAGCATGGGCGTTAATCCGGTGTTCGCAGTCGTAGGCGGTCTGGCTTGCGGCGGCTACGGTATCCTGCCGGGCTTCATCGCCGGTTACATCGTCGGTCTGATTGCTCCTTACATTGAAAAATACCTGCCAACCGGTCTGGATATCATCCTCGGTTCTCTGACCATTGCTCCAATGGCAAGACTGTTTGCACTGGTTGTTGACCCTGCTGTCAACTCTATTCTGGGTATGATCGGCGGCACCATCACCGCAGCAGCTGACCAGTCCCCTGTTATCATGGGCTTCCTGCTGGGCGGCATCATGAAGATGATTTGTACCTCTCCTCTAAGCTCGATGGCTTTGACCGCAATGCTGGGTCTGACCGGTCTGCCGATGGGTATTGCGGCAATCGCCTGCTTTGGCGGTTCCTTCACCAATGGTATGGTCTTCCACAAGATGGGCTACGGCGACAAGAGCAACATCATTGCTGTTATGCTGGAGCCTCTGACCCAGGCACACATTGTTACTGCACATCCAATTCCGATTTTCGTCTCTAACTTCTTTGGCGGTGGTCTGGCAGGTCTGGCAGCAGCTATGCTGGGTATTGTCAACAACGCTCCTGGTACTGCTTCTCCAATCCCGGGTCTGATTGCACCATTCGGATTTAACCCGGCTGGCAAAGTCATCTTGGCTCTGGCTCTGGCAGCAGTCGGCGGTCTGTTGGCTGGTTATGTTGGCGGCACTGTGTTCAGCCGTTTGGAAAAACGCAAAAAAGCAACTGCAAAGGCAGCTGCACCGGCAACCTATGCTGACCCTCTGGCAGACGACGAGATGCTGGAAGCATAATTTCGAGATTTTCTGATAAACTCTCATAAAACAAGCAGCGCCTCGAACAGATTTGTTCGAGGCGCTGCTTGTTTTACTTTTGCTTTAGTCAATAGCAGAGCGGCAGGCGGCAACCAGCGAATCTGGACCGGTGCGGTCGCAGAGAAGATGGTAGAGCATCACGCCGCCCAGCTTGCTGTCGCAGGCAAACTGCGTTTTAGCAGCTGCGGTGGCAGCGCTGTTAAAGAAAATTTCCCCATCCAGGTCGGGATTTTCCCGGGAAATATCCTGTGGGATGTCCTTGTAAAAGATCCACTGTGCAGAAGCATCCAGCGGTCTGCCGTAAGCGGGGATTCCTAAAGAAAGTTGACCTACATCGGCTCCCTGCTGCAAAAGCTGTTCGACCGCCTCCTGCGCGGTTTGCAGAGTGCTGTGGAAGCCCTGTTGGTCAAACTGGTCATATGCCATCAGATGGACGCGGTCGAGCGCCTGCATCGCTTCGGCGTTCAGCTGATTCTGCTGCGGATATAAGGCGACCGACAGCGCAATCGGCTGCGGCTGAGAGGAAAGCAGCTGCTTGAGCTGGACAAGCAGGAGGGAAAAGCTGTCCCACTCCTCTTCCTGCGGAAATTCCCAGTCGATGTCGATGCCGTCCAAAGAGTACTCCCGGCACAGTTTTAGGATATTTTGGCAGAGTGTCTGCCGCTGCTGCTCGGTGGCGATGCTGCTGCCGGCGCTGCCCTCCCGCACCAGTGCGCCTTTGGGGTTTACCGTTGCCCACAGCTTGGTCTGCCCGGACAAGAGCTTGGCAGCCTGTGAAAAGGCGAAGGAAACCTCCAGCGTGCCGTCCGCTGCCCAGTAAACACCGGTGTTTAAAATCAGGTAGTCGAGGGAAGAGATGCTCTGCCGGTAAGGCTCCAGTGCTGCGGCAGTATCCTCCGGCAGTGACGAAACCGGCAGGTAAGCACACAGCTGCACAGGAGCATCGGACGGCTGTGCGCTTGCGGCTGATTCGGACTGGTTGTCGTCGGGCAGTTTGTCGGGCTTTTCATCGGAGGTTTCAGCCGTTGGTGCAGAGGGGGAGGCAGATTCGGCGGAGGTCGGCGGCGGAACGGTGCGCGCACAGCCGCTTAGGGTCATTACCAGTGCAGCCAGCAGGGCAAGAGGAGAAAGCAGCGATTTCATACCAGAGCAGCCTCCTTTTCGGGAGTTTCCAAAATCTGCGGACAGCAGCGGGCATAGTGGAAGAGATACTGCTGGGCGATGCCGATGAAATCTTGTGCGCAATCGGGCAGCCCGTTGGGATAGAGTGCGGCAAACACCCGCTTCATCCAGACATCCATCGGACAGCACTCCAGCCGGTGGAATCCGTAGAGCAAAGCACAGTCGGCGACCTTGGGACCGACGCCGACAATCTGCATCAGATGGGCACGCGCTTGTTCCAGCGGCATTTGCGGGATGGCATCCAGCTGCACCTGCCCACTGCTGACACGCCGGGCAGCATCCAGCAGGTATTTGGCACGAAAGCCGCAGCGCAGCGGCTCCAGTTCCTCCAATGTGGCAGCAGTTAATCGCTGAGGGGAAGGAAAGGAAAAGCAATCGCTGGAAGGAATCGGCTCTCCAAGGCAGCTGCAAAGCCGCTGGACGATTCCTTTGATGCGCTTGATGTTGTTGTTCTGACTGATGATAAAGCAGCACAGCGCCTCCCAGGGGTCCTGGCGAAGGATGCGGATGCCGGGTGCGAAGGTGATGGCGTGCGCAAGGGTTGGGTCTAGGGAAAGGGTGCGGCGGATGGCATCGTAGTCGGTGGTCAAATCAAAATAATCCTCCCACAGCGGGTAATCCTGTGGCTGGTGCAGCAGCAGAGAGCCGTCCTGCAGCTGGGAGATGCGCAGCGCATGACCCTTTGCCCAGCCGTGCCAGGTTTGTTCAATGTCGGGCAGGCAGGTGTCAGTTTCTGTCTGGGAAAAGGTGAAGCACTGTCCGCAGTCGAGCGTCTGGTCCAGACGCAGGCTCAGCGAGCTTCCCGGTTCGCCTTGAATCAGCAGACCGCAGTCGAGCAGGGTTGTTACAGGTTTCAAAAGGGGTCTCTCCTTTCAATCGGGACAATTTTTTAAAGTGTAGCATTTGCCTTAGGAAGATGTCAATCGATTTGCAGGAAAGATGGCAGGAAAATGAAGGAATATTTAACAATTTTTTAATATTTTTTTGGTTAAGTCTGAATAAATTTTCAAAAAATGTATTGACATTCAATGTTACATCGGTAATAATTATAACTGTGGATGAATCAAAAACAGTCTGCGATGAGCAGGCGGAAGCGGGTGAACATATGTTTGACAAAATGAGAAGATTGCCGGACGCAGAATTGGAAGTTATGAAGGCAATCTGGGACAACACACCACCAATGTCGACCAACGATGTAATGAAGGTGGTCAGCAATGAGAAAAACTGGAATATTTCCACCCTGCTGACCCTCCTTTCCCGTCTGATCGACCGGGGATTCCTTTCTTCCGAAAAACGCGGCAGAGAAAGAATCTACTATCCTCAGGTGGAGCGCGAAGAGTACATGGAGTATGAGACTAAAAACTTCATCAAGAAGCTGCACAAGAATTCTTTTATGAGTTTGGTCAATACCCTGTACGACAACAATGACCTGACCGAGCAGGATATGGATGAGCTGTCCCGTTGGCTCGAAGAAAAGAAGCAGAATCAGTAAGATTTGCAGCGAGCCAACCTATAGGTTGGACATCCAACGTACCCGTTGGATGATTCTGGATTGTTCGCAAATAAAACAGCCGAAGCAAACATTTTGTTGCTTCGGCTGTTTTTTTATGAGTTGATATTTTTAATATTTCTTGAGGTTTGGAATCACGGTGCCGATGATGGCCCACACCAACTGGAAGATAAGCAGATGCAGGATGCTCAGGTAAGACAGATTGCCCATCAAGGAGAACAGGGCAACCAGTGCGTAACCGGCAACCAGTGCGATCATCTGAATCAAAACAGCCTGGTCGATGGCAGTTTTGGCAGTGAAGCAATCCAGGATGGCGGTGACCATCATGCGGCTGGAGCCGATGAATCCGATTTTGGCGGGAGAGCTGTCCTTCTGTGCGGTCAGCTGCTCGTACGGAGCATGGAATTTAGCAGGCATCAGCTTGATCAGCTCCAACGGGAAATCGTAGACAGCATGGATCTTTTCTGCTGTGATATTCGGGTCGGAGGTGTTGATGATCAGGTACATTCCGCGGTCTGCCAGCATCTCCAGCTGCTCGCGGGTCGGGTCGTTCGGTCGGTAGCTGATGACGAACATGGCGGACAACTGACCGGAGTTAGCAAGATAGATGATGTTCTTGCGGTCGCGGACAAAGCGGGTCTCATAGTCGTTGCTGGGGACTTCGATGCCGTGGTTGACCATCAGCTCGCGGTTTCCAATCAGTACCCGTTTGCCGTCCACCCAGGCGGACAGTCCCATCGAATCCTCGTAGGTCACATTTTCGACCGGACGGAGCATCGAGCGGTTGGAGCCGATGATTTTATTGAAAACATCGGTGAGCATTCCGTCGGTGTTGCACACCACGCTGGCAGCGTCCAGGATGACCGAGTCGATCTGGCTCTTGTCAAACGGTTTGATGCCGTGCAGGATGATGTCCGAAGGACGGAAGAGGTCCTTGGCATCCAGCACGACCGCCTCGGTGCGGGAGAAGGCATCCACCGCAGAGTAGCCGGATACCATTGCGCCTGCCGGAATCAGCTTGGCGGACATCCGGTACAGCGGCAGATTGGCGGCGATGGTCGAGGTCAGCGGCGCGCTGACACACATGATGGCGGTGAAGGTGGAAACGGCCTCGGCAACGTCCTTGTTGAACAAGTAGGACAGCACCGAAAGGATGATGCCTGCCAGCAAGCAGACAGGAGCCAGGATGCGGCTCATGTGTTCGGCGTGGTCCTCGGAGTAGGAGTTGTCCAAAAAGTTGGAGAGGAACGGGCTGGTTTCCGGGTATGCGATGGTGTATTCCTCCATCGAAAGCCCGCGGGAGATTTCTCGCAGCAGGTTGCGGTCTTTTAAAAAGACAGCGGCGTGCTTGAGCTTTTCGGAGGACACCAGTTTAAAGTTGTTCTGGATGCGCAGGATGACCAGCACCTTGCCAATCAGGTTGAACAACAGGATGAACAGCGCCACCGGGAAGAACAGGTAGAGGTTGGTGCCAAAGTCGGCTTTGTCCACACTGAAATATTCCGGCTTGATGATGTAGCAGATGCCCTGTGCCAGAGTACCCAGCAGCGCCAGCATCGGCAGGGTGTCGGTGTTGGCGTGGAACTTGAGCAACGCCAGCAATCCGCCGCCGATAGTGTTCGAGCAGATGACTGCGCCGATGGCAGATACCACGCACAGGGTTATCATGTAGGAGCGCAGGTGCAGCTCCGGCTGGATGAAGGTCGGCAGCGGCAGCAGCTCACCGGCAATCTGGATGTCGCGGGCAGCCAGCGCCAGGTACAGGGAAAGTCCAAAGACGACCACCATCAGCAGGATGCGGACCAGCAGTCCGGTTTTGATGCTGCGCATATCCCGCAGGATGGCTTCCTTGTCCTTCGGCGAGGAGTAGTCCTCCAGCTCGGTATCCTCCTCGGAAAATTCTTCCGGGACCGGGATTTCGGCGGAAGCCAGGCGAGAGGATTTTTCCGGCTTTTGCTTTTTACCGGTATTCTTGTGGAAAAGACCGGCATCTTCTGCCTGCGGTGCCTCAGCTTCCGCAGAGGGCTGGTCGAAATCATCGGGCAGCTCAACATGAAAATGTCCGGCAGTATGGGCGGTTTCTGCTTCCGCTGGTTTCTGCGCGGCTTGGGTTTGTGCGGAGGCAAAAGGAGCCGCTCCAAACTCCTCGGTAAGCCCGGTCGGTGTGGAAGCAAACAGGTCGTCGGTGTCCGTCTGCTGGGCAGGATTCGAGCTGTCGTTTTCATCCTCCAAAGGAGCATCCGGTTCAAAATCGTCCGGCTGTTTTGGCTCGGGCTTCTTTTTGCGTCCAAAGCCCGAGAAATATTTTTGATATTCGGTTTTCCCCTTCAGCTTGGGGTCAGGCTGTTCGGGCGGCGGTGTGGTCGGCTCAAAGTCGCCGAACGGAGTGGAGCCTTGCTGCAAAGGAAGGTCGGCAGGTTGCTGTTCCAAAAAGAAGGAGGAGGTCAGGTCGTCACCGGCAGGCTGCTGTGGCGGCTCCGGCTGGTGTTGGGCTTCCTCCTGAGGGTGAAGTTCTGCCTGGCGGCGAAACTCCTCCTGACGGTGAAGTTCTTCCTCCTGCTGGCGAAGCAGCTCCTCCTGGCGGCGAAGTTCTGCCAGATGCTCCTGCTGTACTTTGACCGATTCGCGGTGGTTGGACAGCGAGGAGAAAAAGACGCCGGTGTTGCTCATATCATCGTGTTCGGTTGAGCGCGGCGGTTTGACTGCGGTGCGGGCAGCCGACTGCGGTTCGCGCGGCTCGGATGAAACAGCCTGTGCTGCCTGTGGCTGCTGGGCGGGTGTTTTTTGCTGGGTTACAGGCTCCGGCTGAGGCTGCCGGTATGCTTGGGAGGAAAGGTCCTCGATGTTTTCGCTGACCGGTTTGGGACGTGCGCCGGGAGAGCCTCGTCCGGCGCGGGCAGGCTGAGAAGCGTTCTGGCGCGCTTTTTTTGCCTTGATCTCATTGAGAATATCATCGACATCATACTGCTTGCTCATCTTCAAATCTCCTTTTTCCTATCCCTGACAGGAGAGTTAATTCTTTTTAACAAAGGCTGGCAGACCGCTGCGCTGACGGACTGCCTCATAAATCACGATGGCTGCGGCAACCGAGGCGTTGAGCGAGTTGACCTGACCGTTCATCGGCAGCGAAACGACAAAGTCACAATGCTCCTTGGTCAGACGACTGACACCGCTGCCCTCTGCACCGACGACGATGCCGATCGGACCGCCCATGTCGGTCGAGCACCAGGGCTGTCCGTCCATGTCGGCGCAGAAAATCCACAGACCCTTCTGCTTCAGCTCCTCGATGGTAGATACGATGTTGGGTACCCGCACCACCGGCATATACTCCACCGCTCCGGCGGAGGTTTTGGCAACGGTGGCGGTCAGACCGACACCGCGACGTTTGGGGATGATGACCCCGTGTGCGCCTGCCGCTTCGGCGGTACGGATGATGGCGCCGAGATTGTGCGGGTCTTCGATGTTGTCACAGATGATAACAAAGGGAGGCTGGTCGCCGGCTTTCTGGAAGATGTCCTCCATGCTGGAAAAATCATGGCAAGCAGCCATGGCGACAACGCCCTGGTGGACCACTCCTTCGCAAAGGGTGTCCAGCTTTTGTGCTGCCGCATCCTTGATGGGAACGCCCGCCTGTTTGGCAAGGGCGATGATTTTGCCCATGCTGCCGCGATCGGCTCCTTTGAGGATATAGATGCAGTCGATCGGGCGACCTTTTTTCAGCGCTTCGGCAACGGCGTTGCGTCCTGCGATGACCGAGCTTTCACGGGATTGGTTTTCAGATACAGTTTCTCTGGGCACGTGCAATACCTCCGAAAAATATGTCAAATTTGGTTTGGCGAATGGTGCGCCGCCGGACAACAGACCGGAAGCGATTCAGTAGTTTTCATTATAGCATATTTTGGAAGGATTTGCATTGTAAAAGGAAAAAGTTTGGGGAAAAAGTTTTACCACTGTCCGTAAAGCGCGTCAGTGCAGCAGCAAAAAGGTCAGGGTACCGCCTGCCGCTGCGGAAAGCAGCAGAGAAAGACCCTGCCACAGGTATCTGTGGTTGCACAAAAATGCCGGGCGGGCGCGGTGCAGCAAAGGAGCGCGGATGCTGCCTAAAAAATGCTGCGCCTGCGATTCCAGTGTTTTTTTGCAGGAGTCTGCCTGGCTGTCCTTCAGATACAGCACAGCGCGCTCAAAGTAAGGGTTTTGGGTGTCGTTGATTTCGATGATGCGTTTGTTGGTTCCTCTTACCATGGGAGATACCACCTTTCTTGTTTAAAGTAGCAGGGGAATTGTTGATAATACTGTTGATAAAGTTGAAAACAATGGTAAAATCAGAAATTATCCAAAAAGTATAAGAAAATTCGACAGAAAAAGCGGAGTGTATCGGGAATATGTTGATAACTCGGTTGAAAATGTGGAAAATATCTGAAATAAAAGCCTTTTGCTTGCGGGAAGATTTGTGGATAGCTGTGAAAACGGATTTTACATTTGGTAATATTCTTTTAACGCAAACGGGAAATTTCCGAAAAATATCCTCTTGATGGCTTAGTATGGCTCTTTAGAAATAGTTTTACACACGCTGCAAAAGAAAACGGATGTAGAATTTTGTTGAAAATAGTATGGATAATGGAAGCGTTCGGTAATTTTTGAAGAAATTTAAAAGTTTTTCCGTAACAGATTGACATTTCATAGCAAAAGAGTAAAATAATTTTGTAGATTTAATATAGATTTGCAGGATTCTATATGGACATTACCTTACGGGTTTTGCGGTGAGGGAGCCTGTGACCCTCTTTCTTCTGCAAACGGTGTAAGCCTGCAAATCCGATTTTTTATTACCACAGTCTTGGGAGGTTTTTTCAAATGAAGCGGGAAGGTCAAATCAGCGTCAATTCCAAAAATATGTTTCCAATCATCAAAAAGTGGTTGTATTCGGATAAGGACATCTTTTTAAGAGAGATTGTTTCCAACAGCTGCGATGCAATCAAAAAGCTCATCAGCTTGCGCGGCATTGGACAGGCGCCGCAGGAGGACGGCTACCAGCCGAGGGTGGAGGTGCGCATCGACAGCGAGAAAAAGCAGCTGATTGTTTCGGACAACGGCATCGGTATGACCGAGGATGAGGTAGAACGCTACATCACCCAGGTTGCCTTCTCCGGTGCAGAGGAATTTTTGCAGAAGTACGGAGAGGATGCCAGCGAGGCGGCAGGCATCATCGGTCACTTCGGTCTGGGCTTCTATTCGTCGTTCATGGTGTCCGACACCGTCGAGATTCAGACCCTTTCCTTCCAACCGGATGCAAAGCCGGTTCACTGGACCTCTTCCGGCGAGGACAGCTATGAAATCGAGGATGGCGAGCGCACCGAACACGGCACCACCATCATCATGAACATCACCGAGGGCGAGGAAGAATTTTTGCAGGAGAGCCGCATCCGCGAAATCCTGAACAAATACTGCCAGTTCATGCCCTATGAAATCTATCTGAATCCGCACGACGAGCAGCGTCCGGTGTACGACAAGGACGGCAACGTAGAGAAGAACGAGGACGGCACCGATAAGATGCGCACCGTTAAACCGCTGCCGGTCAACGATACCCAGCCGCTGTGGCTGAAATCCCCGAGCGAGTGTACTGACGAGGAGTACAAAGCCTTCTACCAGAAGGTGTTCATGGATTTCAACGAGCCGCTGTTCTGGATTCATCTGAACGTCGATTACCCATTTAACCTCAAGGGCATCCTGTATTTTCCAAAGCAGGTCAACCGTCTGGAGGTTGTTCCGGGACAGGTCAAGCTGTACAGCAATCAGGTCTTTGTCGCCGATAACATCAAGGAGGTCATCCCGGAATTTTTGCTGCTGCTCAAAGGCGTCATCGACTGCCCGGATATGCCGCTGAACGTTTCCAGAAGCTTTTTGCAAAACGACGGACAGGTGCAGAAGATTGCCCAGCACATCACCAAGAAGGTATCGGACAAGCTGCATCAAATCTTTAAAAACGACCGGGAAACCTATGAAAAATATTGGAACGACATCTCTGCCTTCATCAAGTTTGGCTGCCTGAAGGATGAAAAATTCTATGACCGCATGAAGGACATCCTGCTGCTGCACACCATCGACGGGGAGTACAAAACACTCGAGGAGTACCCGAAGGCGGACGAAAACAAGATTTATTATGTCACCGATGAAAACCTGCAGGCACAGTACATCTCGATGTTCCGCCAGAACGGGCTGACCGCTGCGGTGCTGACCCATGTGATCGACCCGCACTTTATCAGTATGCTCGAATATAAGGAACAGGAGAAGCTCAAATTCCTGCGCATCGACTCGGACCTTGGCAGCGCGCTCAAGACCGAGCAGACCGAGGAGGAGAAACAGCAGCAGGAGGAACAGGACAAGCAGCTGATCGGACGTTTTAAACAGGCGCTGCCGGAGGAAAAGCTGGAGTACCAGGTGGAAAGCTTAAAGAGCGATGAAACACCGGCAGTCATCCTGCTGTCCGAGTATGCCCGCAGAATCCAGGATATGAGCCGCGCCTTTGGAGAAAGCTTCGGAGGTCCTGCACAGGTGACTTTGGTGCTCAACCGTGAGAACCCAATCATCCGCTCGCTGGAGACGCTGCCGGACGAGAAACGCGAGCTGGTCTGCAAGCAGGTGTATGATTTGGCACAGCTGGCACACAAGCCGCTGAGCGCAGAGCAGATGCAGGGCTTTATGCGCAGAAGTATGCAGCTGCTGGGCATGGTCACCGGGGAAAGCCATCAGTAAACCGACCGGCAGTCCACAACAAAGGAGGAGCAGGGATGACAGAACAGCAGAAGCTCAGGGAGCTGCTGGAAAACAGCAGCCACATTGTTTTCTTCGGCGGAGCAGTGTCGACAGAGATATATAAGTTAGTCCACCATTTAGGGCATAAAAAAATTATGACTTGAAGATGATTTCTTTTACCTGGTTATCATCAAGTTGGATTTCTGCAATGATGCTATGCCAAAAACGCTGTTTTTCTTCCCGGTCCATAGATTTGTAGGATAATTCAAAATTAGAATCAAGCAGCTGACGCAGGGCGGTAAAATCTATTACCTGCGCCAGCTGCTTTTCTTCCTGTTCGGCTTTTATTATAGCATCACGGAGGATAGTAGCCTGCGCATTATAATCATCATCGGAGATATTGCCACCCAGGTAGATTACATTCAGACGGCGCAGTTGATCTCTTAATTTTGTGGTATCAGCCTTTTTGCGTTTCTTTTTGGGAGCTGCCGCAGAAAGCTGCAGTTTTGCAATATAGGATTCCAGAGATTCTCGCAGGTGGGCAACAAGATATTTTTCAAGGTTGCGTTCGGACAGCTGCCGGGAGTAGGTGCAGCGCCCCAAAGATTTGGCACTACAACGATAGCCATAGTATTCTTTGCTGCGGTCGCTGGGATATGTTTTAAAGGTGGCCTTGAGTGTGCAACCACACACAGGGCAACGCAACAATCCGACAAATAGATAATGACGATCCCCTTGCGTCGATTTTATACGGCGTTCTGGGTACTGTATATCCTGCCAATCTGCTGCGCTTATATATGCCGGACAAAAATCTTTGATGCCGCGCAGCTCACCGGTATAAATTTTATTGCGAACTACTTTTCTCCAAGATTGATGATCCCGGGATATACCATACTCAAGATTGGTTTCCCTGGCGGCTCGGCGGGTATTGTGGTATTTTATCATTTTGTCCCAAAAGGCAGCCGTAGCGCTTTCTGTTTCTGGGTCCTTGACAAGTTTGCGCACGCCGTTGATTACTTCGGCTTTGTAACCGTATGGAGCCATCGGACCGCCAAAACAGTATTCACCGTTTCGTACCTTGTTGTCAAAGACAAATTTGATCCTTTCAGATGTGCGGTCTGCTTCGTTTTCGGCAACGGAAAGCATGATATTTACTTTTAATCGCCCGTCGGCGGTGGTGGTTTGGTAATCTTCCAGAATAGTCTTCCAGGCAACGCCGTATTTGTCTAATACCGCTTGCACTTGATGATAGTCGTGGACATTGCGAAACCAGCGATCCAGCTTTGTGAACAGGATCAAGTCAATTTTTCCGGCCTGTACATCGGCAAGCAATTCCTGCATGACTTTCCGGCGCATGACAGGTTTGCGGGCACTGAATCCTTCATCGTGATAAATGTGTACGACCTTATAATCGTGGTCGATGGCGTACTGCTTTAGGGCTGCTTCCTGGGCTTCCAGGGAATAGCCGTGCAGTGCCTGTTCTTCGGTGCTGACGCGGATATATAGCGCGGCCCGGGTAATGGTTTTAGGCGTATTTGACATGATATAGTTTTCCCCTTATTTTTTTAAAGTTGCCCTGTACATACTGTGCAGGCGTGATACAATATAGATGGAACTTCTTTTTCACGGTTTTCTTTCCATTGATGAACCGACTCCTTGAGGAAAAGCCGCCCGATTATCTGCCGGGCGGCTTTTCCTGTGTATTAAGATTTATTGATTAACCATATCAAAAAAGGTTGATTCAGAAATGATGGAAAGCTCACAGCCCTTTAAAATATAACCTTCTGCCTTTTTCATTTTTGTTGTTTTTCCGTTTTTTACAGATGATGCAAATTCTTCAGAACCAACAACGAGAAAGTTAGTTTTTTTAGTAATATTATCAGCATTGATACCACCCAAGTCTGCAACAATCTGCATGGCATCTTGACGTTTCATAGATTTCAGTGCGCCAGTAAATACGACGGTTTTTCCATAAATAGGATGTGATTCGTCAAAATCGTTGTTTTCTGTATGAATTGATTTTGATGATAATTTTGTTTTTTTAAAAAGATTAGCAAAATCTTCTTCTGAATATTTTTGCAGAATGATAGAACGTAATTCGGAGTAACATAGCTGAGTTGTAGTGCAATCTGATAAGGCACGATGTTCTTCTGGATTTGCAATTTGAAAATAAGCAGAAATATCACTTAATCTATGGTGTTCAAGGGAAGGAAGAGTTTTGCGAGCGATACGCATAGCGTCAATAAAGTCATTGGAAAAAACAAGACTGTTTTCTTGAAAAGCATCATATAAAAAATTAACATCAAAATTTATGTTATAACCTACCAGAACATCATTCGAAACAAAGTTATAAAAATCCTTGCTGATTTCCGAAAATGTAGGGGCACTTTCCAACATTTCATTTGTGATACCTGTGAGGTCCGTTATAAAGTCATCAATTTGATTTTGAGGGCGAACCAAAGAGGAAAAACGGTCAACAACTTCACCGCCCCGTATTTTCAAAGCACCGACTTCAATAATCTCACAATATTCAAAATCAAGCCCGGTTGTTTCAATATCCAGAATAGTATAATCAAGAGGTAAGGCGATAAAGCTTTTTCCTTTGTGTTCTCTGATGGGGAAGCTGCTTTTTAACGTTGTTGCGTCGTTTATTATTAGTTTCATAATGTCACCATCCTATAGTTTGACAAAAAGAGTTTTTTATTTTCGTGTGGAAATTTGGAGAAGCAGTCCTGGTGCCCTTTGCTATCCTATATGAAAAACCAGTAGAAAAGTGTATAATGGTCTTTGAAAGCGCTTTCAAATTTTGATTTGAAAGGAAATCTAAAGATGAAAACGACAGAACAGATCCAAAAAATGAAAGAAGCAATCATCAGAATGATAGGAGGCATCGACGACGAAAAAGCCATAGAAAGGCTGCTGCAATTCGTAAGGTATCTGTATTATAAAAAATAATCACCAACCTGCCCGGCAATTTTGCCGGGCTTTTTTTATGCCATATTTTTCCAGCATCCACGCCCCAGTTGCTTATTTATATTCCCGGTGTTTGCTTAATCTGGTCTATCAGCTTTTCGATCACCTTCCATTCTTCTTCCCCCAGCGACGCAAACGCCCGGAAAACAGACTTTGCAAATTCATTTTCACCGTACATGATGCGATCAATCGCGGCGATTGCGTCCACGTCGGTTTCTTCCCGGAACATTTCCCCGCTGCCGGTTGTCAACCATTCTTCGCTTACATTGTATTCGCGGCACACGTCACGAATAAATCGGGGCGTTGCAGCACTTTGGTTGTTTTCAATCTGACCGATGACAGCTTGCTTTAGAGCAACCTTTCCCCCAAACTGTGTTTGTGTTAAACCGAGACTTTTTCTTAAAAATCGGATTCTTTCGCCTTGCGTGGAACAAACAGTTTGTTCCCGGAACATTTCCCCGCTGCCGGTTGTCAACCATTCTTCGTTTACGTTGTATTCGCGGCACACGTCACGAATAAATCGGGGAGTTGCGCTCCTTTGATCGTTTTCAATCTGACCAATAACGGCCTGTTTTAGGGAAACCTTTTCCCCGAACTGTGTTTGTGTTAACCCGAGATTTTTTCTTAAAAATCGGATTCTTTCGCCTTGTGTCAAATAGAATCACCATCCTTTCAAAAAATAGAATAACACATAAAATACTAATTATCAATATTTTTAACGAAAAAACTATTGACATAAACACTGATAAACATTATTATAATACTAATAAATAGTTTTCAACAGAAACAGGATAAAACGCAGTTGTGTCTTAGAAGATAGAGCGGAGGATGAAAAGTGGAAGAAATTAAAAAAAGGCTTTGTGCTTTAGAGGATAGAGCGAAAAAAGAGCAGGAGCGAGCGGCAGACCCAAAACGCAGATATGCGCTTGACTGGTATGTGGAAGAAAGCGTGGACTGGTTGCGGGAACACGCGGTGCGATTAGTAAAAGAAGAAGCAAAGACCCGAAAGCGACAAGCAAGAAAAATTGCTGTGCTTGCGGCAACAAGCACAGCAATTTCAACAGCGACCGCTATTTTGATGATGCTTCTTCTTCATAAGCGGCAATCACCAGAGCAGCGACATTGTTTACAGCGCGAATCAAGGAATCTTGCAAATCTTCATCCGTCGATGAATGAATGATTTCATTATGAACTTTACGCTGAAACAATTTGATTGCTTCTAAAGTAGTCAAAAAAACACCCCCTTTCTTTATACATAATATAACATTCGGAAGGGAAAGAAAAGGCGGCGCAGGACAAAGAGAGGATGAAAAGAATGTTGAACACAGCATTTAATACAGCAGATAAAAACAAGATGGGGACAGTGATTGCAGTAGCGCAGAAGTTTATGGAACTGTCGGAAAGCCAAAAGCAATTTATTTTAGGTTACATGGTAGCGGTTGAGCAGCAGGCAAAAGCCGCAGAGATAAAACAGGCATAGAAGGAGGGAAAAACGATGGCAGAAGTAAAAATGGTAAACTTCAATCCACAAAAAATCATGCAGGCAATGATGGATATTTTCGGGGACCGTTACGGGGCAAAGATTACCGTAACGGTAGAACCTAAAACAACAGCATTGGCGGTTATCCCAGCGGACAGGGAAGAAAAGCAGAAGGTAGCACAGTAGACGACAACAAGGAGAATCGGAAAGATGGCAGGAATTATAATTTTGATTGCCGCAATGAGCGCATACATTTTCGTGTTGTGCGGATTGTGGGGAATGACAGTGCTGGCGGAAAGGCTGATAAAACAGAAAAAGAGGATAATAAGCCGATCAAAACGCGGGACAATCAGACGGGGGGCGTAGCAGATGCAGAAAATGAAAGATTTTTTTCAAGCCCAGGGCGTAGATGTGCCGCAGGGGGCAATATATACGCGTTGGTTTGTCGAAAACGACCTGCCGCTGTTTGTGGCGTGTACACAGTGCGGCAAGAAAATGATGCTTTTAAAAGCATACGTTGACAGCGAAGGGAATCCATACTGTGCTGATTGCGCAGTACCGGAACCAGAGCGGCAGAAAAGAGCGAAAGAGAGGGCAAGAGCGGCAGACCCCGAAATCGAAGCCACGCTGAATTACATTTTCGGGGACTAAAAAAAGAGGGCGACCCGCCGGAAACGGGCCGCCCACCTTTTGGGAAATGCAAACGCTTAAACGTTTGAAAAACTATATCACAATCATTGTATCAAAAAGCGCTTGCAAAGTCAATAAAACCGCCGCGGGGAGCCGCGAAAGCGGGCTTGTAATGGGTATTAACATATCAACGTTAAGCCTACCAAGAAAGATTGATAACCAGAGGGGAGAGGATAATAGCAAGGGGGAGAAGCAGATGGGGTACAGTGGGGAAAACTACGAGTTTTTATTCGACAAACCGGGGCAAATCGGAGAAAGAGCCTTTGAAGCATTACACCATGCGGATGTAATGAAATACAGAGCGAAAACCATCAAAAGCGGGAATATTGTCGAATGTGAAATCTATCCTATCTGGAACACCAGAGGGCAGGCGGCAAAGGCGAAAAAAGCCACAACCAGACAGGCCCAAAAGAACCTCAATGAAAAGAACGCAAAGAAAAACCTGATAAGAAAAATCAATACCAATTTCACAGAATCAGACCTGTGCATAACACTGACATACAAAGGGCAAGTACCAGACGAAGCCCAGGCAAGAAAGGACATCCAGAACTATATAAGGCGTGTAAAGGCATACCGGAAAAAGAACGGAATGGACGAACTGAAATACATCTACGTCATAGAGTTTGAAAACGGGGAAGGCCGGAAGAAAACAAGGGTGCATCATCATGTGATTATGAGCGGAATGGATAGGGACGAAGCAGAAAGGCTATGGGCCAATGGTTGGGCGAATACAAGGCGATTGCAGCCGGATGAATACGGACTGGAAGCCCTGGCGCGATATATTGCGAAAGACCCAAAAGGGAAAAAGCGGTGGAGCGCAAGCCGAAATCTGAAAGAACCGAAAGTAACCACAGCAGACACAAAGTTTACAAAGCGAATGGCGGAAAGGCTGGCGGAGGACTTTGAAACGGACGGCCCGCAGATATTTGCAAAGCTGTTCCCGGATTGTGTGTTAAACGATTGTGCTATTTTCCGATCTGATTTTGTAGCGGGGGCTTATGTATACGCAAAAATGAGGATAGACCCCCAAAAGGTAAAAAGAAAGAGAGAGAAAGAACGATGCAAGGAAAGATTTTAACAATGGGGAGCCTGTTTGACGGTTCGGGCGGTTTTCCCCTTGCCGCCGAAATGTGCGGAATAGTGCCGGTGTGGGCGAGTGAAGTAGAGCCGTACCCGATAGCAGTAACAAAAAGTCGTTTTCCTGCTATGGAACATTTAGGAGATATAAGCAAAATAAACGGGGCGCTGATTAAGCCAGTGGACGTTATTACATTCGGTAGCCCTTGCCAAGATATGAGCATAGCGGGAAAAAGAGCGGGAATCAAACACACGGCGACCGGGGACAAAGAAACAACCAGAAGCGGCCTGTTTGTGGAAGCTGTGCGAATTATTAAAGAAATGAGGGAAGCGACAAATGGAGAATATCCGACTTTTGCAGTGTGGGAAAACGTCCCAGGAGCCTTTTCCAGCAACAAAGGAGAGGACTTCAAAACCGTCCTTGAAGAGCTTATCAAAATCGCAGAGCCGGAAGCCCCCGCGTTGCCTGCGCCTGATAAAAAGGGATGGCCAACAGCGGACGTTATCGTGGGAAACGGATGGAGCATTGCTTACAGAGTTTTTGATGCTCAATTTTGGGGAGTGCCCCAGCGTAGAAAAAGAATCCACCTTGTTGCAGATTTTAGAGGACAACGTGCCGGAAAAGTATTATTTGAGCGCGAAAGCCTGCGAGGGGATTTTAAGGAGAGCAGAGCGCCGCGGCAAGGAACTGCCGCCGATTCTGAAAGAAGCACTGAAACAACAGATAAAAAGGGCGGGATAACTGCATATAGTTTCGATTCTCTTGCCAGCAACAGCATGAAATCTAAAAATCCGCATAGCGGTTGTCGTGTGGTGGAAATCAGCAAAACCCTTGATACGACCTACCCTGATCCAAGCAAGAATCAAGGGGGAATTGCAATAGTACAACAGATATACGATTGCAGAGGAAACGAGGACGGAAAAACCGCACCGACCATTACAGGAGATCATAACAACAGGGTAACAGATTATACAGCCTGTATCGTAGAGCCGAAAACGTATTGCCTGCAAGGGAGCATGATCGGCCGGCAGGACAAAAACGGTCCGCAGGGGGATGGGGTAAATGAAAATATCTCTTTTACCTTAAATGCCACAGACCGCCACGGGGTAGCGTACAGTATAGGAAACGGACAGATAAACAGCTTAAAAATGGAGGAGGTTTGCAAAACATTAGACTGTATGCACGACAAGCAAGCAGTTTTAATAAACAAGCCGCCGCAATACATTGTTCGCCGCCTGACCCCGACCGAGTGCGCAAGATTGCAGGGATTCCCGGACACGTGGGGACACCCGGACAAAAAGACGGAGCTTACAGACGTGGAATATATCTTCTGGTTGGATGTGCGGAACACACACGCAGCCATAAACGGGAGAGCCGTCAAAGAGTACACAAAGGCGCAGATGCTGACATGGTACAACAAGCTGCACACGGACAGCGCGGAATACAAAATGTGGGGGAATGGAATCGCCCTGCCACCAGCGCTATATGTGATGCAGGGGATAGCGGAAGAAGCAGAAAGAGAAAGGGAATAAACATGGCAAGAACAAAGACAAGCGAAATTTACAACCATGAGGGCTACACCGATCCAACGGCCTACTTTGGCATGATGGAGAAGGGCGGAACAAGTGACCGCAGCCAGATTACCCGCGACATACGCCGCAGCGAAATTTATTACATAGCCCCAGAAGGAGAAACCCCATTAGAGCGAAAAAACAGGCCGGGAATTATTGTATCAAATGACCAAGCGAACAGGGTAAGCGATAGCTTTGAGGTTGTATACCTGACCACAAAAAATCGACGCCATTTGCCGTGTGACGTACCAGTAAAAGGACCGGGGGCACCGTCAGTAGCGCTGTGCGGGAAAGTGCATACAGTTTATGCAAGCCGGATCGGCAACTATGCAGGAGCGGCTACCGAAGCGGAAATGAAAGAAATTGACCGCGCCCTAATGTATGGGCTGGGAATTATAACCCAAGAAAAACCAAAATCAGCAGAATCCAAAAGCAGGGAAACAGTAGCTACCCCACAACCAACAGGAGAAAACGCCAAACTGGCGACAGAGCTGGAAAAGACGATAATAGAACGCGATTTGTATAAAAAACTATATAATCAGCTGCTTGGCGAGATTATGACAAGAACATACAAGGGGGAATAATCATGCTGATTGTAGCGGGAAAGCAGAAACAGGAAAAAACCGCGCCGCCTGCACCATCTGAAAGCGTGGAACAGCAACACCTTTTTACCTGGGCGGCATTTCACGCGGGGAAATACCCGGAATTGGAGCTGCTGCACCATATCCCAAACGGCGGCAGCCGGACAAAATCGGAAGCCGGACGATTTAAGGCCGAAGGGGTAAAGGCAGGAGTGCCGGACGTATGTTTACCCGTTGCCCGTAACGGATGGCACGGCCTGTACATCGAAATGAAGAAGCAGGGCGGCACAGTATCAAAAGAACAATCAAAATGGCTCCACAGTCTATTGCAGCAGGGCTATTTGACGGCGGTTTGCTACGGCTGGGAAGTAGCGGCGCAGATCATAAAGGACTACCTGGACGGAAAGACCCAGCCGAAAGAACCAACCTGCGGCGATACCGTGCAATTTACTTGTAATTGCGGCCGGACATTTGCAAGACCGGAAAGCGAGTGCAAAACCAATATACCAAACTGCTACGGGACTTATTTTGCATGGGCTGACTGCCCGGATTGCGGGAAAACGTGCCAGACAGTACGAAACAAAGAGAAAAGATGACCCGAAAGAGAGTAACAAAAATCAGTAAAAAGACGTGCGATACAGCCACAGCCGAAAAGGTAATCACCTATAACCACGTTGCCAGAAGCAACTACGCGGGATGCAGGCAGGAGCACCGGACAAAAAGGACGATCTACCGCACCCGCCGCGGAAATTGGTTTGAAGCCTGGGAGAGCCGCGGAGGAATCGAAGCCAAGAAATTGAGCGAAGCGGAAGTGAAGGACAGGCTTTTAAAACTGTTTGTCCTGGATGTATATAGACGATTTTTCGACGATCTGTAAGGAGAAATAACCATGAACGAAAAAGAAATGATTCGCCGCGCTTTGATGGGCGAAAAACAGGCGCAGGAGGAATGTACCGCAAAAGGGATTGTGCTGCCGTGCCCGTTTTGCGGGAAAGAGTTAAGGGAGCACAAAACAAGAAAATGGACTGCGGCAAAGGATGAATCCATAAACAGAACGATTGTAGAGCATAAGGCAAAAACGGGATGCCACCTTGATAATTGGATTATGGATAAAGAGTTAGACCTTGAATCATGGAACACCCGCCCAGCTCCACCGATTGGAAGGTGTGGGGAGTGCAAGAACTTCAAAAAGCACAAGAACTTTACGCATCCCGAATATATGTTCGATGGGGAATGTAAACGATTCAAAAGTTTTAATTCGGAATACGCTTTTTGCAGCTGCTTTGAACCGAGGGAGGAATAGCCGTGACACGGAAACGATTTGTAAAACTGCTGATGGCGCACAAAATCCAAAGGAACCAAGCGGAAGAAATAGCCCGCGCCGTTGAACAGTATGGCAGTTATAAGGCACTATATCAAAAATTAGCGCCAGCGCTGCCGTTTTGGGAGGCTAAAAAAGGAATTGTAAAAGCATATAACCACATTGCCAAAAAGATAAAGGCCGCCGCCGCGGTGATTGTTGGCGGTTTATTGCCAAGCATTAAAAACATGATAGAGCAGCACAAAGAGCGGCAGGAACAAGAGTACAGCGCAAAAGCACAAGAGTAAGCCCACAGGGCAGAGAGAAGGAAAGCAAATGAAAACTATATCAATCATCAATCTAAAGGGCGGCGTAGGGAAAACCATTACCGCAATCAACATGGCTTATATCCTATCGGATATGGGAAACCGCGTCCTTTTGGTGGACAACGACAAGCAGGGCAACACAAGTAAGTTTTTCGGCGTACACAGTTACAAGCGCCCGAGCCTTGCGGAAGTGCTGACAGAAAAGGGATTTCCGACGCTGGAAGCGGTGGTGCAGACGGAATACAAAGGGCTGGACGTGCTGCCCGCAAACATGAACCTGTTGAGAGCCGACAAAGAAATCCTGATGGATTGCACACGCCCGCAGCAGACCCGTTTGAAAAAGGCCCTGGACGACGTAGCGGAACTGTATGACTATGCCGTGATAGACAACGCGCCTGATTTGGATATGGGAGTTATTAACGCCCTTGTCGCATCGGATGATATTATCATCCCGATGAAGGTTGACAAATTTGCCTTTGACGGAATCGAAAAGCTGATCGAACAGGTAGACGCGGTGAAAGAGTTTAACCCAAAAATCAAAGTAGCGGGCTGCCTTATTACTATGGCACAAAGAAACAACGTACATACGCTGGGGCAACAATTTTTGAAGGAATACACAGGGCTGCCGCTGTTTGATACGGTAATCCGCAAAACAGTAAAGGTAGACGAAAGCACCTTTACAGGCAAGCCCCTGCCGATCCACTCAAAGGGCTGCACGGCGACAAAGGACTATCTGTGCATGGTAGATGAATACCTAAACAAAAAACGTGACCGGAACTATCACAAAGGGGGCACTATAAATGGCTAAATTTACGATGGCTGATCTATTGAACAGCCAATCAAAAAAGACGGAGGAACGCCCAGCGTTTGAAATCCGGCATATCCCCATTGATAAGCTGAAACCGTCAGCTAAAAATCAATACGGAATCCGCGGAATAGAAGAACTGGCGGCAAATATTGAAATGCTGGGGCTATTACATAATCTTGATGTAAAGGAAGCAGACGAAGCGGGCTATTATGAGATCATAAGCGGGGAGCGGCGGTATCAGGCTTGCAAGCTGCTGTATGAGAGCGGGAACCAGGACTTTAAGACCCTGCCCTGCAAAGTGGAAGCACTGACCGAAAACAAAGCCATATCGGAATTAAAGCTGCTGTATGCCAACGCCGCCGCGCGGGAGTTGACAGACTACGAAAAGACCTACCAAGCGGGCCGGATAAAAGAGATATTGCAGGCGCTCAAAAAGGACGGCTATAAATTCCAGGGCCGTATGCGGGAGATTGTAGCGGATATGCTGGATGTTTCCCCCGCACAGATGGGGCGAATGGAAAGTATCAATAAAAATTTGTCGCCGGAATTTAAAGAGGAATTTAAGGCGGGAAATATCGGGATTACAACCGCCTATGAACTATCAGGGCAAAGTGAAGCGGAACAGGCGGCAACGCTGGAAGCATACAAGGCAGAGGGAGCCGAAGCACTCAAAAAGCCAAAGCCGCCAAAGGTAACACCGCCGGCAGCCGCACAGCCGCCAAAGGTAACACCAACAGCGCCACAGCCGCAACCGTCCGGGAAACCCGAACAGTTAGAGTATAAGAGCCACGCGGACGCATTGCAGGCGCTGTACAGCCTTGCGGACAGGCTGGAAAGACAAGCGCCGATAGGCCGCGGGGAAATGGTGCGAACGATACGGGCAGCGGCGCGGATGCTTGAAAAGGACGAAAATCAAGTTGAGTGGGGCGAGGTAAGCCCGGAAGCCGAAAGGCTATACAACAACTTAAAAGAGAGGTAGCAGAGAAATGAACAGCAAAAAGATAACAGAAATCATATCGGGGGGAATGACGGTGCTTGTTTTGGTGGCAATAATCGCGCTTGTAACGGCGGGAGCGATTGGAGCCGTAAAGTTGGTATTTCACGCGCTGGCGTGGTAGGAGGTAGCGGGATGCAGTATCTAATTTTTGCGGAAGTCGATGGGATATACAGCGAGCGACAAGGGGAATATCTGGCCTATATCCGTTTTGATTGCCCGCCGCTTGACACGCTGGAATCTGCACAAGAGAAAATAAAAGAGATTTGTTTAAACAGCGAATACAAAATACAAGATTTTAGAATATTTGTAGAATATCCAACAAAGGAAGGTAGCGCAAATGGCACACAAGAGCATGATAACCGATGAAGTGAAAGAGATGATCCGCGAGGTAGCAAAGGAAACGGCAAGCGCAGTTTGCTTTGAAACCGCCGCGGGGGAAGTGGACTATTACAAGGCTATGGAAGCCCTGCTGTGCAATTACACAAAGCTGGCCGCGCTTGTGGAGAATGAAGCGGAATATATCAAAGTAGAGCTGCAAGGCAAAAGCAAAGGGATTGTTTCCTTTTCGCCCGGTAGCGGCGGATACAGCGGGACAAAAACCGACGACGAAATCATAGAGGAATTGCAAAGGCAAAAGGCAATCCAGTACCACAAAACAAAGGCGAGGTTTGACGAAGTAGACAGAGTGATCAGACTATTTCAGAATCGAAAGGAATTTAACGTTATCAGGATGTATTACTTCGGCGAGGACGCGCAGGGACACAAGCAGGACAAGCCCTACACCTTTGAGGAAATCGCGGAAGCCCTGGACAAAATGGGTTTGCTGAAAGATGAACGCACAGCCCGCAGATGGCGCAGCCGGATCGTAAACGATATGGCCGTTTGTATGTTTGGCAGCGCGGCAGCCGTAGGGGCCGGAAGGACAAGGGGAAGAAAAAGAAAGGAAGCAGTATAAAACGTGATAGGAACTATCACAAATTACCCGTAGCGGGGCGCACAGGGGCTTGACAGGTGCAAAAAGTTGCCCGATTGCCGCCCGATTGTTGCCCTGTAACATCCCTTTTATCCATGATATGATAATTACAATCCGAAAATCGAAGGAAAAAGGAATCTGCAAAAGGCCCTGCGCAAATGTGCGCGGGCCTTTTATTTTACCATCGAACGCAAGGAGGAAAGAGGGAATGACACAGTTATTTCATGGCGATTGCTTAGAGATTATAAAGAGCATACCCGACAGCAGCGTTGACATGATATTGACTGACCCGCCGTATAAAATTGAAACCAGCGGCGGGGGAATTTATAAGCAAGGCAGAAAGGAATATATAAAAGATATTGGACAAATGAGCAACGGATTTTCAGAAGAAATTTTAAACCAATGTTGCAGAGTAATGAAAAAGATCAATATCTATCTGTTTTGTAGCCAAAAGCAAATAACACCTTTATTAGATTTCTTTGTAAAAAAGAAGAAATGCAACTGGAATATTATTTCGTGGCACAAATCAAACCCGGTTCCCGCGTGTGGAAACAAATATCTGACGGACACGGAATACATTATGTATTTTCGGGAAAAAGGCGTAAGGGTATACGGGAGTTACGAAACAAAACGAACATGGTATTTAACACCATTGAACACAAAAGAGAAAAAGAAGTACGGACACCCGACAATAAAGCCCGTTGATATATTAAAGAACCTGATACTAAATAGCAGCGTTAAGCAAGATGCTATATTTGATCCTTTTATGGGAAGCGGAAGTACAGGCGTTGCTTGCATCAACACAGATCGGAAGTTTGTCGGGATAGAGATTGACGAAAGGTATTTTAATGTTGCAAAAGAAAGAATTGACAAGGCCGTTGCGGAAAATGCAGCGGCCTTTTTGAATAGGGAAAACGAGGGAATCAAGTGAAACCGTGGGCTGAATCCTTTTACAATAGCGAAGCCTGGCGGCAATGCCGGGAAACATTTTTGGAAAGCAAAGGCGGTTTGTGCGAACGCTGTTCCACGCCGGACAATCCAGTGCTGGCAAAGATAGCACACCACAAGATATATCTGACTGCACAAAATATAAACGATCCTTATATCTCTTTGTCGTGGGATAATCTCGAAGCGTTATGCCAGGATTGCCACAATAAAGAGCATCACAGGAGCAAAGCGAAAATCAAATATAAATTCGGGGAGGATGGGGAAATTATTTCACTATCCCCCCGGTAAAATAAAAATTTTCGGAACCCCGAACACCGAGGGGAGGGCTTAAAAATACCCTGCAAGGTGCGCGAGGGGGTGTGTAGTCCAGGGGGAGGGGTGCAGGAAAGGGGGAAGAATTATGACGGAAAAGGTAGAGTTGAGCAAAGAAAAAAGGATAAAGAAAGAGTTAGCGAAACTTAAACGGGCCTTTAAGGATTTAGACAAAAATAAGAAAATCAACGCGGAAAGCAGGATGGAAAGAGCCGCTTTTTTGACGGTTTGCTTAGAAGATTTGGAAGAAATCATAAACCAAGAGGGATATGAGGACGAATACCAGAACGGGGAAACCCAGAAAGGCACGACGCAAAGCAACGCGGTGAAAACCCATATAGCAATGACGCGAAACCTGACTGTGATTATGAAGCAGCTGGACGAACTTGTCCCGCCGGAGCGGAAAGAGAAAAGCAAACTGGCGTTACTACGCGACGAATAAGAGAGTGGGGAGAACATGGGGGAATATTTTTATATCTGCAATCGGAAAAAGTGTGAAAACTGTTCGAGGGAATGTAAACATACATCTGATGAACGGTTTGCCAAAAATCCAAAAGAGGAAAGAATATTTCTGGAATATAGGGACGGGAGTATGTGGGAGGTAGATCGACCGACAGCAGACCCGGGAGAAAGTAAGGAATGAGGGTAAATGCCGTTTAGAAACTGCATCATGGAGTATTACCACAAAATCACGCACGGGGAAATCGTAGCGGGAAAGTGGATTTTGTTGATATATGAAATCATCGTGCGGGGGCTGGAAAAGGGTGAATTTGTTTTTTCAGCCAAAAAAGCGAATAAGGCCATTAAATTCGTCGAAAACTTTTGCCATCATTGTGAGGGGCGCGAAGATTTACTAAAGCTGGAACTTTGGCAAAAGGCTTGTCTGTCCGTAATCTTTGGGATTGTGGACGAAGATGGGCTGCGCATTTTCCGCGAGGTTTTTATCGTGATCGGGCGCAAAAACGGAAAGACCCTGTTTGCATCGGCGATCATAGCGTATATGGCATATCTGGACGGTGAATACGGGGCGAAAATATACTGTCTGGCCCCGAAACTGGAACAGGCCAATATCGTATATGATAACTTTTTTCAGATGATAAAAAAGGAGCCGGAATTGGGCGACATATCGAAAAAGCGGCGTTCCGATATTTACATAGAGGATTTTAATACCGTGATAAAGCCGCTGGCGTTCAACGCGAAAAAGTCCGATGGATTTAACCCGCATCTGGTGGTAAATGACGAGGTGGCAAGCTGGCGCGGCGACCCGGGATTAAAACAGTACGAGGTTATGAAGTCGGCGCTGGGAGCCAGACGGCAGCCGCTGATTTTGTCAATCAGTACGGCGGGCTATGAAAACGATGGTATCTATGACGAATTGATGAAGCGCTCCACGGCGTTTTTGAAGGGCAACAGCAAGGAAAGACGGCTGCTGCCCTTTTTGTATATGATCGACGACACGGAAAAGTGGAACGACATCGAAGAACTGAAAAAGGCAAACCCGAACATGGGCGTGTCCGTTTTCCCGGACTTCTTCCGCGAGGAAATTGCAATCGCAGAGGGAAGCTTGAGCAAACGAGTAGAGTTTTTGACGAAGTATTGCAACATCAAGCAAAACAGCAGCGTTGCATGGCTGGACTACCAGACAGTAGAAAATGCGGGCGCTGCGGTAACATTGGAGGACTTGCGGAACAGTTACGCCGTGGGCGGGATCGACCTTTCCCAGACAACCGACCTTACAGCGGCAACCGTGATTATAGAAAGGGGCGGGAAGCTGTACGCATTTACGCAATTCTTTATGCCAGAAAACCGAGTGGAGAGTGCGCAGGCAGCGGACGGCGTACCGTATGACATTTTTATCAAAAAGGGCATTGTCACATTGAGCGGGGAAAACTACGTTGACTATAACGACGTTTACAAGTGGTTTGTGATGCTGCGGGAAAAGTACGACCTGTTTATTTTAAAAATCGGGTATGACCGATACAGTGCGCAGTACCTTGTAAACGCCCTGGAGGAATACGGATTCCAGACGGACGACGTATTCCAGGGGGAAAACCTTGCGCCCGTTATCCGCGAATTTGAAGGAATCATAAAGGACGGCGATTTTAAAATCGCAGACAACAATCTGCTAAAGGCGCATTTTCTCAACGTGGCATTAAAGCACAACATGGAAACCCGAAAATTTAGACCCGTGAAGATCGAGCAGCGGGCGAGAATTGACGGTTTTGTATCAGTCATCGACGCGATGACAGTAAGACAAAAATACTATGGAGAGATAGGCGAAATGTTAAAGAACGCGGGGTGATAAAGTGGGAATCTTTGAAACGATATTCAGACGGCCAAAGACAAAGGAGCAGGGGACACAATCGGAGTTTGTGTCGGATGGATATTTTGAAATGTTAAACGGGTATATCCCTGTTTTTACGAGCGCACCAGAAAGCGTGTATGAAATGGAGCTGACGCGGGCGGCGATCCATTCGTTTGCTACCTTTTGCAGCAAATTAAAACCGGAGATCAGCGGCAGCGCAAAGAAGCACCTGGAAAGTGTACTGCAATACCGCCCGAACCCGTTTATGGACACGTCAAAATTTTTGTACCGACTGGCGACGATACTGAGCGTAAACAACACGGCCTTTATCGTACCGATGGAGGACGAAACAGGAAACACAATAGGGCTTTTCCCGATTGTTCCGCAGAACTGTGAAGTGCTGGAATACCGGGGAAAGCCTTATTTGCGTTACACCTTCAGCAACGGCAAGCGGGCAGCAATCGAATTTGAACGGGTGGGAGTTTTAACGCAATTCCAATACGAAAATGATTTTTTTGGAGAGGACAACGCAGCGCTAAAACCCACCATGCAGCTGATCCACACGCAGAACGAGGGAATTATAAACGGCGTGAAAAATTCGGCACGCATCCGCTTTTTGGCGAAAGTCGCAACGATGCTCAAACCGGAGGACATCCAGAAGGAGCGGGCCGTGCTGCTGGGGGCCATCGGCCTGCCCGAGGA
>OOIF01000949.1_pt1 | contig 28467 bp, 12 predicted proteins | sample 1691961 | NCBI WGS metagenome assembly OOIF01 (sample SAMN06348146, study PRJEB24527) | human gut metagenome | biome: human gut; feature: ankylosing spondylitis patient; material: feces | host: Homo sapiens | place: China | collected 2015-10 | reverse complement strand
TTGGTTTCGGATATATGAAAACAGATTATCGTTTTGTCGCTAATTTTAATTGGTAACGAATCATAATATAACATTTTACACAAAATGTTATCCCAACGTAGATTAATTTTTTGAAAAAAGGATTAGTCGAACGGGAAATAAAAGCATAGCTGCGTATTTTCGCAACCAGATATAAAATCTCTAAACGACGACGAAAACATTCTAATACGTTACTTTTAGTTTGGAGTAGGTAATTGGCTGCGCTTATAGCCATTACCTTTTTCTTAAAAAGTCACCCCAAATCCTCTTACTTTGAGGGAGCAAAATCAAAAAGGTATCAAATAATGAGTATATCATTCAGCGGACTATCATCCGGCATAGACACATCATCCTGGGTAGAATCACTTGTCGCATTGCGTCAGGCGAAAGTTACTAAGCTTGAAGAAGATAAAGAATCTGTTGTGTCTATTCAAGATGTTTTGAGCAATATAAAAAGTTTCTTTACATCATTCCGTTCTACGATAGAGAAAGTCACTGATGCAAAATTTGGTATCGCTTCAATGGACTTATTTGCCCAGAATCTTGTGGCGAGTTCGGATATAAATGTTGTGACCGGCACTGCAACAACAGAAGCCGAGGAGGCAACTTACAATATACAGGTTGACAAGCTTGCATCAAGCACCGAGGCTGCAAGCAACCAGAATTTTACGACAACCGTGATAGAAACCGCAACAGCGACTCTTGGTACTAAGCTTTCTGATATTGGGGTAAAAACAGGACAAATAGGAGTTACTTCTAATGGAAATCAATATAAAATTTCCATAACAGAAGAAGATACGATAAAATCTTTAATAGATAAATTACAGGCTGTCGGTGTAGATGCTAATTATAACGAAAAGACAGGTATTTTCAGTGCTAATATTGATGCAAGTGATATAGATGACAGCATAAGTAATACCGGAATAGTAGATGCTTTTCATCTGAGTGACAGTGTCGGCGGTTATGGCAGCGGAAAGCTTGAAACATCGGACACAGATACCCTTGTAACGACAGCCACCGGAAGCACAAAATTAAGGATGCTCGGGGTTGAAGCCGGTACATTAACAATGGAGGCTAATGGGGCAGAATATTCCTTCCAGGTAACTGATAAAACCACTATACAAGAATTTGTTGATGCAATGAAGAGTGTGAATATTGATGCATCTTTTAATAACGGGGTGCTGTCAATTGTGGATGCAGAGATTACTGACGAAGGTACGACAAATATTATTTCAGCCTTAGGGCTTGAAACAAAGGTTAATCAGAATACTCAGACAAGTGGCGGCTTGAGTTATACAGAAGTCAAAACAGCAGGTTTGAACGATAAGATTACCGAGTTTGTTTCAGGCAGCAGCGGAGTTGTAAATGTATATGATAAAACGGGAGTGCAGCTCGGCAGTGTAACAATTAGTGATAGCACAACTTTTGAAGGGTTCTTTGACCGTCTTGAGGACTATGGTATTAAAGGACGCCTTGAAGATGGTGTAATTTCTTTTAGTTCTGCAGATGGAAATTATTTAACCGGCGGATTAATGGACAAACTCGGTGTAGGAGTTGTTACAACAACAATAACAACGACATCCGGAAGCGGAGTATCTTCCGGCGGTTCGGTAAGCTATGATACTGTAAAAGACGAAACAACAACGGATTATACAACAACAACGACTACAACGACTTCAACAAGCACATCCGGCATGGGGATGACTTCTGATACAACAATTGATTATAGCACAGTAAGGCTGGAGGAAACAATTGTAACATACGAAACTGTAATTACGACAACAACTCTTACAACGCTTACAAGCGGCGGAAGTGACGGCAAAATAATTGAAACAACTGTTCTGTATTCAACAATTAATGCACTTTCTACAACAACAGTTGTAACAACAATCGGTACGGTAACAACGACTACTACAACAACAGTTACTCAATCTCTTGGAACGCGTGCGTTTGTAAACGGCATAACAAGAATTGATGTTTCTGCTTATCAGGCTTTGTCGTCAGTAAATGTTGGCAATAATAATTTATCTGCCGGCACGTATGCAATAAATTCCGCGGCGGATTTGCAAAAACTTGCAGAATTGACTAACAACGGTAAGGTTACTTCTGCAAACACTTTTATATTAGGTGCCGATATAGATTTGAGCGGGGTAGAAAACTGGACTCCAATAGGTAATAGTTACAATTTCCGTTTTCAAGGTATATTTAATGGAAACGGATATGAAATTCAAAACCTTAAGCTTACATCTTCCTCTTATAATGGAAATGAAATCCAGAATGGACCTACTGATGGTTATGCCGTCGGGTTATTCGGGTATTTGTATGGCGAGGTTAAAAATCTGGGAGTTTCAAATGTTAATATAAGCTCCAGAGCTGATTATGTCGGTGGACTTGCCGGATATCTGGGTGATAATATAACGCTTAATAACTGTTATGTAACAGGCAGTGTGACAAGAACAAATGATTATGCTGATGCATACAATACAATAGCTTATTCTGCAACCGGTGGGTTAGTTGGTTATATGGCTCAACGTTCAATTGTGAAAGCTTCTCACGCTGACGTTTCTCTGACTGCAAATAACACTATGAGCGTTATAGGTACACTTGCAGGTGTAATGGGAGATTACTCTACAATAGAAAACTCATACGCAAAGGGCAGCATCACTGGTGGTAAGTATACTGGCGGCCTTGTCGGAAGTGTTTATAACAGCAACATAACAATAAAATCAAGCTTTACAAATGTAACTGTAGCTGGTAATAATACGATGGGCGGTATTCTCGGAAGTGCATATAACTCAAATTTAATGATATCGAATACTCAGTCAGGAGGTTTGATAAAAAATAATACTTCTAATGCAACTTATATTACAGCCGGAGGTATTGTCGGTCTGGTTACAGGTGAGAATTCAAGAACCGTAAGCATTTTAAATTGTACAACAAATGCTTCAATAAATATATCAACCACATCTGGTTACGAAGTATACACCGGTGGTATAATTGCTAGTAGTAGTAGTAGTAGTAGTAGTAGTAGCATTGTAAGCTGCGCTGTCAAGGGAACAATCGGCGTCACGGTAGACAGCTCTTCTGGTAATTTAAAAATTTATGCAGGCGGGGTTTACGGCTACAATTCAATATATTCTTCAGGTACTGCTGACATATCTCATACCAATGTAACTGCAGATGTATCAGCGAATGTTAAATCGTCTTCCAGCGGTACAAGCGTGTATGCCGGAGGCTTATGGGGATTTAACTACTCTCGCAGTAGTAGTAGTAGTAGTAGTAGTAGTAGTAGTAGTAGTGGCGCGATAACCGCCACGACAACGAACGGTACTGCGTACGCAGGTGGCTTGTGGGCATATGATTACGTATACAGTAGTAGTAGTAGTAGTAGTAGTAGTAGCGGCGCGATAACCGCTACGTCAACAATCGGTACTGCATACGCAGGAGGACTCTGGGGATACAGGGATGGCTACAGTAGTAGTAGTAGTAGTAGTAGTAGTAGTAGTAGCGGCGCAATCTCCGCAAACGGCGCAAATGGTTACGCCGGCGGAATTATAGCTTATGCATACAATGGACAATATGATATTCAAAAAAGTTATGCAACCGGGGATATCTACGGTAGTAAATATTCTGGCGGGATTATAGGGTATACTTATTATGGATATGCAACAATAACTTCTTGCTACACATCTGGTACAATTAGTGGAGGCGCAGGTAGTATAACTGGTGGTATAATCGCTAGTAGTAGTAGTAGTAGTAGTAGTAGTAGTAGTAGTAGTAGTATAGTCAATTCATACGTTTTGGGATATTCACCTGATATAACAGGTATTTTTATCGGCTCAAGCGGTGTTACAAGCACCAAAGATACTGGAGGGACTTATAACGCCAACTTTAACATGGTTGGTAAAAATATTATCGGAAATAACACCGGAACTTTTGAAAATGTTAATACTTGCGGTACTGATACGCCATTTGTTAATTCATATGCAAATCTTTCTGGCGTAGGTTCATCTTCTAAATCAGAAGCTAATACTGAAATTATCAAAATAGTTTCAATTGACGTAAATACAAGCACAGTGTTTGAAACCTCGACAGCTATTGATGTAAAAACAGAAACAATAAAATCAACAGCAACTATCACAAGCACGAGCAGTGAAATCCAATATAAATATACAACAATTTCCGGCGAGTTCATGAATGCAATAACTCGTATTGATACTGTAAACATGACTTCTCTCAGTGATATAAAAGCCCTAAATGGAGCTCTAGAGAGCGGAACGTACGCAATACGTACAACAGAGGATTTGAAATTACTCCAAAACTGGTCTAACCTTGGATTTTTGACCGGAAATTATTATTTTGTTCTCGGTGATAACATAAACCTGATGAATCAGTCATGGACACCTATTGCAAATTCTTATAGCCTCAATGCAACTTTTGATGGAAACGGGTACGAAATTTCTAATTTAAGTATCAAAGGCTCTTATGGAAATGCCGGTTTGTTCGGGCAGATTAGCGAAGTAAAAAATCTGGGGCTCAGAAATGTTATTGTTAACAATACAAATTCCAGCGGAAACACCGGTGCAATAGCTGGCAATTGTTCAAGTATTACAAACTGCTATATCGCAGGCAGCGGAAGTGTTACCGGAAGTGGTACTACAGGCGGGCTTGTCGGTATAGGAAAAGATATAACGTCCTGCTATTCTAATATAAATGTTGTTGGTAAAGGTAATCAAACCGGCGGATTAATGGGCAGTATATTTGCCGGTGCAACAATCGCTTTCAGCTACATAACAGGAAACGTTACTTCAAATTCTGGTAATGTTGGATTGTTTGCTGGAAGTGATAATACGACTATTAAGAGCAGTTATGCTACAGGCTCTTTAACCAAAAATGGAACCATTATAAATGGATTTTTCCAAGGTGCAGGCGGTGCTACTTTAACATCACTCGGCAATAGTTCTTTCTACAAAAATACTTCCGGAAAATATGTGTTCAATGGTTCTAACCTTTCCTCCATGCCTTACAACTACAATACAAAACAGGATATTGTTGATGTAAGAGCTCCTTATAAAGTTCTTTTTAGCACCACATATACAGCTTCGGGGACAGACGGTTCAATTGTTACTACGAATATTACAACTAAAACCGAAACAATTTCCGAAACCCAGACTGTTCCCGTTACATCTTCTGTAGCTATGACTGCTGAAACAACTTTCTCGCAGTTGGGCATGACTTCTGATAACGAAACTATTTCCGGTGTATACAATGGCAAAGCCTTTACACTGACGATTACATCAGCTGATACGGTCGGAGATATTGCCTCGGCACTAGGTGATTACGGAATTACTGCAACGGTAAGAGGCGGAAGAATTTATATTAATGATTCCGAAAATGCATATATCACAAATATTTCTTCGGCTGTAAAAAATGCTCTTGGTATTACTGCGTCTATGGGTAATGGTTCTTCTTACACTGTGACAACTCATACAACAGTTACTACCAATACCATTGCCAGCCAAACTACAATTCACATAACTTCAACAGTTCAAATGAGTGAAGAAACAAAATTCTTCGAAATTGGCATGAATTCCGATAACGAATATATTAAAGGAAGCTATAACGGGAAGAATTTCTCTATCGCTGTGACACGCTCAGATACAGTAGGTGACATTATTGGAGCACTTGCTGATTACGGAATAAATGCGTCTGTGAGAGGCGGAAAAATTTATATTAACGAATCAGAAAACGCTTACATAACGAGTTTTTCAAATGGCATTAAAAACGCACTTGCTATTAGTGCATCCGGCGGAAGCGGTTCTACATATACTATTACGACAATTAAAACCTATGCAAATACTGCTCCGACAAATAATGTACTTGGAAAGGTAACTGTGACTTCTGCTGTAACAAGAGATACTGCGCTTTCTGATTTGGGCGTTACAACCGGCGAGTACAATATCTGGAACAACGGTGTTAAGTATACTGCACTAATTTCTTCTGATGAAACGGTCGGGTCTTTGCTTGATACACTGGCGCAGTTTGGTATACAGGCAAGTATTGTTAATAACGGAAATACTTCAACCATTAGACTTACAGGAAACGGTAATGCTTATGTTGCAAAATCCGCATCTATAAATAATGCTTCAAATGTTGTTGATGTTTTATTCCCTTCTGCAAATAAGACAACAACTTACAATTACAATGGCAATTTGCAGATTTACAGCACAGTAACAACGCATTCTACCGCAACAGAAGATACGCTTTTAAGTGAATTTGATACTCCATGGGGTAATACAACTCTAAAAAATGCCGGAATACTTGCTCTTGAGGTTAACGGAGAGTCAAGAAATATTACTATTACTGAAAATGATACTTTCGGAACTCTGATTGATAAATTACAGGAGGCTGGTGCTGAGGCTGCACTCATTGGCGGACGTTTATACATAAGCAGTGCAAACAATCTTTCTATTAACACTGCTGCTTCAACTTCTGCACTTGTAAATCCTAATGCAGCTATAAAGCTTACAAAAACTGCGTCTATTGATGATTTTACAGCAAGTGATTCTGCTATTGTCGAAACTGAAACTATTATTGAAGAACATACCGGTTCTGCTGCTTCTTATGCAAATTTAGATACAAAACTCGGGCTTCTGAATATTTCCAGCGGAACTATTTCTATTTACAAAAACGGGGTGAAAGCTACTATTAATGTAAATGAAGATCAAACTTTCAGCGATTTGAGAGCACAAATTTCCGCTAAATTCTCTGATGTTGATTTGAGCTTTGAAGACGGATATCTTGTGCTTAAATCTTCTGATAAGGATGCAGAACTCGATTTTGGCTCTACAACTGATACTTCTAACTTCCTTGCAATTACAGGACTTAAAAAAGATAAAGATGACAAAACTCGTGTTACAAGTGCTAGACAGCTTTATTGCGTAAATGCAGATTCAAAAGTCACAGAAGCTGGACTGTTCAAAAAAGGCGATGTTACTGCAGGTACTTTCTTTGTTGGTGATCAGAAATTTACAATTGATGAAAATACAACAATTTCAGACATAATCTCTATGATTAATTCAAGCGAAGATTCTAATGCCACTGCATACTGGGATAGCATTAATGCTCAGCTTGTAATAAAATCAAGAACCACCGGTGCTGCTCTTATTAATATAGAAGCTGGAACAAGTAATTTTACTGATATTCTCGGGTTTACACAATCTGAATGGAATGCTGACGGAACGCTTAAATCAACCAAGCTTAAAGTAGATTCACAAACGCTCGGCTCTAATGCAGAGTTTAGAATTAACGGAACTTCATTCACTGCCACTTCTAATACAATCGGAAGTGATATCTCAAGAATTAAAGGTGTTACTATAGATTTAAAAGGTCTGACTGAAGGCTCGACTGTAACTCTGACTGTAGAAAGGGATAAGGAATCTCTTGCTTCCGCAATTTCTGATGTTGTTGATTCATACAATGAACTTATGACAAACGTTGATAAAGAGCTTGCGGTAGACGGTTCTCTGCACAGTGAATCAATGCTTAAACTTATTAGAAATAGGCTGAGAAGTATTATGACAAGTTCTGATGCAGGTGCGGCTGTCTTTAGAAACCTCAACCAGATTGGTATTACAACTGACAAGGCGTCAGCAGGAAGTATAAGTACTAGCAATATTACAAAACTAACTTTTGATAAAGATAAATTCTTTGATGCTCTTAAGGCTGATGAGGATGCTGTTAAAGCTTTGATTATCGGCGGTACTGATAATACCGGTATATTTACAAAAGTTGAAGAACTTTTAGAAGATGCACTTAGAAGTGTTTCTGGTTATTTTGACTCAACTGCTAATAGTCTTCAAAGTAAAGCAAAACGAATTGATAAGAAAATAGCTGTTGAAAATCTCGCTATTGAAAAGTACAAAGCAAGATTAGAAAATAAATTTAATTCAATGGATATGTTAATCGGGCAAATGCAAAATCAATACAGTTCATTTTTGGGTTCATAAAAAATGCGGTTTGGAAATTTTCCAAACCGCATTTACTACTTTTACTTCTAGTTGATTATATCTCCGTAACCTTCAGGATTATTCAACAGATCATAATTAATCTCATTTTCGTTATCAGCGATTGCGGCCGCGACAACAGCATCAGAAGTTACGTTGAGAAGTGTTCTCATCATATCTGTAATTCTTTCGATAGTAAATAAGAACGCAAACCCTGCAACAAGCTGTTCAGGGCTTAAGCCCATACCATTCAGCACGAGTGCAATTGTGATTAAACCGGCTCCCGGTATGCCTGCACAGGTTGAAGATGCGATAATTGCAAGCAGAGCAATTTGAACAACAAGGAACGGAGTGAGTGCTACGCCGTAAGCCTGTGTTAAGAAAATTACCGCAATTACCTGAAGCATTGCAGTTCCGTCCATATTAAGCGTTGCTCCAAGAGGAAGAACAAAGCTTGAAACTTTATGTGAAATACCTCTTTTTTCACAACATGCAATTGTTAAAGGCAGTGTTGCAGAAGAACTTGCAGTGCCGAAAGCTACCATCATTGCTTCAGCCATTGCTGCATAAAGCATTAATACAGGAACTTTAGAAAATATTTTTAAAAAGATTGGATATACTATAAAGAACTGTATTGCAAAACCGAGAGCAAGAACACCAAGATATTTTGAAATACTCATAAATATATCTATGCCGAAAGATGAAACAGCAACAGCTGTAAGTGCGAATACGCCGGGTGCAGCGAAGCACATAATCCAGTCGGTAATTTTCATTGTAGCTGCGAAAATTGACTCAAAGAAACCTACAAACGGCCTGTTAATATCGCCTACTTTTGCCAGTGCTATAGAAAACATAACAGCAAAAACGATTATAGGAACCATATCACCGCTGGCTATTGAAGCAAGAGGGTTTTTCGGAATAAATCCTAAGAAAATATTAAGCAGATTACCTTTTTGCGCTTCGATTGTAGCTGCAACCTGAGCCTGAATATCAGCAGCCGTATCAATATTTATATAATGTGCTGCGCCCAGTCCGGGTTTAAGCAGTAATGCAAGTGCTGCACCAATTGTTACTGCTGCGACAGTAATAATTGTATAGTAGAAAATCATTTTTGTTCCCAGTTTCCCGAGCTGTTTGCTGTCGCCTATACTTGTAATCCCGATTACTATTGCGGAAATTACAAGCGGAATAACTACCATTTGGATTAGTCTTATAAATACCTGTCCGATAAAAGTTAGAGTTGTCATAATAACCGGACTTGGTTCCTTATGAAGCCAAATCCCGACAAGAACACCCAGAACAAGACCGGCAAAAATATGCCAGTTTCTCTTTAAGCCTAGCCCAAGTGCAATTAACACTTGCATGTGAAATTTCATATATAAATCCTCTCATATACTTATATAACTAGTCTATTGTACAATTATTTGAAGCAAATGTAAAGATTTAGTTACCTAAAATACTTTCTCCGGAAATCTTTTCCCCTTTTATAACATAACGTGCTGTTTCTGTTTTCATAAGATGGTTATCAACCAGAGAAAAAGATTCGAGGCTTAGTGTATTTATACCCGAAAAAGTATTATCAGAAAGTCTGAGGGTTATGGTATCCGTAAGCATTTTGTTATCATATGGAGCTTTTTTAGAAAACACAATCAAGTTTCCTTCAACAGTTTTTAGTGAAACTTCTGCGTTCGCTCCGCTGAAAGGATTTGACAAAGTGACTTTATCTCCTGCACGCGAAAGAGTCCAAAAATCTATACTTTGCGGTTTGAAAGTGCCGTAGCTGTTTGTATCTTCAAGTTTTGCCGTTACTCTCCAGCTGCCAAAAAACGCTTTTGGAATGTCGTTTACAGATACTCCGGCCTTAAGTGTAAAGTCCTCTGCTGCGACAACAGCACCAGTTAGTAATATTAATAATAAAATAAAAAATTTTTTCATAGATTTATTATACCACTTATTTTTATGTTATCCTATTATTATATTTACACGAGCGAGGGATTATTATGACAGAAACTAAGATTAAAATTGATGATTTGCCGACTGTTTATGATGCGAAATCAACAGAAGAAAAGATGTATAAATTTTGGGAAGACGGCGGATATTTTAGAGCAGATGCTCATTCCAACAAACCTCCATTTACCATAGTCATTCCTCCTCCGAATGTAACAGGTGTTCTCCATATGGGACACGCGTTGGACGGAACTTTGCAGGATATTTTAACCCGCTACCACAGAATGAGCGGCTACGAAGCTTTATGGCTTCCGGGAACTGACCATGCCGGTATTGCAACTCAGGCAGTTGTGGAAAAAGAACTTAGAAAAGAAGGTTTAAGCCGCCACGATATAGGAAGAGAAGAGTTTCTAAAACGTACCTGGAAATGGGCAAATGAACATAAGTCAGCTATCCTGAACCAGTTTAGACGTTTAGGTGCGTCTTTTGACCGTTCAAGAGAAAGATTTACTTTTGATGAAGGCTGTTCTGAAGCTGTAAAAGAAGTTTTTGTAACACTTTATAATAAAGGTTTAATTTATAAAGGTGCGTATATTGTAAACTGGTGTCCTCGCTGTCAGAGCGCTATTTCTGATATTGAAACTGAATACGAAACAGAACAAGGGCATCTATGGGAAATTTCTTACCCGCTCGTTGGTGAAGCCGGTGCAATCATTGTTGCTACAACAAGACCGGAAACTATTTTCGGCGACGTTGCTATTGCAGTTCACCCTTCTGATAAAAAATATTCTGAATTAATCGGAAAAACTGTTATGATTCCGCTTTCAGGCAGACAAATTCCTATTATTGCAGATGAATATGTAGATAAATCTTTTGGTACAGGTGCAGTTAAGATTACTCCTGCACATGACCCTAATGACTATGAAGTAGGCAAACGCCATAACTTTAAGCCAATCTGGGTTATTGATGAAGAAGGCAAGATGAAAGCCTGTGCAGAAGTTCCGCCTGATTATCAAGGTCTTGACAGATACGAAGCGCGTAAGAAAGTTGTTGATATGTTGAGCTACAATAACTTCCTTCTGCGTGTAAAAGATCACGAACATAACGTTGGTAAATGCCAGAGATGCAACACGACAATTGAACCGCTTCTTTCTGAACAATGGTTTGTAAAAATGGAACCTCTTGCAAAAGAAGCAATTGCAGCCGTAAAAGACGGCAGAATTACTTTTATTCCTGAAAGATGGGAAAAGAATTACTTAGGCTGGATGGAAAATATAAGAGATTGGTGTATCTCAAGACAATTATGGTGGGGACATCAGATACCTGCTTATTACCACAAAGAAACCGGAGAAATGGTTGTTGCTAAAGAAAATCCTGATCCTGAAAATTATGTACAGGATACTGACTGTCTGGATACGTGGTTCTCATCAGGTTTGTGGCCGTTCTCTACAATGGGTTTCCCTAACTCTGAAACAGATGATTTCAAAAAATTCTATCCGACATCAGTTCTTGTAACGGGCTTTGATATTATTTTCTTCTGGGTTGCAAGAATGATTACAATGGGATTGGAATTTACTGGTAAAGCTCCATTCTCAAAAGTTTATATTCACGGTTTAATACGTGATGAAAAAGGCCAGAAAATGTCAAAATCAAAGGGAAATACTATTGACCCTGTTCAAATTATTGATAAATACGGCTGCGATGCCTTGAGATTTACAATGACATCTCTGTGTACATACGGAGGGCAGGATATCAAGGTTTCTGACGAAAGATTTGAGTACGGCAGAAACTTTGCTAACAAACTCTGGAATGCTTCAAGGTTTGTACTTATGAATCTGGATGGAGTTGATAATAAACCGATTGACAGAGAAAAATTAACTCTTGTTGATAAGTGGATTTTAAACCAGCTTAATGAAACTGCAAAGACTGTTAATCAGTATATGAAAGAGTATAGAATAGGTGAAATTGCTCATGAATTGTATGACTTCTTTAGAAGCGAATACTGCGACTGGTATGTTGAAATTGCAAAAATTCAGCTTCAGGACGCAGATTTGAAGAGAAATACACAACGTGTTTTAAGATACGTTCTTGATATGTCACTTAGAATGCTTCATCCGATTATGCCTCATATAACAGAAAATGTTTGGGGCTTAATCCCGGGAGAAAAAGAAACAAGTGCATTGATAATTGCTAAGTATCCGGTTTATGAAGAAGCTATGAGCTTCCCTAAAGAAGCTGAGGAAATGAAGCTTGTGTTTGAAACAATTACATCACTGAGAAACGTAAGACAGAGTTTCAATATTCCAACTTCTGCAACTGTTGATGTAGAAATAAGGGCAGAGGGTAAAGAAAAAGAAATCTTTACTGAAATTGAAGCATATATCCGCAGACTTGCTAAGGTTAATAATATAACTTATGCGGAAATGAATGCGCAAACCCCTCCAAAATCTGCTGCGGCAGTAGTTTCTGCTTCAAAACTTGTAGTTCCGCTTGCTGATTTGATAGATTTGGATGCAGAGATTAAACGTCAGGAAAAGAAACTTGAAAAATTAACAAACGAAAAGAACTCTTTAGAAGGCAGAATGAAGAACGAGAAGTTTGTAGCAAATGCGCCAAAAGAACTTGTTGAACAAACAAATGCTCGTATTGCCGAAATATCTGCACAGCAAGTGGTTATAAAGGATTTGATAGATTCATTGAGGTAGCTTGTAGTGTAGAAATTGAGGTCAGCCTGTAGCAAAACTTCTAGTCGGGGGTTGTAATGGAATGCTGACCGACTGTTTGACTACGTACGTAGTACATACTTGCATAAGTATAAATATATGCTATAATATGTATATAAAGTAACGATGTAATGTTTTCGACAGGAAACAACAATTTGCAATGAAAAAATTTAATATTTTACAATGTAAGAGCGCTGCTTATTTTAGCGGTGCGGGCGTTGTTGCATTACATTGCTGCTTTTGTAGACTATTACAATAAAGCAGGACGTAGCAGTGGCAATATCATTCAGCGGATTAGCATCCGGATTAGATACTTCTTCTTGGGTTGAATCGCTTGTAGCATTGAAGCAGGCGAAAATTGATACGCTGGAAGAACAAAAAGAAACGGTACTCTTATCACGCGAAACATTGAATAATATAAAATCATTTTTCAATTCTTTCCGCTCTGTAATAGAGAAGGTAACAGATGCGAAGTATGGTGTAGCGTCGATGGATATTTTTGCTCAGAAAATTGCGACATCATCTGATTTAAATATCCTGACAGCGAGTGCAGCAACAGAAGCTGAGGAGGCTGAATATAATATTCTTGTGGATAATCTTGCGACCAGCACAGAGGCGGTAAGCGGTCTTAAGGTTTTGAATACAATTATTGAAACCTCAACCGCAGTCGGCAATACCAAACTTGTTGATTTGGGAATTAAAGTTGGTGAAATTGGTATTGATAATAACGGTATATATAATATTATCCAGATTGAAAAGAACGACACGATAGAGAGTTTTATTGCGAAACTTCATAACATCGGAGTTGATGCCACCTATAATTCAAAGACCGGAATATTTGGCATAAACCTTGATGACGGCAGTATTGATGATACTTTAACCATACATGATGACGGAAGCGTGGGAACAGGCATTCTTGATATATTTAATCTTCATGAAAAAGGCGGTTATGAAAGTACTTATTTGCAAACTTCGACATCTGAGACAATTGTAAATGCCGCAACAAGTTCGACAAAACTTTCAGAGCTAGGAAGTATTAAGGCCGGTAATATTCAGGTAAAGGCAAATGGTACAAGTTATAATCTTTCAATCGATGGCAATACAACCCTCGGGGGGCTTGTAAGCAGTCTTAATTCACTTGGAGTTGATGCAAAACTTGCAAGTAATGGTGTATTAACAATAAATGATGCAGAAATTGTTGACAGCGGAAATACCGGCATAATTACTGCTCTTGGCCTTGAAACTGATATTAATTCTAAAACCCAGACAGCATCGGGGTTAAAGACGGTTGTTGTGACGACGACTGATGCTGCAGCAACAGGTACAACAAAACTCTCAGAGCTTGGCAGTATTAAGGTCGGCAATATTCAAGTTAAGGCAAACGGCGCACTTTATACTATTGCAATATCAGGTTCAACTACATTACAGGGCTTGATAGATGCATTGAGTGCAAAAGGCGTTGATGCTTCCTTATCATCTGACGGGGTATTTACTGTAAAGAACGCAGAGATTATAGATAGCGGAAACACTGGTTTGATATCAGCTTTAGGGCTTCAGGTTGACGTAAATTCAAAAACACAAAGTTCAATTGATTTGCGTACTGTTGTTACAACGACAACACAGGCAGCTGCAACAGGTGCAACAAAATTATCACAGCTTGGTTCAATTACAAACGGCAATATGCTGGTTAAGGCGAATAATACGACTTATACAATTGCGATTAACACCTCTACAACATTACAGGGATTAATAGATGCTCTAAAGGCAAAAGGTATAAGTGCTGAACTTTCCGGTGATGGGACTTTAACAATCAATGATGCCGAGATTATTGATAATAATACAGGAATCATAAACGCGCTTGGTCTGAAAAAAGAAGTAAGCTCTAAAACACAGACAGCGAATAATCTGAGTTATAAGAGTGTTATTACAACATCTTCAGAGGCAACTTCTTCAACGAAACTTGGTGATTTAAGTGTATGGTCTAAAATTAGTACAAGTCCGGTTCTTACAGCTAAAAATACATCCGGCGGAACTACTTCAATCACTCTTACATCTACAATGACAATTGGCGATGTTGTAACAAAATTAAACTCGGCAGGCTTGAGTGCTGCGTTCAGTTCAAGCGGAGTTCTTGCGGTAACAGGCGGTGAAGTAAGCGGAAATGCTGCGGAAGCTCTTGGTATAAAGAGCGGCTCTGAGAATACGAGCGGAGTCTGGGCAAATGGAAATACTTTGTTCACACAGGGTGTAAACTATGCGGTTGCATCAAATACTCTCGGTGAATTAGGCATTAGTACAGCAAAGCCTTCAAGCGGTTATGCTCTTGCTGTATATAATTCTTCGAATGCTCTTGTGAAAGAAATCAGTGTAAGTTCATCAACAAGAATTGATGATATTTTTTCAGCTTTAAGCCAGTATGGTATAACAGGTACAATAGATGAAGGCAAAATAACTCTTAAGTCGAGCAACGGAAACTACATCAAGGGCAGTGTCGCAGATGCTCTGGGAATTTCAACCATAACATCCGTTATTGTCAGCAGTACGAATGCGTCCTCAACTTCTTCCATTAAGTATACAGTAACTCAGGTTGTGAGCGGAACTACGACTTTTGCACAGGCAGGCTTGAATGCTGCCGGTAAAGTGTTGGAAATTAAAACAAAAGAGAATGGGGTAACTCAGGCCTACATAACAATTGCTTCAAATTCAACAACTTTTGACAGTATGTTTTCATCACTTTCCAAGTATGGTTTTTCAGCAGCTATTAATGATGGTGTGATAACTTTATCATCAAGCCAGTATATAGTTGGCGGGAGTATGGCAGAGCTTTTGGGTATAGAAACTTATGCGACATCGGATGCTTATACTGTTGGAGAAGCAGTTACATCTACGGCGCAGCTTACTTATACAGCAACAATAGTTGCTGATTCAAGCTCATTAATAAAAGATTATATTTCTTTAGATTCAAACAGTGCAAATAATAGAATACGTATTTATAAAAATAATGACTTAGAGTATGTTGATTTTACGGTAACATCATCAACAACTTTTGGCCAGCTTATGTCTGCAATGGAAGCGCAAGGTATATCTGTATCAATGAGTAATGGTGTTTTGTCGTTCAATACTCCGCAGTATGGTGCCCATGCAGAAGATATTCCGGCATCAGGCGGAATTTTATCTAAACTTGGAATTGGTAAAAAGGATATAGGTGATATTACTGTACCTTTGAGCCAGACATCAACTATGCCAATTACGTATACAACGTATAAGAATTATACTTTGGATAGTAACAGTACAACGACTCTTGGTGAGCTTGTGACAGCGATGGCCGCTGGCACAAACTATACACTCATTTTAAATACTAGAAATAGTCGATATGTAAATGGCAGATATGAGGACTATGACATCTCCATGTACACTATGACAGTTACTGCTACAACAACCTGGAGTGAGTTCTATAATGCTTTGAGGTATTCTTATAATACGTGGGTATATTGGAATAGCAACAATAATACAATGTATTTGGGCTCTAATAGATACTCTATGACCGGAACTTTTTCAGACCTTGTCGGATGGACAACTACAATCAGGGCTAATGAAACAATTACAGCAAAAGACTATACCGGCGGTGAGGTGCAGGCATATGTTACAAACAGCTGGTCTATGACATCTTCGGATAAAGTTTATTATACAATTATTACAAATGGAAGTGCATCTGCTACAACAATTACAGCAAATACAACTTTTGTTCAGCTAGGCTTGCATGATGGCGGAAGTAGTTACCAAACCTATAATATGTATATTAGTGGCGAAGCTAAATATTTTACAATCAGGTCTAATACTACAGTAGGAGATTTTATGGAATTCATGAAAACTAATGGCGGACCTGATGTGACATTAAAAGATGGAAAACTTTCGTTCAGCTCTAATGGAGAGAAGTATCTGAGCTCTATAAATTCGAAACTTAGGGATAGATTTAATTTACCTGAATATGGCAGCTTTACTTATGGCATAACTTCAATCAGGCAAAATACTACAATGAATGATATTTTAGGTATAAGTTCTGGCGTTTATTATTTAGACTTTGAGTACTATACTCCTTATACATGGAGTGGGGGTACAGGGTATAACTCTGGTTATCAGACTTTTTCATTAAACAGTAGTACAACCATGGCTGAAGTACTTGATTTCTTGAACAATACAGTTGGAGTGAGTGCTACGCTGGTTAATGGCAAGCTTTCAATTAAAAAAGGAAGCGGCGGAAATATCTTAAAAGATATACGAGTATCTTCAACTTCTGGTTCTTATGGAAATCCGTCACTGGCAGAAGATTTCAAAAAAGCTCTGAAAATCGAGGTCGGAAAGGGATACACGTATACAGCTTCAGGGGGCAATGATTTATATACCACAACAACTTCCAAAACTCTGGGTACAGCATCGGCAGAAAACCTCGTAATAACTGCTGAAACTAAATTAACAGCTCTTGGATTTGATTATAATAGAGGATATGAGATTTTGTCATATAGAAAAATGAATAGCGCAACCAGCTTTTCTAATTCTACACTTTTCTTTACTGTAAACTCAAGCTCAACTGTTGGTGATTTGCTGGCAGCTATTAACAGTAATAGCAATTTTAATGCTACATTAAAAAACGGTAAACTTACTATTACCGGAAAAAAGATTGATAACAACAATATGACTTATATAACCAGATATAATTCAATATTTCAGGATATATTTAAATTGGAAGATGCCGGTAACAATGTTTCTTATAAAATGGGCGATGTTTACCAGAATACAAATTCTAAAAATAATACAAGAGTTGGCGACAAAAAAGCCGAAAATGATTCTAAAACACTACGGCAGCTAGGTTTGACTGCAAATGCAACAATTTCTATGAACAATACTGATGGAAATGTTACCTGGAAAATTATTACTCCTGACATGACACTTGGACAATTTATAAAAATTCTTACAGATTATGGTGTTAGTGCCAGATATGATACTAGTTCAGGTAAGCTTAATATCGGTTCATTAAATGATACTGAATGGGTTGAAACCATATCTGATAATCTAAAATCAACTCTAAAAATTAAAGGTGTCGGTACCGGTTACACATATCAGGTTATTGGAAACGCTGCATATGAAAATACTTCATCAAGAACTATTAAAACAGTTACAACACATACGGCAACAGCGACTACAACATTAGAACAGATTGATGGCTTCCAGAACGGTAACGGCAATATTCTTGTGCACAAAGCTGATGGCAGTACTGAAACTTTATACGTAGATTCAACTTCTACACTGCAAGACTTCTTTAATCAAATAGCAGCTTACGGGCTCAAGGGAAGCATAAATTCTGCAGGTGTTGTTACAATTACCGGTGACGGAAATACCTTTATTTCAACAGCTTCAGGTGGTTCAAATCTTGTATCGCTGTTAAAACTATCTCTTAATAAAACTTCTACTACAGGTACCGTAAATACAACAACAGGCTCAATAAGCTCTACTGCTCAAGTTATAGCAACTGCTGAAACACAACTCGGCAACCTTGCGTATGCAAACGGTACAAAACTGACTTTTGATTCAAGCGGGTTTGCTTCATTAGTAATGCAGACAAAAACCAGAGAAGGTTTGTTGAAAAACTTTACTGTAAACTTCTCGAAGACTTCCACGCTGGGCTCAGTGCTGGATGCCTTCAAAGCTCAGGGCTTGAACGCTTCTATAGACGCAACAGGCAGATTTTCAGTAAGTACTGATTCTCTTTCTGATTTTAACATCTCAGGTGCACTTGGTACATATCTAATGGGAGCTTCTTATAATAAATCTTATGAAACAAAAGGCGGTACACCGCTTTCAGCTTCTTCGGTTAGTACAGTAACAGCAGCCGCGACAAGGGAAACTAAACTTGCAGACCTTGGAGTTACTACAGGCGAATACAATATCTATAACAACGGGGTAAAATTCACTGCACAGATTTCTTCTGATGAAACACTCGGCTCATTTATTGATACGCTAAGCTCGTTCGGTATTCAGGCCGGATTAATCAATAACGGCTCGACCTCAAAGCTTATTATTACCGGCAGCGGCAATTCGTATATAGCAAAATCAAACAGTGTTTCAAATTCTTCTAATGTTGTGGAAAAACTCTTCGGAAGCAATACAACGGCAGATAGTTATAAATATACAGGTAAAGAAATCTTAACATCAACTTCTACATCAACGCAGGCCGCAGATTCAACTGCTCTCCTGTCAGCTTACGGAGTAACAGCAGGTGAATATTATATTTATACAAACGGTAACAGGCATACTCTGCAAATTTCTTCTGATGAAACAATAGGTTCATTAATGGAAACCCTGAGCAGCTATGGTATAAAAGCTGAACTTGTTAAGAATGGAAACAGCTCTAAAATTGTACTTACAGGCAGCGGTGATGCTTATATAGCTCAATCAAGCAATACTTCTAATGCTTCAAATATAGTAAATAAACTGTTTGGCGGAAGCTCGGCCATTGTTAATGAATCAAGCTATACAGGCTCTCAGCGGGTTACCACAAAGGTTACTGCAACTGTAGCCGCTTCTGAATCGACATCGCTGGCAAGTCTTGGTGTAACTGCCGGTGAATACTATATTTACAATAACGGAGTAAAATATACTGCGCTTATCTCTTCTGATGAAACTTTAGGTTCATTTATGAATACTCTTAAATCTTTCGGTATTCAAACAGGACTTATTAATAACGGAAGCTCGGCAAGTCTTGTGCTGATTGGAAATGGCAACTCTTATGTTGCAAAATCAAACAGCGTTTCTAATGCTTCTAATGTCGTTGAAAAATTATTTGGAACAGCCGGTCCTGATTCAAGCTTCTCATATACCGGCTCCGAGCTTCTTTATAAAACCGTTACACATACTGCTACAGCAACAGAAGATACTCTCTTGAGTACATTTGACACCCCGTGGGGGGATACAACTCTTAAATCCGCAGGAAATCTGGCACTTCAGGTAGACGGCAAAAATATTGCTATACAGATTACTGATACGGAAACTTTCGGCTCATTAATAGACAAGCTTGAAGCTGTCGGAGTGCAGGCATCATTTGTCGGGGGTAAACTCTATATCAGCGAAATGAACGGTGTTTCTATTCTAGCTAATGGAACGACATCTTCAATAATTAATCCGAATGCAAATATCCATCTGGCTTATAAAAGTTCTATGGATGGTTTTATGGAAAGTACATCTGCAATTGTCAAGAAAACAACAATTGTTGAGGAAAAAACTATGTCTGCTGCTAATTATGCAGGGCTGGATACTCAGCTAAAGACGCTTAGTATTACAGGCGGAACATTCTCTATTTTCAGAAACGGAGAAAAAGCTACTATAAACGTAATTTCTGATAATACCTTCGACGATTTACGCTCGCAAATAGCTTCAAGATTTTCTGATGTTGATTTGAAATTTGAAGAAGGAAAACTTGTTATATACTCAAAAGATGACGATGTCGAGCTTCAGACAGGAACTACCACAGATACCTCAAATCTTCTCGCAGTTACTGGATTGGCAGAAGATGAAGAAGGCCGTTCTGTAAGTGCACGTGCGCTCTACTGTGTTAACGAAAGTTCTGTTCTGACTCAAACCGGACTTTTCCGTAAAGGTGATGTTAAGGAAGGTACTTTCTATGTAGGGGATCAGATGGTTACGATTACCAATAAATCCACGCTGTCTGATATTATTTCGCAGATAAATTCTTCTGATACTGCAAATGCAACTGCTTATTGGGACAGCATTAACGGAAGGCTGGTTATCAAATCTCGCTCAACAGGTCAGGCGTTTATTAATATTGAAGCAGGTACAAGCAACTTCACTGATATTATGGGATATACAGAAACAGAATGGTATACTGACGGATCTGTGAAAAAAGCACGTATGGTTACTGACTCGCAAAATCTTGGTGAAAATTCGAAAGTATCAATTAACGGAACGACATATACCTCGACTTCTAATATTCTTACAAGTGATATAACACGTATTAAAGGTCTTACTATTAATTTAAACGGGTTAACAAGCGGTTCTGCTGTCAAGCTTACGGTTGAAAAAGACAAAGAAACCGTTGCAAACTCACTTTCTGATATTGTGGATTCATATAATGAACTTATGAAAAATGTTGATGAGGCAGTTGCAAAAGACGGAAGCCTGAAAAATCAAACAACATTAAAGATGCTCAGAAATCAGATTAGAAGTGCAATGATGAGTTCTATAGGAAATGCATCTGTATTTAAAAATCTTGATGCGATTGGTATTTCTGTTACTTCTGCAAGTGCAAATAATGTTTCTACCTCAAATGAAAGTATTATTAATCTTACTTTTGATAAGGACAAGTTCCTTGATGCATATGAAGCTGACAGTGATGCTGTTAAAGAACTGCTGATTGGTTCCGGAATAAAAGGAAGTTCTACTGCGACAGACGGTGTGTTTACAAAGGTTGAAAGTATTGTGGAAAACTCATTGCAGTCTGTAATAGGCTATTTCTCTATTGCCGATGCTGCTTATGCCCGCGAAATTAATAAAATTGACAATAAAATTGTAAGCGGAAATGAAGCTATAGAAAAGTATCGGGCAAGGCTTAATAAAAAGTTTAACTCTATGGATATGCTGATTTCTAATATGCAGAACCAATACAGCTCGTTCCTATCTTAATGCCTTGCGCAAACCTCTTTTTTAAGTTACAATCAATTTTGAATAAGGAGAGGTCTATGTCAGACGATAATGTCATTAAACTCGGGGGTAAATCCGATGGAAACAATAAGAACGAAGAAGTCTGCTGTAGTTTCTGTGGAAGGTCTAATGAGGAAGTTCTGAAAATGGTGAAAGGACCGGGGGTGAATATTTGCTCCGAGTGTGTAATGATTGCGGTACAGTACCTGATTTTGCAGGATAGAATGCTGTCTTCCGATGCACAAAAAATTCTCGATGCTTTCTGGCATAAAAATTAAAGATGAGGTTTTATGAATAAAATTCAAATAAAAGCAGAAATTCTTGCTACTTTGACAGCGTTAATGACGTCAACGCAGCCGCAAGCTTCTTTGATTACTGACTTAAAAAATATTGATGATAAAAAAACTGTTCTCGAGGTGTTAATCAGGGAGCTGGTTAATGCGAATGAGCAAAAAGCGGTGATGATTTGCTGGCTTTTGATGGAACTTATTGATAAAGATACGCTGAATGATGAGCTGTGGAATGTTATTAAAGCTCCTGAATATAACGATCATGTTAAGATGATAGCTTTTAACATGCTTAAAGACCTCGGTAATAAAATTGATTATGAAGTAATCAGCGGATATTTTGAACAGTTTAATGAACTTATTAACAGGGAAACAAAGCAGCTTCTTGAAACGGCTATTATGAATCCGGAAGCACAGATTGATTTTATGGATTTTCTGAACGCAATCAGTGACAGCGATAAAATTATTCTTATAAAATCTCTTGAAGAAGATTATGCCTATGATGCCCTTGCAAATATCCTTATTCCTGTATTTTTATACTATATTGATACAGAAGTCGGGTATACAGCTCTGGAAATTCTCGGCCGTTCTAAATCACAGCTTGCTTATCATGCGCTTGAAAATGCAAAAAAATATGCAAAAGAAGATTTGCTCTCAAGGATTAATAAGGCTCTCTCTGAACTTAAAATGGCCGGTGTAAGGGTTGATAATACAGAAGAATTTTACAGAAATATTCTGCAGGAATCAAAGCCGTATAAAATTTATACTTCTTTCCCTGACGGGCATGGCAACATGGCGATTATTTTCTCAAGAATACGAGCAAATAAAACATTGCAATTTCTTGCAATTGTTATAAACCCTAGATATGGAATTCTTGATTCTTTCGGCTTTAATTCAATGACAGAACAAGATTTTTATAAAATCGTTGATAAGTTTTATAATTATCAAGAAAAATATGAGATAAATGCAGGTGTAGCAAAGTATCTGCTTGAGCAGGCTGAAGAAAATTCGCACTTGAACAACGACCCTGTGCCGTATGAATATATCTGCTGGCAGAGTATTCTTCTGGATATTGAGGCTGAAAAGCCGGCTTTTTATCTGGAAAAGAAAGAGTTAAACCAGAAAGATATTGATAAACTTTGTCTTAGCGATTATGTGCAAAACTGGTTCTTTGACGAAATTACTTCAGAAGAATTTAAAACTTTTATAGAAAAATTGTCATCAGAATTTAAAGCAAATAATTTTAATGTTGATTTAGATAAGTTTGTCGCAGATAACTTCGACAGTATTTATAGCGCGCAGGAACTGGCTTATAAGCTTATTATGTTTAATATGGCAGCCTACTTAAGAATGCTCAAGGGTGATAAAGAACTCGCAGAAATATTTTATTCGCTGGGCTCTAATTACAGTTTCCTGACAAACATTATTAGAAAAAGTATTTACGAGTATTATGTCGGCAAGCGCTATATTCTGAAAAATCAAAGAAAAGCTTCAAATATATTTGAAAAACGTACTAAGGCTAATACCGATGATTTTAAGCTGCTGCAGCTTGATATGATAATCTCCAGCATTGAAGCAAGGTGGGTAGATAATGCATAAAATAATGGCGCTTGATGTCGGAACAAAAAGAATTGGCGTTGCTTTGAGTGATTACTTGCAGGTAATTGCAAATCCATGTACCTGTATTCAGAGAGAACCCGAGCAGAAAGCTATAGAAGAGATTACTAAAATAGCAAAAGAAAACAGGGTTGAGAAAATAGTTGTAGGTGTTCCGTACAATATGGACGGTACTTTAGGCTTTCAAGGAGAAAATTGTATAGAATTTTCACAAAAATTAATTGGTTTTGATATAATATTGGAAGACGAAAGATTAACTTCTGAAGAAGCAGAAGAAAGGTTAAAAAGCCGCAAGGTCGATTTTAGAAAAAATAAAGGACTTGTCGATATCGAAAGTGCCTGTATAATATTAGAACAGTATTTAGGGAAATGATTATGAGCGAAGAAAATCAGGAAATGGAACAACAATTCGTAGAAATCTACGGTGAAGACGGACAAATTGTAAAATGCGAAATATATGATGTTATAGATTTTGAAGACAAGACTTACGCACTGCTTCTTCCTGTAACAGAGGATGAAGAAGACGATGATTCCGAAGTTATTGTTATGGAGTATATCGAAGAAGGCGAAGACGGCTATTTCCAAAACATTGAAGACGAAGAAGAATTCAAAAAAGTTTGCGCTTTTATTGAATCATTAGATGATGAAGAGGATGAATAGTTTTGTTTGAACGTTTTACGGAAAAAGCTGTTAATGCAGTTTATGAAGCGCAAAATCTGGCAAGAGAAACCTGCTGTGATGAAGTTATGCCGGAACATCTCCTGCTGGCACTTGTCAAAGAGGCAAAAGGGGTATCGCTAAAGTTATTTAGAATGTACAATGTCACTTTTGAGGCAATGTCAGATGAGGTCGGAAAATGCCTTAAAAAAGCATCGCGTATTCCTGAAAATATACCTTTCAGCCATGCAGTGAAAGATATCTTGAAACATACACTTGATCTTGCTGCAAAATCCGGTAATTCAAATATTTTATTTGAACACCTGTTTTTGACTGTTATTACGGAGAAAAATCATAATATTCAGGAAATATTGAGGAAGTTTGATTTTGATATCTATAATTCAAAGGATATTTTAACAAAACTTGTTCAAAAAAAGATTAAAAGGCTTGAGCATCCTGAAGCAGAAGAAGATGAAGACAAAGGAAGTTCTTTTGAAGCTGTTTATGAAGGCGAAGCTCTTTCCGATGTTTTTGACAGAGCTGTGTCAAAACTTTCAGCTGCAGGGTACGAAATTCTCGGTACAGAGCAGATAATGGCTTCAATTCTTGAATCTTCAAATTCAGAGCTTGTGGAAACCATTAAGAAGTACGGCTTGAACTTTGAAAATTTTGAAGCGAAACTCGCAGAACAAAGCTCCAGACAGGCTGAGTATGAAGGTAAGAAAATTATTTTTACTCCAAATGCTTTTCTTGTGATGAATTCGGCGCTTCAAACGGCAAAAGAACTGGGCTCTTCTGTTATAACACCTGAACATATTGTGCTGAGTGTTTTAAAGACAAAACGCGGCTTAGCTTACGATATTATTAAGTCACTTGGAATAGACAGTGAAAAGATGTCAGAAGATATTTTGAAACCGATTGAAAAACAAATGCCTGAAACTTTAACAATAATGAAGCTTGCAAAGGAAGAAGCACGTCGTATCGGGCGTAATATAGTCGGCACGGAAATGTTTCTGCTTGGTATTATTGCGGAAGGAACCAGTATAGCTTTTGAGGTTTTGAATGATTTAGAGATAACAATGCGCGATGCAAGAGTTGTGGTAGAAAACCTTGTCGGATATGGTAATGAGTATTTTGACAGAGAAATAACTTTTACAAAACGCGCTAAAAAGGTGCTTGAAAAAGCCTGGATTTCCGCAAAAAAATCCAATAAACAAAAAATTGAAGCAGTCGATTTGCTTCTGGCAATTATTGATGAGCCGGAATCTCTTGCAATGAAAGCATTAGATCAGCTCGGAGTTGATGCTGTAGAAATTAGACACGGTATTCAGGGCAGAGGAAAAGATTATAACGGATAATAAAGATAAAATGCAGGGTATTGTTAAAAAAGTTGTTGATTTTTTAAAAAAATACAGCTTGCAGGATAAAACTATCATAGTCGGTTTTTCCGGAGGTTTTGATTCAATGTGCCTGCTCGATGTTTTGTCTAAAATTAAAAACATGCCGGAATTTATAGACTTGAATGTTGTTGCAGCACATTATAACCATAATTGGCGGGGAGAAGAAGCTCTGCGCGAGCAGGAGGTTTGCAGAATTTTTGCGAGTGCTAAGGGGATGGAGTTCTATACTCAGACTGCATCTAAAAATATTAAGAAAACTGAGAATGATGCAAGAATTGCCAGATATGAATTTTTCGAAGAAGCTTATGAAGAATATGATGCAGATGCTGTTTTTACAGCACACAATTATGATGATAATGCAGAAACACTTCTTTATAGAATAATAAAGGGGACAGGAATTGTCGGGCTAAAAGGTATTTCAGAAAAACGCGGATATTTTTACAGACCGCTTTTGACTGTAAAACGTGCAGAAATTATTGATTACTGCAATGAAAATAATCTTGCGCCTAATAATGATTCTTCTAATGCAAATATTGCTTACAAGAGAAATTATCTTAGATTAAATGTAATTCCGTCACTGGAAAAAATTAATCCTCTTGTAAAAGATGCACTTAATACTCTTTCTTCAATTGCCAAAAGCGATAATGATATAATTGAAGAATATTTAACACCCATAAGAGATAAGGTATTGAGTGATGGAAAGATAAATCCTATAGAATACAGAATTCTTTCTAAATCTGTAAAAATGCGTCTTTTGCATGAATTCATACAGTCACTTGATTTGGATTACGATTATAAGAAAATCACAGAGATTTATGAGTTTATAGAAGAGAATATAAATCAGCGTAACGGCAGTACTAAATCTCTTGCAACGGCACTATGGCTTTATGCAGATGAAAAAACGATAGAAATAATTCCTTCCAGAAAACAGGAAACTGAAACGGTAAATAATACAGAAATAGAAATTTCTGGAGAGGGTGAATATCAATTTGGAGAAAATGCATTTGTTATTCGTAAATATGAAGACAAAGAGCTGTTTGTTTTTCCGGAATCAACTTCAAAGTTTGCATATGTTGATTTCTCAAGAGTAAAATTTCCGCTTTTGTTAAGAACAAGAAAAGACGGTGACGTGATAAGTCCTTTTGGAATGTCGGGTTCAATGAAGTTGAAAAAATATCTTAATTCTAAAGGGGTACCAAGACATAACAGAAATACTCTTATGCTTTTATGTAAAGAGGATGAAGTTCTATGGGCAGTTGGAGTAGGACTGAGCAGCAAGATTGCTGTTAAAGATAAACCAACCCATGTTGTAGAAGTAATTTAACGGGGGAAAAATGATAACTGAAAAAGATTTAAAGACACTCTTTACAAGCGATGAAATACAAAATGCCATTAAAGAGCTTGGCGTACGTATAAATTCTGACTACGGAGATGACGAACTTTTTCTAATCTGTGTACTAAAAGGGGCTGTTATGTTTACAGTTGATTTATCAAAACATTTGAAAATGCCTGTACATATGGAGTTTATAAGGTTATCAAGCTACGGCTCAGGTTTTGCCTCAACTGGCAAAGTTAATGCTGTGGATATTTCTCTGCCGGATTTGAATGGAAAGAATGTATTAATAGTCGAGGATATTATCGATACCGGACATACGGCAAAATTTTTAATGGACTTTATAAACCACAATTTTAAGGTAAAATCTGTTAAATTCTGTTCGCTTCTTGATAAAAGAGTAAAGCGTGAAGTTGAAATCGACCCGGACTATCACGGTCTGGAAGTTGATGATAAATTCTTAGTCGGGTATGGTTTAGATTATGATGGAGTGTATAGAAATCTTCCTTACATAGGATATGTATAATTTTTTTACGTTATAATAAGTTTATACGTATATTAGGAGTAGAAAATGCATAATATAAGGAAAATTACAGAAAATCTTATATATTTAGGCTGTTCAGACAGAAAACTTTCTTTATTCGAAAGTGCCTATCCAGTAAAAGATGGCATGTCTTATAATTCTTATTTACTAAAGGATGAAAAGACCGTTCTTTTTGATACTGTCGACAAGGTTTGTGCAGAACAATTTTATGAAAATTTGAACAAAGCTTTAGGCAGCAGACATTTAGATTATATTATTGTGCAGCATATGGAACCTGATCACTGCGCACTGCTAGGTGAAGTTATTAAAGTTCATCCGGATTTGAAAATAGTTTGTACACAAAAAACTGTGACAATGATAAAGCAGTTTTTTGATTTTGAAGTCGATTCAAGAGTTCAGGTTGTAAAGGAAGGAGATATCCTCAACACTGGAACTCACGAGTTACAGTTCATCATGGCTCCTATGGTTCATTGGCCGGAAGTTATGATAACTTATGACAAGACAGATAAAATTCTGTTTTCGGCAGATGCATTCGGTACTTTTGGTGCTATAAACGGAAACCTGTTTGATTCAGAGGTTGACTGGGAACGTGACTATCTTGCTGAGGCAAGAAGATATTATACTAATATTGTTGGAAAGTACGGGCTTCAGGTGCAAATGATGCTAAAAAAGGCTGCAGCACTTGATATAAAGATGATTTGTCCTCTTCATGGTTTAATGATAAGAGAAAATATTAATCTTTTGTTGGACAAATATAACAAATGGTCCTTGTATTTACCGGAAGAAAATGGAGTTATGATTGCGTATTCATCTGTTTACGGCGGAACAGAAAGTGCAGTTAGTCTGCTTGCATCAAAGCTTGCAGATAGCGGTGTGAGAAATATCAAAATGTTTGATGTTTCAATGACGCATCCGTCTTTTGTGCTTTCTGAAGCGTTTAGATTCTCTCATATTGTTCTTGCAACAACAACTTATAATGCAGGGATTTTTGAGTCAATGGAAACTTTTTTACACATATTAATTTCACATAATCTGCAGAATAGAAAATATGTTGTTATTCAAAATGGCAGCTGGGCTCCGGCATGCGGGGGGCAAATGAGAGAAATTCTTGAAAAACTCAAAGGAACTGAAATCCTTGATGATTCTATTTGTATAAAATCGACATTGAAGGAAGAACAAATTGAACAGATGGATAATGTTGTAGATACAATAGTAAAATCTCT
>OOIF01000937.1_pt1 | contig 28693 bp, 20 predicted proteins | sample 1691961 | NCBI WGS metagenome assembly OOIF01 (sample SAMN06348146, study PRJEB24527) | human gut metagenome | biome: human gut; feature: ankylosing spondylitis patient; material: feces | host: Homo sapiens | place: China | collected 2015-10 | reverse complement strand
AAATCTTCTTGCATTAAATGCTTCGATTGAGGCGGCAAGAGCCGGAGAGGCAGGAAAAGGATTTGCGGTTGTTGCGGAAGAAATCAAACAATTGAGTGAAGATACATCAAACGAAATTCGTAAAGTGAATGACTTGACGCAGAAAGTATTTGAAAGTGTGAAGATACTGTCCACTGAAAGTAACGAGTTATTAGTCTTTTTAGATGAGACAGTTTTGGCAGATTATGATAAATTTGCAAGTCTTGCGAATCAGTATAAAGAAGACGCAAATTATTATGAGGAAACAAGCGGTTCCATGGAACATAATGCAGAAGAAGTAATGGACGCAATTCAAAGTATTTCAAATGTTTTGGAAAATGCAAGTTCAGCACAGATGGAACTTGCGTCTGCAGTAGAAAGCGTAAATGAGAATTTGCAGAACATGACAAGTTCAAGTGAAAGCATGACTAAGGAAACGAAGAATGCGATGGAAAGCGTAAATGCTTTGCGGGAGACGATGGAAAAATTTAATATGTAAAGCAATATACATATTCTTGGAATTTCCAGTCAATAAAGAAAGGTTATGTTTTGTGGGCGCTTCCGCTTAACAAGCGCGTAGGGGTATCGGCATGCTAAATACGCATGCCGGATACCCACGTGCTTGTACCCACGCAACATAACCTTTTTATTGACTGGAAATTCCAAAAGAAGAACTATATTACTACATATTAATTTCTATCTATTTTGCAATTTCCCTTTTTCTTATTTTTCTCAAACCTAATCCCCAATCCATTCCGTAGCAAAAAAACACGACCCATTGACTGCATACAGCCACGCGGGTATGAGACATGCGTATTTAGCATGCCCATACCCTTGCGCGGCTGTTAAGCGGGAGCGTGCAGTCAATGGGGGTGTATTTTTTTGCAAATTTTTACGAACTTTTTACATAGAAATGATTTCAGATTTTACATTCGCCTCCTAAACTAGGACTTGTAAGAAAGAAAAAGAAAGATGAAAAGATTGAAAGGAGAAAACAAAAATGAAGATGACAAAAAAAGTATTAGGAATGGTTTTATGCGGGGTTATGACAGTGGGGATGATTACCGGCTGTGGCGGCTCTGACAGCAGCACAACAAATGATGCAGGAAATACATCTGCAGATGCAGCACAGGAAATTTCCGTTGTATCACGTGAAGATGGTTCCGGTACACGAGGCGCTTTTGTAGAGCTTTTTGGTGTTGAAGATGAGGAGAACGGAGAAAAAGTAGACAAGACGACAGAAGAAGCAACAATCGCAAACAGCACGGAAATCGTTATGACAACCGTAGCCGGTGATAAAAATGCAATTGGTTACTGCTCACTTGGTTCTTTAAATGACAGTGTGAAAGGACTTAAGATTGACGGTGCAGAGCCAACGGTTGATAACATTAACAATGGAAGTTATGCAATTTCCCGACCATTTAACATTGCAACAAAGGATAAGAAAAGTGAAGTAACACAGGACTTCATTAACTACATCCTGAGTGAAGACGGACAGAAAGTAATTGAGTCTAACGGTTACATCAAAGCAAGTGATGCCGGTGCTTTCAAGAGTAACGGTGCCAAAGGTAAAATTGTAGTAGCCGGTTCCTCTTCGGTTACGCCGGTTATGGAAAAACTTGCTGAAAGTTACAAGACAGTAAACAGTGGAGCAGAAATTGAAATTCAGGAAAGTGATTCCACAACAGGTATGAATTCAGCAGCAGAAGGAACTTGTGACATCGGTATGGCATCCCGTGACTTAAAAGACAGTGAAACAGGTGCAGGACTTACACCGACAGTAATTGCAAAAGACGGAATCGTAGTAATCGTAAATAACGAAAACAAAGTAGATAACATGACAAAAGCACAGGTAAATGATGTGTTCCGCGGAACAATCACAGACTGGAGTGCCATCAAATAAAGGAGGCAGCCATGAAAGAAAAGGCAATGAAAGTAGTGTTTCTGATTGCCGCTTGTGTTTCGATTCTTGCTGTAGCATTAATTTGTATCTTTCTCTTCGCAAATGGTATCCCGGCAATTAAGGAAATCGGCTTGTTCGATTTCCTGACGGGAACGGCGTGGAAACCGGGAAATCACAAATTTGGGATTTTGCCGATGATATTAGGAAGTATATATGTGACCGCCGGAGCTCTTATTGTAGGAGTTCCGATTGGCATTTTGACAGCAGTGTTTTTAGCAAAGTATTGTCCGAAAAAATGGTATCGAATCTTAAAAGGTGGCGTCGATTTGCTTGCCGGAATCCCATCCGTTGTCTACGGATTTTTTGGACTTGTTGTTCTGGTTCCGATGGTGCGCGACACCTTTGGTGGAAATGGAAACAGTATTTTAACGGCATCTCTTTTGCTTGGCATTATGATTCTGCCAACGATTATTGAAACATCAGAGGCAGCTATTCAGGCGGTGCCGGATAAATATTATGAGGGGGCACTGGCGCTTGGTGCCACGCATGAGAGAAGTGTTTACCGTACGGTTGTACCGGCAGCAAAATCCGGAATTTTAGCAGGAATCATTCTTGGTGTCGGACGTGCGATTGGTGAGACGATGGCAGTCATTATGATTGCCGGAAATCAGGCAAGAATGCCTGCCGGTTTGTTAAAGGGTGTTCGTACACTTACAGCAAACATAGTAATTGAAATGGGATATGCGGCAGATTTACACCGCGAAGCGTTAATTGCGACAGGTGTTGTCCTGTTTGTCTTTATCCTGATTATCAATTTATTGTTCTCACTCTTAAAGAGAAAGAAGGTGGACTAGATGGCAAATGGTTTGAAAAAACAAAAGCAGAAATGGAAAGCACTTGCAAAACATAAGTCCTCTCTGGTTCTTTACCTGATTACAATTTTGGCAGCAGCGATTACGGTATTTGTGTTAGGATATCTGATTGTTTATATTCTGGCAAATGGTATTCCACATTTGAAACCGTCACTGTTTGCTTTTACTTATACATCGGACAATGTTTCGATGATGCCGGCACTGATTAATACAGTGCTTATGACACTGGCAACCTTGATTGTTGCGGTTCCGCTTGGCATTTTCGCTGCCATTTATCTGGTGGAATATGCGAAGAAAGGAAACAAGCTGGTGAGCATAATTCGCGTGACGGCAGAGACACTGACCGGAATACCATCGATTGTTTATGGATTGTTTGGTATGTTGTTCTTCGTCGGTTACTGCAAATGGGGATTTTCCCTTTTATCAGGAGCTCTCACCTTAGCAATTATGGTGCTTCCGGTTATTATGCGAACGACTGAAGAAGCACTTATGGCAGTGCCGGATTCTTACCGAGAAGGAAGCTTTGGGCTTGGTGCCGGAAAACTGCGAACGGTATTTCACGTAGTTTTGCCGAGTGCCGTTCCGGGGATTTTATCCGGTGTTATATTGGCTACTGGGAGGATTGTTGGTGAGACCGCAGCATTGATTTATACGGCGGGAACGATTGCAAAAGTGCCAAGCAGCATTTTTGATTCGGCAAGAACGTTATCGGTTCATATGTACAATTTGTCAAAAGAAGGACTGCATACGGATGAATCGTATGCAACGGCAGTGGTTCTTTTGGTCCTTGTAATTGCAATCAATATGTTGTCGAATTTTGTCGCTCGAAAAGTTGGGAAAAACAAATATGGCAATTAGAATGGAGAATGAATATGGAAGATAAATTTTGCATACAAAACATGAATCTCTATTATGGAGATTTTCATGCACTGAAAGATGTCAGTATGAACATTCCGGCGAATGAGATTACCGCTTTTATCGGACCTTCCGGTTGCGGCAAATCCACATTTTTAAAATCGCTAAACCGGATGAATGATTTGGTAGAAGGGTGTCGGATTTCCGGTTCCCTTCAGTTAGATGGCGAAGATATTTACGGTGACATTGATGTCAATCTTCTTCGCAAGCGGGTCGGAATGGTGTTCCAGAACCCGAACCCATTTCCAATGAGTGTGTACGATAATATTGCTTATGGTCCACGAACTCATGGAATTCACTCCAAGGCAAAATTAGATGAAATAGTTGAACGGTCGCTGAAACAGGCGGCAATTTGGGATGAACTTAAAGACCGTTTGAAAAAAAGTGCCCTTGGTTTATCCGGCGGACAGCAGCAGCGTTTGTGTATTGCCAGAGCACTTGCAATAGAGCCGGAAGTGATTTTGATGGATGAACCAACAAGTGCCTTAGACCCGATTTCCACTTCAAGAATTGAGGATTTGGTACTGGAATTAAAAGATAAATACACAATTGTAATGGTAACGCATAATATGCAGCAGGCAACGCGTGTATCTGACCGCACGGTATTTTTCCTTCTTGGAGAAGTAGTTGAAATGGACAAAACGGAAAAATTATTTTCCATGCCAACGGATAAACGTACAGAAGATTATATTACGGGGAGGTTTGGATGATGAGAAATCGATTTGACAGACAGCTTACAGAATTAAATCAGGACATGATTCAGATGGGGCATATGATTGGCCAGGCAATCGGCATGGCAATCAGCGCACTGAATAACCGTGACAAAGAACAGGCGGAAAAAGTAATTGATTATGATGATGAAATTAATGAGGAAGAGCGGATTATAGAGAATCTCTGCTTGAAACTTTTGCTGCAGCAGCAGCCTGTGGCAAGGGATCTGCGCGTAATTTCATCGGCACTGAAAATGATTACAGACATGGAAAGAATTGGTGATCAGGCAGCAGATATTTCGGAAGTAACGCTGCATTTAATTGATGCTAAGTATAAAAGAGATATGGAGCATATTCGGAAGATGGCAGCAGAAACGACCTATATGGTTGTGCAGAGCGTGGAAGCATATGTAGAAAAAGACGAGGAAAAAGCAAAAGAAGTCATTGCACATGATGACATTATTGATGATTTATTTATTAAGTCAAGAGAGGATGTAATTTCTCTTATTCGCAGTAATCCGGAAGAGGGGGCTTGTGCGACGGATTTACTTATGATTGCAAAGTACTTTGAGCGAATCGGAGACCATGCCTGCAACATTGCGGAATGGGTCATTTTTTCAATTACCGGAGAGCACAAGAAAAAATAAAAATAAAAATAAGAATATGTAAAGTTATAATTGCATTTTTTCCTTATCAGCAGTAAAATAAATATAACATTGATTTTACTTATGAGATAGGAGGAGCGTGTGTATGAAATCAAAATCATTGCGATTTCGCATATTGTTACTATTGGTAGGGACAACGGCTATAGCTGCTTTAATTTGCGGAATTATAGGATATTATAATTCGAGAGCAGTTGCCGACAGTGATGCAAAAGAAAAATTGACGACAGTGAGTGAAGGGTATGGGAAAGATATCGATAACCTGCTTTCACAGGTAGAAGTTGCGGTGAATACTCTTGCAGATGTAACAAAAAATCAGATTCAGGATGTAGACAAGTTTAAAAGCAGCAGCAGCTACGTGGATTCCTGTACGGAGGCGTTAGAGACTACAGCTCTTCAGTGTGCGAAAAACACGAAGGGCGCGATGACTTATTATATCCGCTATAATCCGGAATTTACAGAAGCAACATCCGGTATTTTTGCTTCGAAAGAGAGTGAGAATGCAGATTTTAAGTCATTGACACCGACAGATTTCAGCAGTTTTGACAAAGACGATGCAGAACATGTGGGCTGGTATTATATTCCGGTTAAAAATGGAAAGGCAACTTGGATGGATCCGTATTTAAATTCCAATGTGAATGTATATATGATTTCCTATGTTGTTCCGATTATGATTGACAATGAAGCAATTGGAGTTGTTGGCATGGATATCAACTTTAATCAGTTAAAACAACTTGCCGACAAAGCCAAATGTTTTGATTCCGGATATGTTTTCTTGGTTGATTCATCGAATAAAGTTTTGTCACATAAGGATATAAAACAGGGAACGGATTTGCAGAAAGTGGATGGCGAACTGGCCTCATTTGTGAAGGCCGGAAAGACGGGCGAAATAAAAGAGTACACTTATAATGGAAACAGGAAAATGGTAAGTGCTGTTTCATTGAAGAATGGCATGAAATTGGTAATGGCTGTTTTAGATAAAGAAGTGCAGAGCAATTCCACCCGCTTGATGTATATGATGATTATTGCGATTGTTGCAGCAACTTTATATGCAGCAATTACAGGATTTTTCTTCAGTGGTTCGATGATTCGTCCAATTAAGGATTTGACAGGAATTATTGAGAATACGGCGAAACTTAATTTTGTAAAAAGTGAAAAGGGTGAGAAATTAGTCCGTATGAAGGACGAGACCGGTGCGATGGCACGTGCCGTACAGCAGATGCGAAGTAAACTTCGTGCGATGGTAGCGTTAATTGACCAGGCAGGAATTAAAATGGGTGATAATGTTACCGACTTGACTGTGAATATGTCAGAGGTCAATGATATCTGTAATAATAACTCGGCCACGACAGAAGAACTCGCAGCAGCGATGGAAGAAGCAGCCAGTGCAACGGATACAGTAAATCAGACGATTGCAACCGTAAAAGAAAATGCCGAAAGTATTAAGGCACTTTCACAGAGTGGTGCCACACTGTCAACGGAAGTGATGGAGCGTGCGAATCAGTTAAAGACAACGACGGAGAATGCCGGAAAACGTACAGATGAAATGTATGCAGAAGTGAAACAGCGTACGGAAGTTGCGATGAAACAGGCAGAAGCGGTAGAGAAGATTAATGAACTTACGCATGATATTATGGAAATTTCTTCTCAGACAAATCTCCTTGCCTTAAATGCTTCCATTGAAGCAGCAAGAGCAGGAGAGGCCGGTAAAGGATTTGCCGTTGTAGCAACCGAAATCGGTGCTTTGGCTACACAGACCCAGAATGCAGTTGGTGATATCGACAGCATTATTGGTGAGGTACATAACGCAGTAAGCGGTATGGTAGATTGTTTACAGAATGCGATGGACTTTTTGGAAAATACGGTTCTTGGCGATTACAAAGGATTTATGGAAGTCGGTGAGAAGTATTCCGAAGATGCTGCTGCTTTTGAAGATGGCATGACTAAAATTAATCATTCAATTGTTACGTTGGTTGATGCGATTACCGATATTTCTCATTCAATCGAAGAGATTAATCTGACGGTAAATGAGTCGGCAACCGGTGTTTCAGACATTGCAGAGAAAACTTCTGAGATGGTTCGGAAGATTGAGGCAACCGGAACATTTATGCAGGATAGCGAAGAAAGTGCTAACAATTTAAATCAGATTGTCAGTGAATTTGATTTGGATGGCAAGAAATAACAAACTCTTGACAATTGCAAATAATCGTACTATCATGAAAATGCTCATAGAGAAAAGCGTTGACGGAGACAGTACCCTGTGTGGAAGTGTTTCAGTGAGCCGGCGATAGTGAGAATCCGGCACCAGTAAGCATAGGCGAATATCACTCCTTAGCTGCAAAGTCGAACGGTATTTATCCAGTAGACTGCGCCGGTATTCCCCGTTAAAAGGATATATGTTCGGTTTGTGAAACACTCACAGTCCTGACGTAGAAGACAGGTGGTATAATGAAAGTTTAGGCTCTCATCCTAGTTGGATGGGAGCTTTTTTATTTTATTTTTATGGAGGTAACTATGTATAACAAAGTATCAACAGGCATGAATTTTGTCGAGAGAGAAAAAGAAGTAGAAAAGTTTTGGAAAGACAAAGATATTTTCCGCAAAAGTATTAAACTGCGTGAGGGGGCACCAACGTATATGTTTTACGATGGACCGCCAACTGCGAACGGAAAACCGCATATTGGTCATGTACTGACCCGTGTTATCAAAGATATGATTCCGCGTTACCGTACAATGAAAGGTTATCGTGTGCCGCGTAAAGCCGGATGGGATACGCATGGTCTGCCGGTTGAGCTGGAAGTAGAAAAACTGTTAGGTCTGGATGGAAAAGAGCAGATTGAAGAATATGGTATGGAACCATTTATCAATCAGTGTAAAGAATCTGTCTGGAAATATAAAGGTATGTGGGAAGACTTTTCCGATACCGTAGGTTTCTGGGCTGACATGGATGACCCATATGTCACATATGATGACAATTATATTGAGTCTGAGTGGTGGGCATTGAAGGAAATCTGGAATAAAGACCTTTTGTATAAAGGATTTAAAATAGTGCCTTACTGCCCTCGCTGTGGTACACCGTTGTCCGCACAGGAGGTTGCGCAGGGATACAAAACCGTAAAAGAGCGTTCTGCTATTGTCCGCTTTAAGGTGACAGGTGAGGATGCCTATTTCCTTGCATGGACGACAACACCTTGGACCCTGCCAAGTAATGTGGCTCTTTGTGTAAACCCGAATGATGCTTACTGTAAGGTAAAAGCAGCAGATGGCTATACTTATTATATGGCGCAGGATCTTTTGGATACGGTACTTGGTAAACTGGCAAAAGATGATGAGCCGGCTTATGAAGTGTTAGAGAGTTTCCCGGGAACCGCATTAGAGCATAAAGAATATGAGCCATTGTTTGCCTGCGCGAAAGAGTGTGCTGATAAGCAGAACAAAAAAGGATTTTTCGTAACCTGTGATACTTACGTTACGATGACCGATGGTACCGGTATTGTTCATATCGCACCGGCATTTGGTGAAGATGATGCCAATGTGGGAAGAAACTATGACCTTCCTTTTGTGCAGTTTGTAAATGAAAAAGGTGAGTTGACAGAGGAGACTCCATTTGCAGGTATTTTCGTAAAGAAAGCGGACCCTGAGGTATTAAAAGACTTAGATGCCAGAGGACAGTTGTTTGATGCACCGAAGTTTGAGCATGAATATCCACACTGCTGGCGCTGTGATACACCACTTATCTACTATGCAAGAGAATCCTGGTATATCCGTGAAACAGCAGTAAAAGACGATTTGATTAAAAATAATAACACTGTAAACTGGATTCCGGAGTCAATTGGAAAAGGACGTTTTGGAAACTGGTTAGAGAATATTCAGGACTGGGCAATTTCCCGTAACCGTTATTGGGGAACTCCATTAAACATCTGGGAGTGTGAAGGATGTGGACATCAGGAATGTATCGGCGGAAGAAAAGAACTGGCAGAGCGTGCCGGGGATCCAAAAGCCGCTGAGGTAGAACTCCACCGTCCATACATTGATGAAGTAACCTTTACCTGTCCGGATTGTGGAAAAGTTATGCACCGTGTACCGGAAGTAATCGACTGTTGGTTTGACTCCGGTGCGATGCCATTTGCACAGTATCACTATCCATTTGAAAATAAAGACGTGTTTGAGAAACAGTTTCCGGCCCAGTTTATCTCCGAGGCGGTTGACCAGACACGTGGATGGTTCCATTCGCTGATGGCAGAATCTACTTTACTTTTCAACAAAGCACCATATGAAAATGTAATCGTTCTTGGACATGTGCAGGATGAAAATGGACAGAAGATGAGTAAGAGTAAGGGAAATGCCGTAGATCCGTTTGATGCTCTGGAAAATTATGGAGCAGACGCAATCCGCTGGTATTTCTATGTAAACAGTGCGCCATGGCTGCCGAACCGTTTCCATGGAAAAGCAGTTACCGAAGGACAGCGTAAATTCATGGGTACACTGTGGAACACATATGCCTTTTATGTGTTGTATGCGGAGATTGACCAGTTTAATCCAACCGAGCATACATTAGAATATGATAAACTTTCGATTATGGACCGCTGGCTTTTGTCCCGTCTGTATTCGACGGTTAAAGAAGTTGATGAGGACCTTGACAACTACAAAATTCCGGAGACCGCAAAAGCACTGCAGAGTTTTGTGGAAGATATGAGTAACTGGTATGTGCGCCGCTGTCGTGATCGTTTCTGGGCAAAAGGCATGGAGCAGGATAAAATGAATGCCTACATGACTTTGTATACGGCACTTGTAACAATCAGTAAGGCAGCAGCTCCGATGATTCCATTTATGACCGAGAGCATTTATCAGAATCTCGTGTGCAATCTGGATTCAAAAGCGCCGGAAAGTATTCATTTGTGTGATTTTCCGAAAGTTAAGGAAGAATGGATTGACAAAGAACTTGAGACACAGATGAAACAGCTTTTGGACATTGTTGTTCTTGGCCGTGCATGCCGTAATACAGCAAATATCAAAAACCGTCAGCCAATTGGAAAAATGTATGTAAAGGCAGAAGGCGAATTGTCCGATTTCTATAAAGAAATCATTGCAGATGAGCTGAATGTAAAAGAAGTTGTATTTACCAATGATACAAAAGAATTTACGACATATCAGTTTAAGCCGCAGCTTCGTACTCTCGGACGCCGTTTCGGAAGCCGTTTGAACGAATTGAAAGAAGTTCTTGCCGGATTAGATGGCAATGCTACGATGGATGCGTTGAATGCTTCCGGTGAAGTGACTGTTACGGTTGGCGGCGTAGATGAAGTGCTGGCAACAGAGGATTTGCTGGTAGAAACAGCACAGATGGATGGCTATGTGAGCGAGGAAGATCACGGTATTACCGTTGTATTAGATACAAACCTGACACCGGAGTTAATCGAGGAAGGATTTGTGCGTGAGGTTATCAGTAAAATTCAGACCATGCGTAAAGATGCCGGTTTTGAAGTGGTTGACCATATTCGTGTTTACGAACAGGGAAATGATAAGATTAAGGAAATTATCAATGCAAATGAATCTCAGATTAAAGCCGATGTTTTGGCAGATGAGGTTATTTTGGATAAAGTAGAAGGTTACACCGCAGATTGGAAAATTAACGGTGAGGCTGTTACATTGGGTGTTACAAAAGTGGAAGCGTAACGAAGAGTTTGTTACAGAAAGAGAGGTAATTTATGGCATTTGTAACGGAAAAGGAAAAGAAAAAGGAATTGAAGAATAACATTTCGAACTACATGAAATTGTTGTTCCGCCGTTCGGTTGAAGAGGCAACTCCACAGCAGTTGTTTCAGGCAGTTTCTTATGCAATCAAAGATATCGTAGTTGATGACTGGATGGCAACGCACAAAGCCTATGAGAAAAAGGATGTGAAGACAGTTTACTATTTGTCCATGGAGTTTTTGATGGGTCGTGCACTTGGTAACATGATTATCAACCTCAAAGAGGACAAAGTTGTACGCGAGGTACTTGACGAGATGGGTGTAAACTTAGACTTGCTTGAGGATGAAGAGCCGGATGCAGCTCTTGGTAATGGTGGTCTTGGACGTCTGGCAGCCTGCTTTTTGGATTCCTTATCTACACTTGGTTATCCGGCTTATGGCTGTGGTATCCGCTACAAATATGGTATGTTCAAGCAGAAAATCGAAAATGGTTTCCAGATCGAAGCACCGGATGACTGGTTAAAGGATGGTAATCCATTTGAGATGAAGCGTCCGGAATATGCCGTTGAAGTACGTTTTGGCGGTTATGTAACGGTAAGAAAAGACGAAAAGACCGGAAGGGATCGTTTTGTACAGGAAAATTATCAGTCTGTAATGGCAGTGCCTTATGATTTGCCGGTTGTCGGTTACGGAAACCACATTGTAAACACACTTCGTATCTGGGATGCTGAGGCAATTGATACGTTCAATCTGGATTCTTTTGATAAAGGTGATTATCAGAAGGCAGTTGAGCAGCAGAACCTTGCCCGTACTATTTGTGAAGTGCTGTATCCAAATGACAACCATATGGCAGGAAAAGAGCTTCGCTTGAAACAGCAGTATTTCTTTGTATCGGCAAGCGTGCAGCGTGCAATTATGAAGTATATGGAAAACCACAATGATATTCATGGTCTTCCGGAAAAAGTATGTTTCCAGTTAAATGATACCCATCCAACGGTAACAGTACCTGAATTGATGCGTATTTTGTTAGATGAATATGGTCTTGAGTGGGATGATGCGTGGGATATCACAACCCGTACCTGTGCTTATACAAACCATACAATTATGGCGGAAGCATTGGAGAAATGGCCGCTTGAGTTATTCTCCCGTCTGCTTCCTAGAATTTATCAGATTACCGAGGAAATTAACCGTCGTTTCCAGAATGAGATTCAGGCAAAGTATCCGGATAATCAGGATAAAGTAAAAAGTATGGCAATTATTTATGATGGTCAGGTCAAGATGGCACATCTTGCTATCGCTGCCGGATTTTCGGTAAATGGTGTGGCAAGGCTTCATACGGAAATTTTGAAACATCAGGAATTAAAAGATTTCTATGAAATGATGCCGGAGAAATTTAATAACAAGACAAATGGAATTACACAGCGTCGTTTCCTGCTTCATGGCAATCCGAAACTTGCTGCATGGGTAACGGACAAAATCGGTGATGAGTGGATTACGGACTTGTCTAAAATTGATAAGCTTTCTGTTTTTGTGGATGATAAAAAAGCACAGCAGGAATTTATGAATATCAAGTTCCAGAATAAAGTTCGTCTTGCAAAGTATATTAAGGAGCACAACGGTGTTGAAGTAGACCCTCATTCGATTTTCGATGTACAGGTAAAACGTCTGCATGAGTACAAACGCCAGCTGCTTAACATTTTGCATGTTATGTATTTGTATAATCAGTTGAAGAAAAATCCGGGTATGGATATGTATCCTCGTACTTTCATTTTTGGTGCGAAAGCTTCTGCCGGATACCGCCGTGCAAAGGCAATTATCAAACTGATTAACAGTGTTGCTGACGTAGTAAACAATGACGCTTCAATTGAAGGAAAAATCAAAGTTGTATTTATTGAAAACTACCGTGTGTCCAATGCAGAAATCATTTTTGCTGCTGCTGATGTATCAGAGCAGATTTCAACTGCAAGTAAAGAGGCATCCGGTACCGGTAATATGAAATTTATGCTAAATGGTGCACCGACCCTCGGAACAATGGATGGTGCCAATGTCGAAATCGTAGAAGAAGTGGGCGAGGAAAATGCTTTCATCTTCGGTCTTTCCTCACAGGAAGTAATTGATTTCGAGCATAATAACCAGTATGATCCGAAAGAAATTTATAACATGGATTCCGATATCCGTGCCGTGCTTACCCAGTTGATTGATGGAACATATTCCCCTGAAAATCTTGATTTGTTCCGTGAGATTTACAATTCTCTGCTTGAGACAAACGGCTATGAGCGTGCGGACCAGTACTTTATTTTGAAAGACTTCCGTTCTTATGAGGCGGCACAAAAGAAAGTAGAAGAAGCATACCGCGATGAGGAGCGATGGGCGAAGATGGCAATGCTCCAGACTGCTAAATGCGGTAAATTCTCTTCCGACCGCACCATCGAAGAATATGCGAAAGAGATTTGGCATTTGGAGAAAGTTACTTTGTAATAAAATTGAATAAATTATTTTAAAATCGAACATACTATCATCAAACAATTTTTGTGAGGTGATAGTATGTTTTTTAAACAAAAAGGATTCTATATATCATTAGCCTGTGGCATTGCTGCAATTGGCGCCTTTGCGGCGTTATGCATCAATATGAACCGCAGTGAACAAAAGGAGCCGGTGGCTTCGGCGAGTAATCCCCCGCAGGCGACCGCGGCGGCAACACCGGAGACGAAAGAAGCGTCCAGCAATCATGCAAATTCCGAGGTAAAAGAAAAGAAAACAAAAAAACGTAAGAAAAAATCTGTACAGACCAATGCAAAACCTGCGAAAAAGCAATTATCGTTTAATCAGGAAGAGGGCCTTTCCTGGCCAATAAAAGGCGATGTGCTGATGGAGTACAGCGCAGACAAAGTGGTATATTTTAAGACACTGGCACAGTACCGCACAAATCCGGCACTTCTTATAGAAGCCAAAGAAGGAATGGATGTAAAAGCGAGTGCGGATGGTATCGTGGAATCGGTGGAAACTTCTGAAGAAACCGGTCGTACGGTTTCGATATCAATTGGTGATGGTTTTACAGTTGTTTATGGACAGTTAAAAGATGTTTCTGTAAGTAAAGGTGATATGGTTTCGGAAGGACAGGTCCTCGGGAAAATTGCAGAGCCGACAAAGTATTATAAAGAAGAAGGAACAAACCTTTATTTTCAAGTGAAGGAGAATAAAACCACGGTAAATCCGATGTTGCTGCTTAAATAAGTGTGCCGAATATATCAAAAACAATACGTTTATCATCATGGCAGGGAACTTCTTTTTGTGTTATTATAAACAAAATATAAAAACTATATAATGTAAAGGAGGAACTGCCATGAAACAATGGAAACGAGTTAGTGGAGTTGTTTTATCGGGGATTTTAGCTTTGTCAATGACACTTGGCGGGATGACAGCGCCGGATGCAGGGGCAAAAGCGAAAAAAGCAAAATTAAAGACAAAAAAGATTAGTGTTACGGTAGGAAAGAAGAAAACAATTAAAATTGCAAACAAGAAAAAATCCTGCAAGTACACATTTAAGAGTAACAAGAAAAAGGTTGCCAAAGTATCGAAAAAGGGTGTTGTGACCGGTCAGAAGAAGGGGACAGCCAAGATTACGGTAAAAGAAGTTAAAAAGAACGGAAAATCCAGAAAACTTGGAACTGTTAAGGTAACAGTGACGAGGAAAAAAGGACCGGATAAAAACGTAGTAAATACGACAAAACCTACGGCAAAGGCTACAGCGAAAGCAACAGAAAAGCCAAATCCGGCAAAAGCAACACCGACACCTGTTGTAAAAGGCACATCGGTAAAAGTGTATACGGACGAAATTAAGGATTCTAATTTGGTTGCAGAGGCAGACGGATTTGGACATATGCCGACACCGGAACCGACAAAATCAGCAGATGCTACACCGGAACCAACACCGGCAGTGCTTGTTAATGCGGACATGGAAAAGGGCGAATATGAGCCAATCGCTTCTCGTGGTTCAGCTTCTATTTCAGTCGTTGATGATGGAGCAAATAACACAAAGAAAAGTGCTAAAGTAACAGGACGTACAGCAGACTGGCATGGTGCTTCAATTGATGTTTCTTCTTTGGTTGAAACAGACAATGAATATGCGATTTCTTTTTATGCAAAGCAGGAAACAGGAGAGGATCAGAAACTGGATCTTTCCATGCAGTATGTTGGGGATGATGAGTCCACTCATTACGATTCAATTACGTCCGTTGAACTTTCGGATTCTACATGGACAAAATGTGAGGCAACTATGAAGGTGCCGGAGCACACGGGAACGATCTTGATTTACTGGCAGTCTGTGTACCAATCCAATAATGATATGGACTTTTACCTGGATGAGGTAACCATGACAGGAGTTGCAAAAACAGCGGATAAAGATGCAGGCGTTCCGGATCTTAGTACAGGACTTGTTAAAGGGAAAATCGGTAATCCGATTATGACCTCCCGTTTGACAGCGGATCCGTGGGCTATGGAATACAACGGAAGAGTGTATGTTTATGGAACAAATGATTCTCAGCAGTACGAGGCAGCAGCTAATGCAGATAATAACTACAGCAAAATTAAATCATTGAACTGCTATTCTTCTGCCGATATGGTGAACTGGACAGATCATGGAACGATTGCAGTATCCGGAAGTAAAGGAGCTGCGAAATGGTCGGCAAATTCATGGGCACCTGCAGTATGTCATAAGAAGATTAACGGCAAAGAGAAATTCTTCCTGTATTTTGCGAACAACGCAAGCAGTATTGGTGTATTGACGGCAGACAGCCCAACCGGTCCTTGGACGGATCCGATTGGAAAACCAATTATTGACCGCTCTATTACCGGCTGTGCAGAATCTGAAATTGGATGGCTCTTTGACCCGGCAGTTTTGGTTGACGATGATGGAACCGGCTACCTTTATTTTGGTGGTATTGGTAATACCGATGGAAAGAAAGAAGACTTTATCCGCAATCCTAAATGTGCACGAGTTGTAAAACTTAGTGACGATATGACTAGTGTAGATGGGGATGCAAAAACGATTGATGCACCATTCATGTTTGAAGATTCCGGTATTAACAAAATCGGAGATAAGTATTATTACAGTTACTGCACAAACTGGACCGGAAGCATTGACGGTGTTACCATTGACCGTGCAGACTGCCCGACGGCAAACATTGCGGTAATGGTAAGTGACAGCCCAATGGGTGACTTTAAATATGTTGGCTGTGTTTTGAAAAATCCGGGTACATATTTTGGAGTAACCGGTAATAACCATCACTGTTTTACACAGTTTAATGGTAAACTGTATGCATTTTATCATACGAAGAAAGACACAATAGCAGTCGGTACGAAACAGGATTACCGTACGACTTATGTAAATGAGTTAAATCTTGGTGACAATGGAGATTTTACAAATGCGGATGGAACAATTGCCGATACAAAGATGACAAAGACCGGTGTATCATCGATTGGTACAATCAATCCTTATGAGACGGTTGAGGCAGAAACATTTGCGATGGCAGATACGGTAGGAACTGTTATTAATAATGAAAAAGCGTCCAATGAAGACTGGGCCGTAAATTATTCCGTATACAATGGAAAGATTGGTGCTTATATTGGTGTAGCGGATGTTGATTTTGGAACGGATGGAGCATCTGAAATTACCATGAAACTTGGTGATTCCACATCGGATTCTTACCAGACGGTTACAAAGAAACTCGGTAAAAAGCTGACAGGAAAGCATACCATTTATTTTGAGTTTGATACACTGGATGTTCGTATGGATTCTTGGAGCTTTAAAAAGTAATAGTATTGTTTTGTAGATGTATAAAAGGACAGCATACCATAGAAGATTGTGGTGTGTTGTTCTTTTTTGTGTTGCTATAATTCAAAATGACATGTTATAATAGCACTAATAGTTGAGGAGGTGTTTAATACATGTTTCGAATTATATATGCAGTCGAACGTGAATGTAAGCCGGAGGGGTTTGAGGATAATCTTGTATTTGCTGAAGGTGAGTATGAGATGATGTTGTTTGAAAACGATACGATGATTGAAGTGGATGGCGAAATGCGTCCATACCCGGCACATACCGGGATTATTTATAAGCCCGGACAGAGAGTTCATTATCATGCGAAAGAGGGAAGATTAACATACACATGGATACGATTTGATTGTGATGAACCATTGTTTGCGGAAGGCTATGTGCCATTTGGGGTTCCTATTTTCTGTTCAAATTATGACTATTTTCTTGTTTATTGGCATATGGTTGCCTGTGAGAATTATTGGCATAGTAAAAGCGAAGAATATATTATTTCGAATTTGATGCATATTATTTTCCACTGGTTTCATGATTATGCATTTCCTAAGCAAGGCTCCAGGTATCAGCCGCTCTTAGAAAAACTGCGCGGGGATATTTATGCACATCCGGAATATGACTGGACGTTGGAAATGATGGCAGAGCGGATAAATCTAAGTCCACGCTCGCTTCAGAAAGTGTATAAAAATTTTGCAAATGTTTCATGTATTTCAGAAGTGATTGAGAGTCGGATGATTCGGGCAAAGATGCTTTTACTTCGAAGTGCCTTTGATGTTGGTGAAATTAGTATGCAGTGTGGATATCGCAATGTAGAGCATTTTTGCCGCCAATTTAAAAAGCATGAAGGATGTTCTCCAAGCCATTATCGTAAAGAACATTTGGTTCGGCCGTAAAGTGTGCATGATAAATCAATTTTCGTTCAAGATATATCATGGATTTGCTGTGGGAAGTGAGTTATACTAATACTCAAGTAAATCAATATTTACTTTCCCTCAAAACAAACTCTTATAACTAAAAATACTGTCATTGTGAAAACAGTGGCAGTATTTTGCTTTTTTGGGGTTTTGATGGAAAAGTCAAAAAGGAGGAATCAGAGCATGAGAAAAAATGTATTTCGTGCAAAGGGGCTTGCACTGTTATTAACAGCTGCCCTGCTTGTGCCGCAGATGTCGGGCGTATCTGCTGATGCAAAAGCAAAAAAACCAAAATTGAGTAGAACAAAGGTTTCCGTTACAGTGGGGAAAACAAAAAAGGTGACAGTAAAAAATGCAAAAAAAGTTACTTGGAAAGTAACAAAAAAAGCAGCCAAAATTGTTAAACTCACAAAGAAATCCAAAAAGGGAGCAACAATTAAAGGCTTAAAAAAAGGAACTGCAAAAATTTCCGTTCAAATGAAGAATGGAAAGAAAAAAGTGAAAAAGACGCTTACGGTGAAAGTAAGCAGTGCAAAAAAAGTTGTTGTTACCGCAGAACCGGCTAAGACTACAAACAAACCGACAAACGGTCCAACGAATGGTCCAACAAAAGAACCGGTAAAAGAGCCAACAGCGACACCGACTGCAACATCAACAACAGAACCGTCGGTAACGCCAACAGCAACGCCGACAGAAGAACCATCGGCAGAGCCAACAGCGACACCAACAGAAGAACCGACACCAACACCTGGTGTGGCAAGCGGAAGTGCTGCGGTTGTGGTAACAGCGACAGGAAGTGCGGCAGGACTTGATTTGGAAGAGGGAGATACTCTTGATTTAAATGCCAGTGTAAGCACTACTGGATGTGCGGTAACCGGTGATATTGTTTGGACAAGCTCCAATGAAGAGGTAGCAACGGTTAGTGCAAGTGGCGCATCGGCAACAGTAACGGCGGTTGGAGAAGGAACGGCAACGATTAAAGCAACAATTACAACCGATACCGGCATTGTTACATATGACAAATATGATGTTACGGTAGTCGCTTCTGACCTTGTTTTAGAAGGTGATGATTTAGGAGCAGGTGCATCTTATACGTATGTACCTAATGGATTTGCTCTGTATGCTTCTATGGGAATTTTTGAGATTGATAAGTCAAAATTGAGTAAAGAAGGAACAACTATTTCGATAAAGTACACAGCGATGGAAGGAGATACTGACGTAAAAGATACACAGAGATTTAACATTGGATTAAAGACCGGTGACAAATGGAATTCCCCGGCAATTAAAGATTACTATGGCAAGACAGGCGGCGAGGTAAATCTAACATTGACTGCTGATGACATGAAGAAAATCGGTGCGGATGATAAGGTTTATGTTCATGTAGGCACAGGAACTGCCGGATTTAAAGGAACATTTACGTATCTGTCGGTAACAGCAGGAGAAGATAGTCTTGTGTCGGAACTTCCAAAGGCTGTAAGTTATGTGGAAAGCGGACTGGCACAGTGGGCTCCAACAGCAAAAGTTATGCTTCCGAGTGATATTGATTTTAAGCAATATTCAAAATGCCAGATTGAATTTACAGCATCCGATCCGACTTTCGAATTCCACGGAATTGTTGGTCATAAAGTGAATGGTAAAGATGTAACAGATCCTAAGTATGGTGTTACATCAGAAGGATATTTTGAGGTAAATCTTTCCAATGTGAAAAAAGAAGAGGGTACAGAACCGTTTGTTGTAATCAATGCCGGAAAGGCAGGGTACGCAGGCTCTGTGACGATTACTAAGATAACATTTGTAAAATAGTATTTGCGATGAAAGAGACCTGCTCTTTTTGCAGGTCTCTTTCGTTATCAAAGGAAAGCGAGAGTATTAATGAAATTAAAAAAAATCATGAAATGGTCGGTGATTACGATGGCAATGATGGCGGGGATTTGTTTTGCGCCGCAGTCGGGAAAAGCGGCGGAAAAATTGGAGGTTAAAATTCCTACCGAGCGCGCAATTTATCAAAGGGACAATAACAATTATGCCAACGTAAAGGTTTCTATTGAGTACAGTGGAACCGGGGAGGTGTCGGCAAAACTTTATGACGGAGATAAAGAATTAGGAAAAACGGCGGTTTTAACCAAAGGGGAAGGTAATACATATGAAGGAAGTATTGCAAATGTACCCGGAGGTGGCTGGTATACATTGATTGTAAATGCGGGAAGTGAGAGTAAAACAGTAGAAAAAGTTGGAGTCGGTGAAGTTTTTATTACCGGTGGACAGTCAAATTCCTGTAACTTTGGAGGCGAAAAAACAACTGCTCAATCAGATTTAGTATCAGCATATAATCCGAATACTAACACGTGGCAGCATTGTGAGGACAGTCAGCCGAGTGAAAGTGGATTTAATACCGGTAATGGCGGTGGCTCCGCATGGCCTTCCATGGGAGACGCCCTGACACAGAAGACTGGTGTTCCGGTTGGCTTTGTATCAACGGGTGTTGGTTCTGCTAAAATTGAGGAACTTCGTACAAAACATTATTTTGCAATTAAAAATGCAATTAATGACTTGAAGCCATATGGGTATCGTGCTTTTTTGCTTCACCAGGGAGAGGCTGATACGGATGGAACAAAGCGCGAAAAATATCTGGCTTCTTTACAGCAGTTAATTGCACAGACAAGAGAAGATGCCGGATATAATTTGAATTGGTGCATTGCGCAGGTTTCCTATGCATGGAGCAATTACAATAATACGAAGAAAATGGAATCCATGAAAGAGACCCAGCGTGCGGCCTGCAACGATGAAACTATTTTTGTGGGACCAACGACCGATGATTTACAGGGTGAGTATCGACACACGGATAATCTTCATCTGAGCAAACTTGGTTTGATTGAACACGGAAAACGCTGGGCAGATGTTGTGTATAATAAAATGATTACAGCATATGAAGTTTCCATGGATACAAATACGAAGCATGGTCAGATAAGTGGAGAAAAATCCACATATCATGCTGGTGACATTGTAAAGGTAAGTGTAAAGGCAGATGAAGGATACTATTTGAAAATAGGTTCCTTTACGGTAAATGGAAAGCAGGAAGCACTGGATGGTTCTTCATTTGTTATGCATGCGGAAAATGCCGTTATGACAGGAGAATTTGTGACAATAGACGAGCTGGTTGGTTTTCTAAAGGATGAATTAGAAAAGGCGAAAAAAATTGATGCAGCCAAGTATGAAGAGGTATCGGCAACTGCATTAAAAAATGCAATTTTGGCAGGTGAACAAGCGATAATTACGCCGGCGGTAACCGGGGAACAGGTTCAAAAATGTACGGTTGAACTTATGACAGCACAAACGTCACTTGTTGAAAAGTCAGTGCCGGATGCAACACCAACACCGCTTCCGACAGCAACACCAACCGCTGCCCCAACAGAAGCACCGAAACAGACAGAAGCACCAAAACAGACAGAAGCACCAAAACAGACAGAAGAACCAGGTGTCAGTCAGCCGGTTGCCGGTACACCTGCCGCAAAGACAAAACTTCCGAAAAAAGGAACTATAATCAAAAAAGGTGGAGTGAAATATGTGATTACAACGTCTTCCGGAAAGGTAAAGACGGTATCCGTTCTCGGAGTGGCAAACAAGACAAAGAAAAGTATTACGATAGCCAAGACAGTTTCTTATAAAGGGTATCAATATGCCGTAACCGGAATTTGCAAAAAAGCGTTTTACAAAATGTCAAAATTAAAGAAAATAAAGGTTTTGTCAACAAAGATAACAAAGGTTGGTAAGCAGGCATTCAAAAAAACAAATGTTAAATTAAAAATTCAGGTTCCAAAGAAAAAACTAAAAAAATACCGGAAATTGTTTCAGGGAAAGGGACTTGGCAAAAAAGCAAATATCGTGTAATATATGAAAAGAAAAAGACATCGTGGTCTGACACGGTGTCTTTTTTGCTTTAAGACAAAAGGAGATTTTATTTGCATTTTGCAGAAAAATGATTTACAATGATAATGAATCATTAGACTTATGATTACACATAAGAGAAGAAATTTGAACAGCCACGGAAGGCGTGATGGTTATGATAGCGGCATATAATTTATATCTTGGGGGCTTCCTGCCGGAAGTGTCACCAAAAAACAGTATTCACAACAAAAGAGAATTAAAAAATAAATATAAAAGCATTGTCAGCCTGAATAATGCAAATCCGCTTGTTATGGTGAAACTTTCTGCGGACACGCAGGCGTATGCGCTGAATGTGAAGGAAATGTCGATGGAACTTTCGGAAGCTTCGCAGGATGTGCTTAATGGGCGAAGTGAGGACGTGGAGGATAACATGAACCGCGTCTTGTCGTTGTACAATGGTCTGCTCAAACGCAGTGACGAGTATGGCGAGGAAAATCATAAGCCGTCGAGACCGGGTGGTGAGCTGCGCTATCTTGTGGAGGGACACACGGCAGAATTGTTTGAATCCGGAATTGCGATTGATTCTGATGGCTTCTTGTCATTTTCAGATGAGGCAGAGATAAAAGTACCGGAGAAATTTATTACGGATTTGGCATCGAAAGCAGAACAGATGAGTATGAATCCGATGGAGTATGTGGATAAGAAAGTTTATAGTTATGCGCATTTATATCAGAGCGACATTGGAACTGCTTATCAGGCATCTGCATTTAGCGGTATGCTGTTTAATTCGTACTGCTAAAGAGTGGGATTCTTTGTCGGCAAAGCAGAACAAAGGCACCAATCAGACCGCCGGCAATTAAGCCGGAGAAATACAAAAAAGGAAAATAAGGAAGGATGACAGAAGGACCCACAAGCCATGCGGCTACAGCAAATTGCCCGATGTTATGTGTAATTCCGCCTGCAATACTAACTCCGAAAGCGGAAATGTGTAAGCGGTTTTTATTTTTCAACAAATTCATGATAATAAGACTAAGTACACTTCCGGCGAGGCTGTATAGAAATCCGAACAGACTGCCAAAGGTAAAAGCATTTAACAGTCCTCGTACAATGCTTACGGTAAGCGCCTGGTAGAAGCCGTTTTTGTACAAAACAAGTACAATAACCAGATTAGCAAGCCCCAGTTTGATTCCCGGAAATGGGATAGGAAGCGGAAAAAGACTTTCAATATAACTGAATATGAAAGCGATGGCGGTAAAAATAGCAAGTTCAGTGATTGTGTGGATGTGCGGTTTCATATAAGCCTCCTGTTTGATATTATCGTACAATAGCATCCGGAGCAGAATCCGAAGAAGAATCCGTAATGGTTATGACAAGACGGTGCGGCAGACAGACAATCGACTGTCCGGCTTCTTTAATTGGGCCGGTTTTGACACAGGTTTTGTCACCACAGTCTGCATCCGTCATAGTAACGGCGCCATCCTGAATAAGGAATTGATTGCTTCCTTCGTCTGTACAGCGAATCGTTTGTTTTGTGTTTTCTGACAGGGGTAAGGATAGAATCAATTTTCCATTTTCACGGACTTCAACGGTTGAGGCAGGTGTGGATTTTGGATAATAAATCCAAACGGTAATGCCGATACCGATGAATAATAAAAATAGAATTAATATAAAATCGCTTTTGGTAAGATGTGAGCGTAAATTTGACATTGTTATCTCCTTGTCAACCGTAAAAACGTTAAGCAACTATCTTACACGATAGCAGATTTTGTATAAAAAGTCAAAAAGAGAGGATGAACTACATGAGAAATCAAAAAGGAAAAAAGATAGGACTTCATATGCTGACGGCAGCACTTTTTTTTGTACTTGCCATGAGCGTCTGCACAGTAAAAACGGAAGCGAAAGATTATAAACAGGGCAAGGTGTATAAAATCACAGCTAAAAGCAAGCCGTTGAAAGCATCGAAGTTTACAAAATCTTCCTTATATAATAAAAAAACAAGGATGTATTTTACCATTCGTTCCTATATGGAGAAATTCCAGAAAAAAGGAAAAGGAACGCTTATTTTGAAAAAGGGAACGTACACTATTACCAATACCATTCATGTGCCATCGAATGTTACGATTATTTTTGAAAAGGGCGTTAAAATTGTAAAAGGAACGAAGACGAATAAGAAAAAGATGCTGGCAGCGATTACGCTGTTCCAGTTGATTCGCCCATCAAATGCGAAAAAGAAAGGCGTTTACAGTGCTTATAATGGTGAGAAAAACATCCACTTTGTTGGCAAAGGCGGTGTTTCAATTGACATGAAATACATGAAATACGGCATTGCTTTTGATGTAGCACATAATGATGGCGTGACGATTGAAAAAATTAATTTTAAAAATGTAAATGTAGGACATTTTATTGAAATGGATGCATCTGCAAATGTTTCGGTTACCAGATGTACTTTTAAAAATGTGAAGAAAAATTCAGATTATGTAAAAGAGGCAATCAATCTGGATACGCCTGACCGCGAAACGCAGGGATTCCACAATGACTGGTCCACGTATGACAAGACACCGAATCAGAATGTGACAATTGCAAACTGCAAATTCTCGAATCTGGGACGTGCGATTGGAACTCATAAATATAGTGCGAATGGTGAAGAGCAGGTTTATCATAAGAACATTGTTTTGCGAAATAACCGCATTGAAAATATGCTCTGGGATTCGCCGGTACGCGTGATGAACTGGTCAGATTCTGTGTTGGAGAACAATGTTATTTCCAATGTAAAACAAAAAGGAAAAAGTGATACCCGTGGTATTTTGGTGAGCGGCGGTGTCAACGTTTCGATTAAAAATAACACACTCAGCGGCATGGGACGCGCAATTCAGTGCATTGCATGGAAAAACAGCGGGCCTGGATCGGTTTACCCGATTACTTATAATAATCTGACAGATCAGAACAAGGAAGATTTAAAAACAAATATTGGAAAGAAACTGGGACTTTCGGAGTATTTTGTACGAATTAACCCGGTATATAATGTATTTACAAATGCGGAAACAGTTGCGATAAGAAAAGGATGAAACTAAGATGTTGACACAGTTTTCAAGAACGGAATTATTGTTGGGAAAAGAAGGTATGGAACGCTTGAAAAATGCCAGAGTGGCAGTTTTCGGAGTTGGCGGTGTCGGTGGCTATGTATGTGAAGCGCTTGTTCGCAGCGGCGTGTTTACATTTGATTTGATTGATGATGATAAAGTCTGTCTGACGAATCTGAACCGGCAGATTATTGCTACGAGGAAAACAGTTGGACAGTACAAGGTGGATGTCATGAAAGAACGAATTTTAGATATCAACCCAGATGCTGTCGTAAATGTTCATAAGTGCTTCTTTTTGCCGGAAAATGCAGCAGAATTTCCGTTTGAGGAATATGACTACGTGATTGATGCGGTTGATACGGTGACGGCAAAGATTGAGTTAATCCTGCGTGCGAAGGAGACAAATACACCGATTATCAGCAGTATGGGTGCCGGTAATAAGCTAGATGCGAGCGGTTTCCGTGTTGCGGATATTTATAAAACAAAAGTGTGTCCGCTGGCAAAAGTAATGCGGCGCGAGTTGAAGAAACGCGGTGTGAAGAAACTCAAGGTGGTGTATTCGGAAGAACAACCGAAACGCCCGATTGAGGATATGGCAATCAGCTGCCGGACAAACTGCATCTGTCCGCCGGGGGCAAAGCATAAGTGCACGGAGCGCCGGGATATTCCGGGAAGTACAGCATTTGTACCTTCGGTTGCGGGGCTTATTATTGCCGGTGAGGTGGTTAAAGACTTGTGTCAGACGGAAAGTGAGCGGCGTTAATATGAGTATTACAGTAGATGAATTATTTGCAATGAACCCGGAAACTTATCAGATTATTGATATTCGCGGTGAGCAGGAAGTGGCTAGAGGTGCCATAGATGGAGCGTTGCATTTAGATAAAGATGAAATTTCGGCAAGTCCTGAGGTGGATAAGACAAAAAAACTTGTTATTTGTTGCAGCAGAGGCGAGACCAGTATCGGTGTTGCGGAAAAACTTTGTGAAGAAGGATTTGATGCCGTGAGCCTTCAGGGCGGCTATGCTTCGTGGCTTTTGGCACGTTTTCGTCAAATGGAAGAACAAGATGCTGCCGTTGACAAGGCGAAAGAAGTGGAGCGGAGTCTTCATAAAAAATTTCGAAAAAATATTTGGTCGAAATTTACGAAAGCGGTTACGCAGTATGAATTGGTAAAACCGGGAGATAAAATTGCGGTCTGCATTTCCGGCGGAAAAGATTCGATGTTGATGGCGAAATGTTTTCAGGACTTGAAACGTTTCAGCAAGTTCGAATTTGATGTAAAATTTCTTGTTATGGACCCCGGCTACAGCGAGGCAAACCGCAAGGTGATTGAGAACAATGCGAAAATTCTGAATGTGCCGATTACGATTTTTGAATCGAATATTTTTGATTCGGTTTACCATATTGAGAAATCGCCGTGTTATTTGTGTGCCCGTATGAGGAGAGGTCATTTGTATAATTTTGCGAGAGAACTTGGCTGCAATAAGATTGCACTTGGACATCATTACGACGATGTAATTGAAACGATTTTGATGGGAATGCTCTATGGGGCGCAGGTGCAGACGATGATGCCAAAACTTCACAGCACAAATTTTGAGGGAATGGAGTTGATTCGTCCGTTGTATCTTGTTCGTGAAGATGACATTAAGGCGTGGCGCGATTACAATGATTTGAAATTTATTCAGTGTGCGTGCAAATTTACGGACACTTGTACAACATGCGATAACGAGGAAACTCGCTCGAAACGGCTGGAAATTAAAAATCTGATTCATGAATTGAAGAAGACAAATCCTTTTATTGAGGGAAATATTTTTAAGAGTGTGGAAAATGTAAATCTTGATACGGTAATTGCTTATAAAAAAGATGGTGTAAAGCATCATTTTTTGGAGCATTACGGGGATAAATAGGAGGAGAGAGTATGAAAAAATGGCTTGAAAAAGTGGATTGGATTTATGTCATTGTGCCGCTTGCGTTACTTGGTACGTTTTGGGTGATTGCGGCATTTGCCGGACAATGGCCTTGGCAGAGTAATCCATATAATTCATATGCCTTGCAGACGGATTCGTGGTTAAAGGGAAGACTTGATTTAGGACAGAATTACGAGTGGCTTGAACTTGCCATTTATCAGGGAAAATATTTTGTTAGTTTTCCACCGTTTCCTTCTTATGTACTGATACCGTTTGTTGTCTTGTTTGGTACAAATACACCGGACCATTTGATTGCTCTTGCAGTTACGATAATCGGGTGTATTTATGCGGTCAAACTTTATCGAGAGGCAAGTGCGGAGAAACAGCATTCACTGTTCTGGGTGCTTATGCTTTACTTTGCCTCCGGTTATTTGTTTGTCGGAATGAACGGCTATGTGTGGTTTATTGCACAGAGCATGAGTTTTACACTCAGCTTGATGGCGTTGTATTATACGCTGCGAAATAAAGGCGGTCTGGCACTGGCTTTCTGGGCGTGCGCCGTGGGATGCCGTCCGATGCTTGCGCTCTATGGAATTCTTTTAGTTTATCTTTTGGTGAAAGGGTACAAAAAGGAAAATCCGAAAGGGACTGTATGGCAGCTTGTAAAAGAAAAATGGTACTGGGTGATTGGCTGTGGTGCGATTGCAATTTCGTATATGGCGCTTAATTATGCCCGCTTCGGCAATATCACGGAATTTGGACATAATTATCTGCCGGAGTTTACGAGAACCACGACCGGTCAGTTTAATCTTTCTTATTTAAAAGAAAATTTAATGCATTATCTGCGTCTGCCGGCAGCAGGGGGAAACGGTGGTGCGCTTTCGTTTTTCTCATCGGATGGAATGGCGTTTTGGCTGATTGCGCCGATTTTTATTACCATGATTGGTGTTTGGATATATGCGCTGGTGAAAAAGAGAGAGGGAAATCTTACACTGTTGATTATGCTTCCTCTTCTGGCGGTGGCGCATTTGTTGATTATCTGCTGTCATAAAACGCTTGGCGGCTGGCAGTTTGGCAATCGGTACCTGCTTGATATGATGCCGTATTTGTTCTTTGGTCTGACACTCTGGAAACCAAAGGGTGAAAAGTTTGTGCAGTGGAATACGGTGATTTTGGTGTTTGGGTTTGCGATTAATCTGATTGGAACCGTGGCAACGTATAATCATTGGATTTGACGCATTCGTGTTGTGTGGCGGCTGTGCTGTGTGTTGCTGTGTTGTGTGTTGCGTGTGGATAGAGACGAAAACGTGAAAAACAACGCAAATTGTCTGAAAGCGGAAAAGCGTTGCATCGGAATGATGGAACTTGCTATCAAAAGCAACGCTAATTTGAAATTACACCTAAAAGAGTTGTTTTTGTGGCGTAAAACATCGCGAAAGGGCGAGGAGCACTCCTAAAATTCAGAAAAAGGCAACCATTAAAGGGAAAAATGAGTTAAAGAGTTGCTTGGTAGAATTATATTGAAAAATTCCAAAGAAATTTCTTTTTTTTCTTGATATAATATCGAAATCAAGAATGTTTTAGGAGGTAAAAAAATGAGAAAGAAGATTATTGTAAAGTTATTGGTGTTATCCCTTTTGGTTGGAGGACTGTGTCAATGGAGCGGAGGAAGTAAGGCTAAAGCGGCAAGTTCGTATTGGCTTTGGGGAACGGGGCTTACAAAAAGTCAGGGCGGCGAAGCTGGATGTCGTATTAAAATGTATTATCGGGGTGGAAAATTGATTATTAAGGGTGGCATGAGCAAGGTGAAGAAAAAGTTTGATTGGGATACAAGTAAAAAAATCAAGGCAAAGACACGAAAGTATAAGGTTGCATCTAATTGTAAAGTGGTAGAATGCGAGGGAAATGAAGAGTATTCCTATGCAATTAAAAAGTTTACAAAACAACGTGGAATTAAAAGTACGAAAAATTGGGCTGGTATTTCCACATGGGTTAAAATAGTGAAAGGAAAGGTTTCAAAAATTTATCTTTCTGCATGATTTTGCGGCAGGGGTATATGTTTTGCCCCTGTTTGTTATTTGCAGAAGAATAAAGGTGACTAGATGTGAAATAGAAAATATTTGAAAAAACATGTTGACGTTTCATGTGATTTTTAATATACTATACATAAGAAAAGCATTGTGCTTTAACAATAGGTGATGCACAGCCTTATAAATGAGCGATTTATGAGCAGAGGGCACGTAGTTGCCCTCTCAGACTGTAGACAAAGTCCACGACAAATGTCGTGGATTTTTCTCGTATTAAAGC
>OOIF01000931.1_pt1 | contig 28785 bp, 18 predicted proteins | sample 1691961 | NCBI WGS metagenome assembly OOIF01 (sample SAMN06348146, study PRJEB24527) | human gut metagenome | biome: human gut; feature: ankylosing spondylitis patient; material: feces | host: Homo sapiens | place: China | collected 2015-10 | reverse complement strand
TTAACTGTTGCTAAAGATTTGTAAACACCAATCTCAGAGTTACCAGTCAAACCGTAGCTGGTATGCAACTTCAAGTTGCTGATCGTATTTTGATCAGACATAAAGTCTTCTTGCGTGATGTTCCAAGCCAAACCTGCTGATGGGAAGAATGCGTATTTATTATTCTTACCAAACTTAGAAGAACCGTCATAACGACCAGTAATTGTAGCGGAGTAACGATCCTTGAATGTATAAGCGAAACGTAAGAAATATGAGTTCATAGCCCAACGTTCCCAATAAGTCTTCGGAGCATCAGGCTTCGTACCTGCGTCCATATTGAAGTCCTCAAAGAAATCGCTAGTGAAGTTCTCTGTATACATTCTAGAATAGTCATATTTACGCTCCTGCCAAGACAAACCGGCCATAGCATTGATACGGTGCTCACCAATCGTCTTGTTATAAGTCAAGTAAGTCTCTTCCTGCCAATAAAGAGTATTTGCGTGATATCTTTCAGCACGTCCATGTTGGTCATATGCCAAATTCACCAAGTCACTTGGCATATATTTGTGCAAAGTCTTAAAGTTAGCGTCAACACCGAATTGAGTCTTCAAATCCAAACCTTCGATGATATGGAATGTCAAGGCTGCATTACCGAATACTTTTGTATTATAGTTCATATTCTTATAGGTCTTCAAGATATGAACAGGGTTAGACATTGCCTCAAAGTCCATCGGCATACCTTCTGGAGTATTAGTAGAAGTATACTTTCCATCGTATTGAACCGGCATCCAAGGAACCATCTCGATCATAGTACGACGAGCGTCCTGTCCACCGCCATCCTCAGGAGTAGAGTTGCCCCAAGTATGATTTACAGCTAAATTGACCGCTGTAGACAACCATGTCGTAGGATTGGCGTCATAAGCGATCTTCGCATTCAAACGTTTTGAATAGGTATTCAGCATGATGCCTTGGTTATCAGTATAGTTCAAGAATGCACCCATAGATGATTTCTCGCCACCTTGCTGAACATTCAATTGATGGTTATGAGAGATCGCTGTACGAGTTGCCTCATCTTGCCAATCTGTATCATAAAGAGGATTACCGTTAGAATCGAAGAAACGACGATCTGTAAACCAATCCGCACGATTAGTAGACCAGTTAAATGGATTGCCATCCTTATCAGATCCCCATCTATTCTCATTCTCAATACCTTGCATAAAAGCATCGCACCACTCCTGCGCATTCATCGTATCCATCTTACGAGCGCGATGAGCCAAGCTTACAGAACCAGAGTAGCTAACCTTCGTTCCACCTTCTTTGTTACCACGTTTCGTAGTAACCATGATAACACCATTGGCACCACGAGCACCATAGATAGCAGTAGCGGAAGCATCTTTCAATACCTCCATAGACTCGATGTCATTCGGGTTCATCAAATAGAAGTTCTCCATTACTACGCCGTCCACAACATACAATGGATCAGAAGAAGCATTAATTGTCGCTTGACCACGGATAACAACACGGCTACCATAAGCACCCGGCTGGCTAGAGTTAGAGAAGATATTTACACCGGCAGCCTTACCACGCAAGTTATCCAATGCACTAAAGTTTTGAGCTTTTAACATCTCTTCTCCTTTAGCTGTAGAAATAGAACCTGTTACATCCGATTTACGCATCGTACCGTAACCTACTACTACTACCTCATCCAAAGTCTGTGTATCTTCTTTCAATGTAACATTGATTGCAGATTGGTTGCCTACAGGGATCTCTTGAGATAAATAACCAATATAGGAAATCACCAAAACTCCGTCGGCGGGCACACCCTCGATCGTATAATTTCCATCGAAATCAGTGATCGTACCGTTTGTAGTGCCTTTCACCACCACGTTAGCGCCAATAACAGGCTCACCTGTACCGTCAACAACCACACCTGTTACTTTCTTGCCTTGCTGCACTGCCATTACTTCATCAACCGTGCCTGCGGGAGCGGGAGCGGCCATAGCGGCGTTTACAGAGAAGGCAGAAAGCAGCAAACAGAACGCTGAGGCTTTAGCTATCCCCTGAATGGATAATAGCTTAGATTCATTCTTTGTCATTTTGCTTTGTTTTTTAATTAAGTTTAGATTGATTACATTGTCTATGTAATTTTTATCGTTATAGATGGACATAGTTCGTACGGAACTAGTGCGCCATTCATGGTCTATATCATTAAAAACTGGGCAAATGTATAACTTTTTTTGCAAACTAGACTTAAATCTATAGTATTTTTTTAATAAAAATGACACATTTATCACAAATCACCCCTTGAAACCAAGAATATCAGCCCCTAAATGTACTAAAAATATATTGTTCCGTACGGACTTACAATAGTATCATCGTCTTTCTATCACATAAATAATTAACTATCAAATATTAACAGTAAAAACACTTTAAATTGGTTACAATAAACAAATGTTAAATTTATTGAGATTCAAGGCTAGGCGAAAATGGCACTAGTATGGCTTCTATGAAAAAAACAGATAATATATTCAGAGACTGGATAATATGAAAAAATTTAGCCTTCCTTTATAAATAAAAGAAGAACCACATTATCTACAATCTTTCTACCAAGAAAGCGCCATAGACTTATTCCCACAAGGCTTGAAATCCAATAAGGCATTACCCGAAACAGAGTCTCTCATGACACTCTTCACCCATCACTCTAACACAAGCAAGTCTTCTGCTTAGAATAATACTGATTTATTTGGGATTAGATCCTATCAAAACATTCAATATACAAACATAAGACAAACTGGATAAGGGCGGGCAAACCCCGCCCCTTACCATGCTACCAAGATAATTTTATAAACTTATTCTCCCACGGAGCGAAACTCAACGGATTCCCCGAAACTGGGTCTCCTACGACATCACAAACCGTAGTTTTCACAAAATTAATTTTATCTGAAGTTACGGAGAAAGTAGCTGGCTTCCCGCCTATCTCACGCAATTGAAGCATAACAGCATTCTCGCCTTCCACAGGCCTCATGTTTACCAACAACAAATTCTCCGGTACGATCTTGAAAATGGAAGCCGATTGGAGAGGCTCCACCTTTTTATCTCCGGCAGGCAAAACACGGGTCAAGAACGGAATCCGGTTTTCCCAAGCGAACTTAGTCGCATACTCAATAGTGTTGTCTTTCGAAGAGTTGATGAAGTAACTCCATTGCATCTCTCCCATTTGGTCCGCATTGAAATTGGTTACCCAGTAGTTGTTCATCGGCCATGAATACATATTCGTGGACTGAGGTACGGCTCCGGCTTTATACCGCCCCGTATTGATCGCCCCAAATTGCATTAATGGTATTTCTTGGCTACCCATCACGACCTGTGACTCTCCATTACGAGCCGTAGCGAAGTTTTGCACCGTGTACCAATCGTTAGAGGAGCCCGGGATTTGGTCTACACCCGCCTCAATCGATCCGCCGGGTACATCTAAATGGATCTTTCCTCCTTCAACCTCAAACGGGAAAGCGATATAAACCGCTTCCGGATCTGTTACCGCTCTTTTGCGCAGGCGATAAACTACCTCGATTTTCTTTGTTACGTTAAATACACGGAATTCCACCATCAAATTATTCGGCTCACGTCCCGCTACTGTCTCTCCCCGGAAACGATATGTATCCCAGACATCGCCTTTCTCATATTTCTCGAAACGCATCTTCTCGGGACGACGGCGGAGGAATTGGGGAGCACGATATTGTTCCATCGGATGACGGCTATCGATAATCTCATAAATAAACTCTCCCATCTCCCATTCCGCATCCGGCGTAACCAATTGTTTGTTCAAATCCTTATCACATAATTTACGAATCGTACCTTTACGGGTATTGAAGTCGATGGCATACCAAGGATTCTCCACATGTGTCTCTTTTAATTCCGTAGTGCCCTGTATTTCCGGACGTGGCGCATCCTTCACCTTTATATAATACTGTGCGTATCCCAAAGCCGGGACTTCTTTCACGTAAAAGTTCCAATAAGTACCATCGGAACGGCTTTCGCCGGCTTGTGCGGGAATTACGTTGCCAGCCGCATCCACGATCTCGAAAGCCTTGTCTTTCGGAAGAATCTGATGATCGACATAAGCTTTAGCGATACCGCTATAACTCCAGTTGAGCGTATTGAATACAGCGATAGACGGAACGTCGCTTTTAGGCACGAACGACTGTAATATACCCATAGTGGCCTCTCCCAGCAAACCGGAATGGCGATAGGCTTCCCACGCATACGATTGCTTCAAGGAGCGTTGTTCCCAAGTTTCCAGTCCATAAGCGTTACGCACGCTCTCACTATGCCCGAAAGTATGCTCATCATAGAACAAAAGAGCTTTGTTGATATCATAAATCCGATCATTGATGTCTGTCGGCAATTGAGCGCCTAGCATTTTGGCGAATGACAATCCGGCTTGGTTCGCGATAATATCCGAGTGAGTCACACGAGATATGGCGGCCTCGCGGGCACCGGAAGCGAAACCATCCGTCCACCAATCCGGCCAAGCTCCACGAACGGTCTCGATACGATCCGCATATTGGCTCTCTACCGTTTTAAAGAACTCACTGGCTACCGCCGTGCGTAATTTCGGCCATTCATATTTCTCGTTCCATTTCTGTAACATCTCGCAACTTTTAGTCGAAGGGGGCGCATTATCCGTAAGATATCCCGAATGCTGCACCGCTAATATATCATACGGATAATTTTTCGCTTCCATTTCACCTAAATAAGTTAAAACACGTTCCTCGAACTGGTCAAAGTTATCCGTATGAATCCCGAAAAAATTACCATAGTGATAATGCTCCGCACGATAAGTCAAGACCTTCTTCCCAGAAGGTGATTCCCACCAAAACACCGTAGGTTTATCAAAGCAGATCAACGCCCGATGGCCATGGGTTCCCATATTCACATATTTCACGCCGGCATCCGCGAAATACTCGCTGAAACACCAACCGATACCATTCACGTCGTCTTGCATAGCTACCTCGGCACGCATCCCATTTTCCCTGAATTGCTTGATCGGATAAAGAGAAGCGGCAAGTGTCTGCTCATCCGGTAATTCGTCAAAATTCAAGAACATCGTTGCTAATTCAATACGGCCTTCCTTTACCCGTTGCTTCAAGCGAGCGATCTGTTCCGCAGGACGACATTTCAAATATTCGCTAACCGCCCAAGCGATCTCGCAAGTCCAACGGAACTTAGCGAAATCCGGATAATTATCCGTAGCATCGCAATAGTCCAACGCATAATCAATGTATCGAAGCTGTTCCGCCAAGATTTCCATTTGGGAACGGGTATAACCGATATCCGTATGCGTGTGCTGCACCATATTCATCTGCCAATGGCGAACCGGTTTTACGGTAACCGTACTTTCCTCTTTCTCTTTCCCACTTGTCAGCGTCAACGGTAATTGGCGAGTAGCGCTAACCTCGGGTATCTCGATTCGGAATACATTATCCCCGGACGCCAGTTTCTCTTTACGGCTTTGCTCGCCTAAACGGATCGTCACTGTAGAAGGCTCTCCTTCATGTTTCACGGAGATCTCGACCTTTTGGGTCAGTCCGTTTTTCGATTTATAAACCGCCGGTAATACACGGCTCTTGACATCCGATAATCCCGGAGACGCATGAACCGACAATGTCCCGATCAACAAAGCCAATCCTGCTGATAAATAAGTCCTTTTTTTCATCTTATCGTGTTTTTATTGATATAAGTCCTATATACAACATACATATTAATAATAGCATCAAACCGGCTACCTGTCCGAACCTATCGGCTAAGCCTCCCATACAAGGCGTAATCAAGGCGCCTCCTGACACCCCCATAATCATCAAGGCTGAGACCTCGTTGGATTGCTCCGGCCGATGTTCCAAGGCGAAAGAGAACAGGATCGAAAACACATTCGAACAAGCCAAGCCAACCAGTACGATCATAACGCCCATGCTCCACAAGCTATCCGAGATAAGCAATCCTATGAAAGCAAGGATAGCGATAAGCATGCTTCCCCTTAAGAAGGGTCGTGACGAGATCCTCGCCAACAATATAGCCCCAAGGAAAGAGCCTCCCGTACGAGCGGCAAAATAAAGGCTACTCCCTAATCCGGCCTCTTGCAACGGCATGGATAACTTTTCCATCAATAGCTTGGGGATCGTCGTATTCAGACCGACATCGATCCCGACAATACACAGAATCCCCAAGAAAAGCATCCGTATCCTAGCATCTTTACATAAAGCTAATGTAGAGGCGAATGAGGCTTCTTGCTCCTCTCCTTCCTCTTTACCCGGAATAGTCGCTATCAACCAGATGATAGATAACAAGGTAGTCACCGAATAGACAATGAATATCAACTTCCAATCCCCCCAAAAAGAGGAAGCGACCCCCGCAATAATCGGACCTAAGAAGGAAGATACCGCCTTAATAAACTGCCCTAACGTAAGCACGCTCGTTACCTTATCCGGATTTACCACCCGGGCTACCATCGGATTCAAAGACACTTGCAAGATCGTATTTCCAATTCCCAGCAAAGCGAACGCAAACAAGATACAAGCAAAGTCATAGAAGAAAAGAGGTATCAGCATCGCCAAGGTCGTGATGGCCAAGGCAGCGACTACCGTATTCCTACGCCCGTGCCGTCCCATCCAGATACCGGTGGGGACAGAGAACAGGGCGAACCAAAGAAAGACCATCATGGGTAATAGGTTCGCCAAGGTGTCGGACAAACCAAAATCCATCTTCACATAATTCGTGGCAATTCCCACGACATCCACGAATCCCATCACAAAAAAGCCGAAAAGGATCGGGAATATAGCGGAGTTCGTACTTTTAGTTCTCATATCGATCTTTTGGTTGGCTACCCATTTCTAAAACCAAATGTCCACCTTGAATAATCTCCGAGAAAGGAATACGAGTATCCGTCAATGGTTTCCCGTTTAAGTTCATCGATTGCACGTAATCATTTTGCTTACTATTATTACGAGTCTCGATCACAAATTCCTTCCCTTTATAATAGCGGTCATTCAGCCGGATCGTAATCTTATCGAACAAAGGACTACCCAAAGCGAAAGAAGGCGCTTGATCCGTCAAGCCTTTCATATCGAATAAGCCTAAGGAAGAGATTACGTACCAAGCCCCGAGCTGGCCTTGATCCTCATCTTGTCCGTAGCCATAACCGTGGATGCCATCCGTACCATAGAACTCATTCAAGATCGCCCGCACCCATTTTTGCGTAAGCGAGGGACGACCGGCCTCGTTGAACATCCAAGGGATGTGCAAGCACGGTTGGTTTCCTTGGTTATACAAGGTTTGCAAACCGGCGAAAGCCCCTACTTCCGTGCCTCCGCTAAAGATTAATTTACGAGACACCGTGAAGATGCTATCCAGCCGATGGTTAAACACGTCTGCGCCTACTTTCGCGACCAAGCCTTTCGCGTCGTGCGGTACATAGAATGTATATTGCCAAGCGTTACCTTCTTGGAATCCACGCCATACTTGCATCGGATTGAAGTCCTCGATAAACGTACCATCCTTCTTTTTAGGACGGACAAAATTACAGGAAGGGTCATAGATACGCTCCCAGCCTTTCGATAAGTCCATCAAACGGTTATAATCGTCCGTCTTACCCAGTTGCTTCGCCCATTGGGCCACGGCCCACGCACTATAAGCATATTCCAAGGTATGGGAAGCGGAGAACATGAAAGCCTCGTCCGGCCCGTCCCCCTTATCCAAATGAGGCACATAACCATATTCCACGAAATAACGGGTATCGATCTTTCCTGCGCCCAATGGACGATTCTCCCCATCCAACTCATTCTTCAAGCAAGCCTCATAGGCCGTATTCACATCGAAATCCCGAATGCTACATTGATAAGCGCCGGCGATAATCGTACTTAATAAATTCGTACCAACCCCGGAGACATAACGGCTATTAGCGATTCCATCCGCCAGCCAGCCGGCGTCCTTGTACACCAACAAATGGCTACTTATATAATCCGAATAATATTCCGGATAGGCCAAAGCCCAAACCTGCGTCAGATTCCATTGCGCTCCCCAAGCGGCATCGGTATTGTATAAGTTATGTCCCGGTTTTCCGTCTTTCAAAGGGATTTGTCTTACCGAGCCATCATTTCTCGGATAAGCGCCATTCACATCGCTAGCCAATCCACGCCCCAATAAAGCGTGATACAAACCGGTATAGAATTTCACCTTATCCTCTCGCGCTGGAGTCTCTACCCGGATACGTCCCAAATATTCTTCCCATGTTTGGCGAGAGATTTCCCTTGCCTCGTCAAACGTAAGGGTAGCGGCCTCAGTCTCCCTATTTAACCGGGCATTCTCCACGGATGTATAGGAAAGACCTACTTTAGCGGTTACCGACTCTTGATCTTGGGTACGGAATGTCAGATAAAGTCCGGCCCCCACGCCCGTCGCTTTCCGTTCATCCGGACGGATATCCGCCCCGTTGAAAGCGCCATATCCAACGGGAGCCTTATCCAGCACCGCCGAGAAATACAAAGGAACCGATGCCCCGGGCTGGTATTTCCTCACATATTCAGGCTCGGTAATCACCCAGCCCTCGATACGCCCGTCTTCCGTAAAAGTAATTTCCGCGTCCCGCACGGCTCCGCTTTCTCCTTGGCGGTTTCCTATATCGAACAAGATACGGCTATCCTCCCCGGCCGGAAACGTATAACGCTGGATAGCGACACGAGGGGTAGCGGTAAGCTCCGCCCGGATCGAGTAATCTTTTAGGAGAACGGAATAATAACCGGCGGTAGCGATCTCGTCCGCACGATCAAAACGGGAACGGTATCCTATACCTGTCGAGTCGTCTACCGCCCCGGGAATTGTTTTCAATGAACCCGTCGTAGGCATCAAGACGATTCCACCGATCTGAAACTCATGCAAGCAGGGGAAACCCTCGATCGATTGATCCCGATAATCGTAACCGGTAGCCTCCCAACCGGATTTATTCCCGATATGCCCGTTCGTAGAAGGAGCCGGCTTGGCCATACCGAAAGGCATCGCTCCCGGGGTAAAATGAAACCAACGGCAATGCGCCGTGCCGATCCGAGGCTCTACATATTGGCTAAGCTCCTCTTGCTGGACCTTCTTGCCTTGTGTCACGCAGGATGTGAAAACCCCGCACAGGAACAAGAGGAAACAGACCGGCTTCATACTATACTTTCTCATAATTTATTTAGATAGATGGTTTAACGCAAAAACATAAGCACCCATAGCGATCGAGCGGTTGGCTCCTTGCTTGCTGAAGGTCACCCCTATCCGTTTACAAGGATCGTATCCTACCTTGCGATTCGTACCCGGGACTAGCACCTCGACAGCCTCTCCCCGGGCAAAACCGGCGAAGCTCTTCTCGTCGTCCAAGTCATACACCTCCTTTTGCAAGCGCCCGAAACGAGCACCGTCCATCATTCCCGTCTGCGCGTTCATCTCTTTCAACAAGGCCGGCAGGATGTACTTGGAAGCACCGGACAAACCACCGCCTATCACGATAAGCCCATCGATCAAGGTAATAGCGGAAGCCAACGCGTCCCCAGCCATCTCACCCAACTCCTCAAACGCGGCGATAGCCGCTTCCCGGTTACCCGGACGAATACCCTCGGCGATCTCGAAGATCTCTTTCGGGGTACGCGCCCCCGCATCACCGCTCCGCTCCGCATAGACACGCATGACCGCCCGTATGCTGACGCTCTCCTCCACGATATACTCCGGGTACTTCTTGTTCCGCAGGCACCATACATATCCTCCCGCCGCGTTATCACCCCGCAAAAGCTCTCCATCGATGACAACCCCGGCACCAAAGCCTGTCCCTAGCGTGACACCTAGCAAATTCTTATATCGTTTCGTACTTCCCGCCTCCCGCAAACGGCGGTTGATCTCCGGGAGCACTCCCGTCAACGCCTCTCCGTACGCGAACAAGCTTCCGTCGTTATTGATAAATACCGGTATCCCGAATATATCTTCCAGAAACGGGCCTAACGCTACGCCACCCCGGAAAGAGGGGAAGTTGGGTAAATCGCCTATAATACCGGCTTGATAGTCTGCCGGACCGGGAAAAGCGAAACTGATAGCGACCGGAGTTTCCGGCAAGCCTGCTTGAATTGCCTTAAAACCCTCTACCAAATTGCCTAAACACTTATCTAAACAATCTGCGCATGCCGGAAGAACTACCGGATCGGCTATCTCTTTTCCACCTTGGATGGCAGAGAAGACAAAATTCGTTCCTCCCGCATCCAATGTCATTACTATTCTATTGTCATTTGTATACATCATATATTCCTTTTCTTTATTTACCCATGTTCCGCCAGTGCCACCGTGGTGGCACAGCCGTGCCATAGGGTTGGCATTGGCGTGCCATCGCAGTGGCACTACCGTGCCATCAAGGGTGGCACAGTTGTGCGATGCCTATGGCACGGTGATTATTGCCTAAATCGTACGTAAGCTTTTATAGTACCACAGTATTTACCTACGGACGATCCATACGGGCGGATCGTATATTCACCCACGCAAGCCGGGATGATAAAAGTCTCCGCGTAATGAACGATGAAAGGTTCGAATGCGCCTGTCGGGCTCTCCACGATCAACTCATCTCCCTTGATCACGTTCAGCACTTGCACCCCTCCATTCGTATTGTGAGGCACGATATCCGTGAACCAATGACGGCGGGTCTCGATGAACTCGTTCTCGTGCAAGCCGGTCCGTTCCTCTCGCCATCCGTCTCCCTCGGCGACCATCTCCACTTGGTTGATCAAGTGGTTACGGACAAACTCCGTTTGCCGCTCCCATTGGATCACTTTCGAACCGTGGCCGATATTAATAGGTCGAGGCAGTCCGTCCAATCCCAAGCGGCCCCAGTCCCAAAGCTTAAACGTAAAGATACTTGGCGTAGCGCTAATCTCAAGCACCATGGCACCGGCTCCCGAACAATGGACCGTTCCGGCGGGAATCAGATAATGATCATGGCGTTTAGCAGGCCATTTATTGACATATTTCTCCGTATCGAAAGGCTTTCCGGTCTGTTGGGACTCGTTTAGGGCAGCGATCATCTCGTCCGGATTTACACCGGTTTTCAATCCCAGATAAACGGTAGCGTCCTCCTCAGCATCCAGCAGGTAGTAGCTCTCGTCCTGCGTATAATAAATCCCGAACGTATCCCGGATATATTGGGTGACCGGATGCACTTGTAAACTTAGGTTTCCTCCTCCCATCGTATCCAAGAAGTCGAAACGGATCGGGAAATCTTGCCCGAAACGAGCCTCGACCGGCCCGCCCAGCAAGTCTCTCGTCTTATAGAATACCAAGTCATTGGAAGGGATCTCAAACAGCTCTCCGGCAACTTTCAGGTATAAACTATTTTCCTCGGGCACGCAATCAAAACACCAGCCGAAGTTATCTTGCTTTTTATCCAGATCACAGACCTCTTTCATCCATTGGCCGCCCCAAGAGCCGGATCGAAGAAAGGTACTACCCGGAACGGAGTATGCGCCGTTTTCTCCAACCCTTCTTTCAAGGTCTCCCCGGAAATCATCTTAGGTGTTCCGACGATATGGGTATCCAACCAATAATCGACCTTGGGAAGGACTTTCTTCTTCAGATTATCGCAAACAATCCAATCAATAAAATATCCTCGCTTATAATGGTACGACGGGGCTTCCTCCCGGTTTTCCACACCTAGCCCGTTCACCTCTTTTCTACGGGAACGCATCTGAATCTCCCAACGAGCCATGTCTGCGTAGATCAATTTGTCCGGAGCGGGAACGATCTCGGCGGCGGCGTGGCCATAAACGATTGTCCAGCCTTTTCCATCACGCAAGGACTCCCGGCAGGCGTTCACCTTCTCCGCATCCAAGAAATCCGTATAAGAGAAATGAGCCCGGCGGCCAAACAACCGGTCATCCGTCAGATAAGGATAGGTCATCGCCTCTATATCTTCTGCCGATTTAAATAAATCTCGCGTATTGATAAAACGATCGGGCGCGAGTGCTTGCAGTTCACGCATCAACTCCTCGTGATGAACCCCTTGGTAGCATTCCACCACCCAAACTTGTGATCCATTTGTTTCCGCATGTATCTCCGCCAATCGCTTCCGTATCGATTCCCAGCCTTTCCACAAGGTACCGTCTACAACGGTGGCCGGCATTTTATCATAATTACTTTTTCTCATCTCTTTTGATATTTAATATTGCACGCTTGTATTTAACTCTTATTTTTCTCTGCCCAATCCCTTAATAATTCAATCGCCTTAGATAACACTCCGGCCGACCCCTTGAAATTACCAGAGCCACTGGGGACACCGCCTTTGCCATACCATTCGTAGAATCCGTCATTTTGGATCACACGCTCGATCATCGGATGAATCTCCGCATAAGCCTCCTCAACCATTCCATTAACGACAAGCTGCTGGATCATCCGACCGCCAAACCAAGTCCAATCCCCGCCATTCTGATACAGATAAGCCTTTGACATTCCTCCATGGAAAAAACCATCCGGATACACGGGATATAAGGTAAGACCAATGCTTGGCATACCCGACAGGCGAACATTCTCAAGCATCTGGGCATTTACGGTACGTATCTCGTCTTTCGATAATAAGCCGGCCTCTATAGCGATAGCCGTCCCACCATGATAATGAATGGCAAGTTCATCAAAACCTTCCGGAATCGGAGATTTCTCCGGATAAATATGAGGAATGAACTTCTGGCGCTTTACATCCCATAGATGAGCCCGCACATTTCTCTCGATTCCCTCACGCAGACTTTTCCAACGGGAGGCTTGCGGAGAATCAGGAGCCATTTCCAACAAATAATCCAAAGCGATTATGAACATAGCGTTATCATATACATCGATAGCCAGATCCGACAAATCATTCATATCACATCCGAAATCGTCATTCGGCTGTACATCGCCCCAATCAGCGGTCATTGCTCCATAAAGCAATCCATATTTCTCATTATATCGTTCCCGCATCAGATAATCTACCATCGCGTTCATTCGCTCGAGAACGGTCTTCCCGGCAACTTTCTCATTCAATATCTCCCGATCACCCGTCTTACGAATGTATTTACCTACGATCTGAATCAAGGAAGACTCTTGGTCCGTCTCTACCGTATTCTTAAAAGCGACATGTTTCGGAGCGGCATTCGAATAATAAGGCGTATCATCATACCATGTAAAATCTTCTTTCAGCACATAACCATCGATCATCTCATCATTCGGCTGTTGAAGAGCGAAAAACAATAAAATAGCTTCCCGCAGTTCGTGTGGATCACTCTCCTCGCAAGCGATCTCTATAAACGTATTCATATCACGAGCCCATATCTGGGAATAACCGCTCCCTGCGTTAAAGCCACTACGAATGGTCGCACGAGCCATACTATCCACCTTATGTAAAGCCGTGTCGGACAATATTTGATCGGCCAATCGCTGTTTCTCGGTCAATCCCGTACAGGATAAAAAAGATACAAATACAAAAGAAGTTACAACTAGAATTTTATTCATGGCATTAAATTATGATTTATGGCGGCAAAATTATTTCAATAATTCAGAAAGGAATACTACATTTGTTCCGATTTACTTGTACAATCTTATGATTTATAGATTATGGTCAAGATAAAAGAAGGATTTAAGGGGGAACGGCTCGTCTCTTTGCCCGAGGAACTATTGACAAGCTATCAAAGGGAACCGCTCATCAATAATTTATATGTACGTAAGATAGGTTTCTTCCCACGTGTTAAATATCATTTTCTCCAAAAAGAACATGGCTGTGACTACGCCATGCTTATTTATTGTACGGAGGGAAAAGGATGGTATCGTATCCTCGGTAAACAATATACCGTGGAGAAATACCAATATATCATCATCCCTCCCGGTATCCCCTACTCATTCGGGGCAGACGAGGGAGATCCATGGACTATTTACTGGTTACACTTCCAAGGGAAGCTTTGCGATCAATTCCTGCCGTCGCATCCGGTTCCGGTCACTATTTCGCCGAATGAATATTCCCGTTTACAAGATCGGTTACGGCTGTTTGAGGAGATATATAGCAGTTTCTCCATGGGATATATTAAAGAATATATGATTTATTCCTCCATGTGCCTTTACAATTTTCTGGCCTCTTTCATCTATCTGGAGCAATTCCGCCATATCATGATTCCCTCGCAAAAAGAATATCCGTTCACGGCACGGGTTATTCATTATATGCGTGAGAACATCCAGCAGAATCTTACCTTGAAGGAATTAGCGTCTTATTTCAAATATTCCCCTTCTCACTTCTCGGCTCTCTTCTTTGGCGAGACCGGGGTCTCGCCCATGAATTACTTCATACGCTTGAAAATACAGAAGGCTTGTGAATATATCGAGCTAACGAATATGAAGTTGAATGAGATCGCCACGCATCTGGGATTCGAGGATGCCGCCTACTTCTCGCGTACGTTTACGAAAGTTATGGGTTGCTCTCCTTCCGTTTATCGTAAAAAGGAGATGGAGATATAGAATTCGTTTGGATTTCTAGTATTTCTCATGAGAATAAAATATATTTGTACAATAGATATTTAAACGAACATAAAGTAAGTAGTTACTATGATAGACCTAACACAGTTCACCCCTTGGACTCTCTTTACGGATCTTGGATTCATTTCGATACTTCTATTGGTTGGCAAATTCATACGAGTCAAGGTAAAACTGGTACAACAATTATTCATCCCGCCCAGCTTGATCGCGGGCTTGCTAGGACTGGCGTTCGGACCTAATGGACTGGGGTGGATTCCGCTTTCCAATGATTTAGGTACTTACGCGGCGATCCTTATCGCCTTGGTGTTCGGCGCGTTGCCTTTATCTTCCCCGAACGTCTCCATGAAAGAAGTAGCGAAACGAGTCGGGCCGATGTGGGCGTACGCTCAGGTGGGTATGTTATTGCAATGGGCATTAGTAGGCTTGTTCGGATTGTACGTGATTAAGCTGATCTGGCCGGACCTGAATGACGCTTTCGGCATTATGCTGCCGACAGGTTTTTATGGCGGACACGGCACGGCCGCCGCTATCGGGTCCGCATTCGAGGGATTGGGCTGGGACGAGGCTCGCAGTTTAGGCATGACTACTGCTACCGTAGGGGTTATTTGCTCGATCATCGGAGGTTTACTGATGGTCAAATGGGCGGCCAAGCATAAACAAACCGCTTTTATCTCGGATTTCGACGATCTCCCGGACGAGCTGAGAAGTGGGTTGCTGCCAGAGGATAAGCGGGATTCCATCGGAGAAGCTACGACTTCCTCCATATCCATCGATACGCTGACTTTCCATGTGGCTTTGGTATTTGTCGTGGCTTTTTTGGGATATATGGTTAGCCAAACCGTAAAGGTGTATTATCCGGTATTGGAGTTACCTGTTTTCAGTTGTGCCTTTATCATTGGATTAGTATTAAAGAAATTCTTCGACGCGACAACCATATCCAGATATATCTGTCCACAGACGACCCAGAGGCTGAGCAGTTCCTTCACGGATATGCTGGTAGCTTGCGGTGTAGCGTCTATCAAGCTAGGGGTGATCGTAAAATATGCCTTGCCGCTTATCGTACTCATCATAGCGGGCGTGGCGATCGTCTGGTGCATAACATTCTTCTTAGGAAGAAGATTAGCCAAGACCTTTTGGTTCGAGCGCATGATTTTCGCTTGGGGATGGTGGACCGGCACGATGGCTATGGGCATCGCCTTGCTGCGGATCGTCGATCCGAAACTTTCCAGCAAAGCGATGGATGATTACGCAATGGCTTACCTGCCTATCGCTCCCATAGAGATCTTATTGATCACCTTCGTCCCCATCCTTTTCGTAAACGGATTGGGAGTTTGGTTGCTATTAGCCTGCTTGGTCCTTTCCCTACTGATCTTGCTACTGGCGTGGAAGATGGGATGGTGGATTACTCGCTCTTGATACTATTTACCGGGTTCTCGTTCGCCGCTTTCCAGTTCTGGAAACTCACGGTCAATAACGTGATTACGGTTACGATCAATAAAGCGATTAAGAATACCCACCCATGGATCGGAGTCTTGTAGGCGAAACCCTCGAGCCACATCCTCACGCCCTGCCAAGCGATCGGCGCCGCTATCACGAAGCAAATACCTACAATCCTCAGATAGGCCTTATTAAACATCAGCAGGATCTCCCCTACCGTAGCTCCATGTACCTTGCGGATACCTATTTCCTTACGGCGATATTGAGTCTCGAACACCACTAAGCCAAATACCCCGACCAAAGAGATAATAATCGCCAGCAGACTGAAGACCGTCACCAAGCTGCGTAAGTTCTCTTCCTTCCGGTAGAGATGATTGAAGATCTCATCATAGAACTCGATATTGAACGGATAGGAAGGGTCTAATTCTCTCATCGTCTCCTGAATGTGACCTACTACGGCATGAATGTCCGATCCGGCTTTCAAGCGGATATAAGAGATTGGCAAAGAATAACCAAAGTTTCCGACCAAGAAAGCGATATTATCCTCTCCACCACGAAGCGAGGTGAATTTCACATCGTCGGAGAAACCGACAAGATGACCGGAAGAATAGCTATCGAACGCGTCACCCACTTGCATATCCAACCCCTCCATCGCCGTACGATTGAATATATAAGACACATGATCCGAAAGCTCGTCCGCCTTTGAGAAATCTCTCCCTTCTATAACCGGAATCCCCATCACCCGCAAGAAATTGGAAGATGCTATAATTATGAAATACTGAAAGTCCTTACCCTTATAATTACCGCCATTCGTGTTATACCCGTCCTTAGAGCCCACTTTCTCCATAGCGAAAGCCACATCCTCGATCCCCGGATTCTCTTTCAAGCGATTCACATATGTATCGTGATGCTTATCGTACATTGTCTCATTCAGCTCCACGATAGCTACCTGGTCCTTATCGAATCCTAAAGAGAAATTCCTCATATAACTATTCTGGATTTGCACAAAGCAAGCCCCGATAATCAACACGATCGAAACAACGAACTGGACACAAATCAATGTCGTACGTAACTTACGCCCGGAAGGAGATAACCCGAAGCTGCCCTTCAGCACCAAGGCCGGAGGAAAAGAAGTTATATAATAAGCAGGATAAATACCCGCCAGCCAACCGATAACCAACGCTACGATGCCACACAAGAAAACGATCGGAAGATTTGAGACCAAACTCAAATCGGCCTCGATAAAAGGTAGCGCTTCCGCCCAATCCAATCCCCAAACGATAACGAGACTTACCAGCCACGCCATAAAACTAATAAGGGCTGCCTCTATCAATAAAGATCTGCGCAACAAAGTATCCGAGCTACCCAATACCTTCTGCGTATTGATGCTTTTGATTCGCAACGGAGTCAAAGAAGTGCTAAAGTTCGTGAAGTTAATAGCCGCGACAATGACGATCAGAAGGGCTATACCGAACAATAAGGCCGTGACTTCCTTGTTTCCGCTCCGGAATGTACCACCGTCTTGCGTCTCATTCATATAATAAATATCAGTCAGCGGAACGAGCCGGATCTGTTCTCCTTCATGGTAAATCTTCTTGAAATCAAAATGACGGTTGAAATTATCGGCAACCTCATCTGCCATGGCAGGATTATCAAGCAATAAATAACAAACCCAGTTACTTGAGCTAAAATTATTGATATTATAATCCGGATCGATCGCCGTATAGACCACGTTCCGAAGCTGCGTGTTCTCCGGGAAATCCTTATAAACCGCGCCAATCGTAAAGAGCTTAGCCGATTTAGTCCAGATATTTTCTTCCGCTCGCAACGTCTTACCAACCGCAGAGATATCTTCCCCAAACAACTTGTCAGCCAAGCTTCGGGGTACCATTACTTTCTCGGGATCTTTCAAGCAATCGATATCGCCTTCCACGATCGGGAACGCGAATATCTTCGGTAAACTAGCGTGGCAGGTTGTCACGATTTCCTTAAACCCAAACGGTTGCCCGTTTCTATCCACCGAGAGATAAACACCATTCTGGCCAAAAGAAGGAGTCAACAATGTACCCGCCTCTATATGCGGGGAAGATTGGATGACAGCCTCCACAAAGGCACGGGGTAATATTGTCCCGAAAGTACCCGGAATGGTCAAGTCCACCCTAAAAATCCGCCCGGACGTAGGATGGCAACGGTCAAAAGTCCGCTCAAAATTAATCTGTATCAAAATCACGATAAAAGCGGCGAAAGCAACCGCAAGACCGGCTACGTTCAATGCGGTCGCCATTTTAAACCGCCTCAACACACTTAGAAAGTTTCGAATAATCGTTTTCATTTTATTATAGTTTCATTTATTATTCCGTTTTAATACTATCCACCGGATTCGCATTCGCCGCACGCCAGTTTTGGAAAGTTACCGTAAACATCGTTATTAAGGAGACAATTAATAGAGCGAATGCAAATATCCACCAATAAATAGGAGTTTTATAAGCAAAACCCTCTAACCATTTCCGTACGCCATAATAAGCCAAAGGAGCCGCTATGATAAAGCAAACGCAGACAATACGGAAATAAATCTTATTGAACATAACCAAGATCTCATGAACCGTGGCCCCGAATACCTTACGAATACCGATCTCTTTCCGGCGATACTGGGTCTCGAATATAACGAGGCCGAATATACCGACAATAGAGATAATCACAGCCAACAAGCTAAACAATAAAATCATCGTACTTAAATTCCGTTCTTGATGATATAAATGATCGAAAATCTCATCATAAAATTCCACCTCACAAGGATATGTGGGATCTAAGTGGGCTACTGTCTTACGGATATGATCCACCACGCCCATGATATCGCTTCCCGCTTTCACACGAATAAAAGAATAAAGCATCAAACGAGGTTCATTAATAACAAAACCTAATTCGGAGACGCTTTGTCGCAAGGAAGTAAATTTAACATCATCTATAAATCCGATGACGGAACCATCGGCCGATTCCTCCTCAAGCCATGGAATCCGCATGATATCATTCGGTTCCATGTTCCATTTATCCCGCATTTGTCTATTGAATACATAACTATAGTTGTTACCTCTCTCATCAGACTCGGTAGGCATCCGCCCCCCAATCAATGGAATACCCATTACTTTGAAGAAATTCCAAGAAACAGAAAGAGAAGTGAAATTAACACTCTGCTCTTTATATACACCTCCCCACGTACGATAGCTATCCTCCGATCCAAACTTCTGGGAACAGAACGCCACATCCTCTATTCCCGGATATTCTTTCAATCCACCCACGTAGCTATCCTTATGGTCATGCATAATATTCCGGTTCAGCTCGACAACTACTACCTGATCTTTGTCGAAACCCAAAGAATATTTTTGCATAAACCTATTTTGTTGACGAACGAACATGGCTGATATAATCAATACGATAGAAACGATAAACTGAAAACCGATCAATGCCGTACGCAACTTCTTCCCAGAGGAAGAAAGCCCGAAAGAGCCTTTCAATACTAATGCCGGAGGGAAAGAAGTCATATATAAAGATGGATAGATCCCCGCAATAAGACCTATTATAACAGATAATACAGCTAAGCCACCTACTAAACCGGGGTAAGCAGTCAATGTCGTATCCGCTTGCACAAAATACAGCCATCCCATATGTCCTAATCCCCAAACGATAAACAAAGAACAAAGGAAAGCAAGCAAACTAATACCCACGGCTTCAAATAACAGGGAAGCACGTAATATGCCAGCAGAACTCCCCAGAACTTTTTGCGTGTTGATACTCTTGATGCGCAAAGGCGCCAAAGAGGTAAAATTCGTGAAGTTGATACCCGCCACAATAATCACCAGAAAAGCGATCAGCATCAGTAACCGGGCTTTCTCCGCGCTACCGCTTTTCACTAAACTTCCGCTGGAATCCTCGTTCATATAATAAATATCGGTTAGGGGGACCAGCTCGGCATGTATATCTTTCGCCATATCCCCATATTGCTTCGAATAGTCAAAATGGGCATCAAAATTCTCAGCTACTTCTTTCGGGGAGGCAGAAGGATCTAGCATCACGTAACAGAAATAGTTACTACTTATCCAATTCGTCAGTGCGTAATCCGGAGACATCTCTGTATAAATCACGTTTTTCAACTGTGTATTTTCCGGGAAATCCTTATAAACACCTCCTACGACCAAATATTTCACGCCCGGTTTCGTCCAGATCCCACCATCGGGAACGATCTGCTTTCCAATTGCCGATTCCTTTCCAAATAATCGGTGAGCCATACTTTCGGGCATCAAGGCTTTTTCCGGTTCCGACAAGCAAGAAGATTCTCCTTCACACATCGTAAACTGAAACATCCGGGTAATCTCCGGATGGCAAGTTATGATCGTCTCCTTAAAACCTTGCTTTCCTTCTTTTCTTGTAACAGTCACATACATCTCTCCTATATACGGATTGATTAACGTACCAGCCTCAATATGCGGGGAAGAGTGGATAAACGCCTCTATCAACGGTCGGCAATGGATCATGCTTGCTCCATCCGGGAAAGAAAGTCCCATCCGATAAATCCGGGTCGAGTTCGGATGACAACGATCGAAGTTATGCTCAAAGCTTACTTGCACCATGATAATTAAAAACGCAGCGAAAGCGACCGCTAATCCCGCTACATTCAAAAAGGTAGCTACCTTGAAACGTATTAATACATTGATGAAATTGTGTATGATTGTTTTCATAACTTGCTCTATTTTATTGATACTAAAATCGACCCAAAAAGAGTATTCCTTAAATAAGATGGCTGATATTCATTCGTTTCAAGATATTCAAAGAAACCTTGTTCAACGCAATTGTCTCAACCTCTTCCGTACGGAAAAACTTACTTAAACCTTCGATCTTAATCATGGCTGTATTTGTTTTAATTTATTATACTCAAATCCATCTAATAATATTCAAATAACGTGCCAAACTACATATCAAACTAATATTCAATAAATTAATTCTCAATTCATAAAACAGAAGTGTCCAATAATTGGACACCATTGTACAATTATTGGACACATACTTTTCTATGAAAACAGCAATATGATTCTACAAAAATCTTCTACTCATTCTTAATACTATGTACTGGATTCTCATTCGCCGCACGCCAGTTCTGGAAAGTGACAGTCAATATCGTGATAACCGCTATGATAGCAAAAGCGATCAAATACACCCACCAATACATAGGAGTCTTATAAGCGAAATTCTCAAGCCATCGATGTACCACATAACCGGCGATAGGCGCCCCCAAAACAAAACAAACACATAAGATTCGTATGTATGTCTTGTTAAACATCACGATAATCTCCTCGGTAGTAGAGCCTAATACCTTACGGATACCGATCTCTTTCTTCCGGTACTCACTATCGAATACGACCAAACCGAATACCCCTACCACCGAGATAAAGATCGCGATTAAACTAAATAAGGTAATCAATGAACTGAGGCTTCTCTCTTTCTCATAAAGTCCGTTCAATACCTCATCGAAGAAACGGACATTAAACGGGTATTCCGGATCAAATGATTGAAGCGTAGTCTTGACATGTTGCATAGCCCCCCGTAAGTCAGAGCCGGCTTTTACCTTTATATAAGCGTAATTAGGTTGGTTTCCCCAATTATTAGTACCCCATACAAAAAAGGCCATAGGCGTTACCTCCGTACGGAAAGAGGCGAATTTAACATCCGGCATAAAACCGACAATCTCCATACTATCTATTAAAGATCCTATCTCCAGCCCATATTCTGTCCGGGCACGTTCGTTAAAGACAAACGTGCCATAACGTTTCGCCTTATCTTCCTCCCGGAAATCACGACCTTCCGATATTTTCACATTCATCACCTTCAAAAAAGAAGGTTCAACCGGTAGACATTGGAATTGTATATCCTTATCCCGGTATTTACGTCCCCATCCCATGTATTGGTCCTGACTAGAAAGGAGCATCTCCGCATATGTAACCTCTTCGATACCGGAGAAAGATTTCACTTGGCTGGCGAAGGCATCCCGACTTTTCCGGATATTGTTATTCATATTCGTAATAATTATCTCATCCTTATCATAACCGAGAGGGGTATTTTGCATATAATAATTCTGCAAATACATGAATGTAGCACCAATAATTAATCCGAAAGAAGCTACATACTGCACTCCTATCAATGCATTTCGTAATTGACGTCCCTTCGGAGACAAGCCAAAACTACCTTTCAACACTAAAGCCGGTGGGAAAGAAGTCATATAATATGCTGGATATATACCGGCAAGAAGCCCGGTAGCTATTGAGATAAAAGCTGTAGCCAAAACCAATCCGATATGCATTGATAACGAAATATCGGCATTTATCAATGAGGCTATTTCCGTCTTCCCCGCGATATAAACTAATAGCAGTCCTAACAAATAAGAGATTATACTTATTAACACCGCTTCTAAAATCAAAGCAAAACGGATCACAGATTCTTTTCCCCCTAATACTTTTTGTGTATTAATACTCTTAATACGCATCGGGGTAAGTGCCGTACTGAAATTCGTGAAATTAATTCCGGCGATTATCACGATCACGATAGCTATGGCAAATAATATCATCAAAGTTTGCCTGCTGGCTTTCGGGGTCTGGTCATATTTTACATCAGTCGTATAATGAACATCAGGCAACGGATTAATACGGAAAGTCATTCCAGATCCCCCCCATGAGAAACTATTATCCTTTATTAGAGCAGGATCAAAATGTGCCTTGAAATTTTCAAATAACCCCTCGACATTCTTCGGATTGTCCAAACGGATATAGAAAATATAATTCCAGTTTCCCCAGCTTTGGGCGTTTTCCTTCGGGTCCATCTTTTGATAAATACAATTCCGTACAGATGAATTCCGTGGATAATCCTTATACACTCCACCTACCGTTAGATGATCTCCATTCTCAAACTTCAATTGCTTGCCTACAGCCGATTGATTCCCAAAAAACTTCTGAGCCATGCTCTGCGGCAACAAAACAACGTTTGGCTCCTGTAACGCCTCCGGATTTCCTTCCTGAAATTTAAAGTCAAATACCTTCGTGAATTCAGGATAAACATTTATACATTGTTCCTTAAAAGTATTCCGTACACCATTCTCTTCTACAGAGAAAAACAAGTCCCCTCCCCAAGGATTCGCCAAGGTCCCAGCTACGATATGAGGCGAGGATTGGATAAAAGCATCGGCCAGCGGACGGCAAATAACTGCCTGCCCACCATCCTCAAACATAGCTTCTACCCGAAATATAGATTCCGTATCCGTATATCCTCGGTCAAAATTCTGATCATACTCGACTTGCATCATAATCAAGATGAAAGCAGAAAAAGCCACAGATAGTCCTAATACATTTAAAAGTGTCGCCATCTTGAAACGGCGCAATACACTCAAGAGATTCCTCAAAATAGTTTTCATACGTAATTTTATATTACCTGTTATATTATTCGTTCTTAATGCTACGGACCGGATTCTCATTGGCGATATTCCAAGATTTCAGGATCACGCATCCCCAAATGATCGCTAGAACCAGTAGAGCCGTAGATATGAAAATAAAAACAGTCAGCGGTATCTTATCCGCGAATTGCCTCAACCAGCTCTCTCCCACGACTCGTGAGGCTATCACTCCCAAAAGGATAGCCGGGAAAGCCGTGATCAAAACATCCTTAGATAAAAGACGTAAAATATTCGGGGCCGTCGCTCCATTCACCTTGCGAATCGCTATCTCCTTGCTCCTACGGTGCATCTCGTCCGTAATATACCCTAATAATCCCATTAAGGTGATCAGCAAGATAGCGATCGAGGCAACAAAGACGCCGTCACGGAAATGACGGGTTCCCTCATACTGAGACTCTATGATCGTTTTCAGCACCGTAAAACCGACATCCTCATTCGGAAATAGTTCCGCTATCTTATCATTCATTTCCCGTAAATATTCCGGAGTTAGCTCGGAGACACGAACCGTAAAGTTACAATAACTCATCCGGTCACTACCAAACATGATGACCGGTAACTGGGGAGTGAAGAAGGAATTCACCATGAAATCACGGGTTACACCCACTATTTTTCCTTTTAAATTACCCTCATCATCATAAATATATTTACCGATCGCAGCATCCGTCCACCCACGTTTACTCACGAATGACTCATTCACTAAAATATCCCCGTCACCTTTTAGTGGTTGCCCCTCAAGCAAGGGGATTTTCATCAGAGAGAGATAATCGGCATCATAGTTTACCTGTCGGGCCGTGAACAGCCAGTTTTTCTCATTATCCAGAATAGGGAAACCACCATAACCACTTAGAATGTCCATTGACGAAAGCCCCGTAGCCGTGACATAAGGTAACTTCTTGAACTCGGCGGTAAGTTTGGCCGCTTTCTGATCATCCATATTATTCAAGGGGGCATACACTATATTTTCCGGATCATATCCTAAATCATTATTCATTAGCCGATCATATTGCAATAACACGATCACCAATAATGTAATGACAAACGCAATTCCCCCAAACTGGATAAAGAGCAAACTCCGCTTCCATCCCTGCTTACCCGAAGTAGATACCCGGAATACTTGGGTAACCGGGATAACGCTGAACAAACGGGCCGGTAGCAAGGCGGACAAAATGAATATAGCCAAGATCATGATCGCAGGAAGCCATATAGTCTGCGCATTCAATAAAGTGCCCAAAGTAGGAACAGCCACCATATCCGCAACATATTCCCGGAAAGCGAATAAAAGCAATGCCATACATACAAGAGCCACTACAAATAAAGCCGCCGTCTCAAACAAGAACATATTGAAAATGTCCTTGCTGGAAGCTCCATTACATTTGTGTACTCCTACGGATCTCGCCCGGATCGGCAGAGAAGATACCGAGTTCAAGATATAATTCATCGCCGCCACGAATAACAAAGCGAAAGCCAGTACGCTCATGATCACCACCATCCGCTTCACCTCGGTACTTTGCGTATATATCTCCGAGACCGGCTTGATATAAAGCTCCATATCAAAACCTTGTTTCCTCTCTCTTTCTACATCTATATATTTAGGCAATAAAGCCGGTATTTTCTGATTGATTTGTTCCGGGAACACACCCGGTTTCAGGCGGATATAGCCCAGATAACTATCGTCGGCACCCCAACCGGCATAGGCACCGAACTGGGTTTTCATATTAATGAAAGAAGCGACAGCGTCAAAACGTAAATGACTATTTTCCGGTATGTCACGGAATATCCCGGCCACCGTATAAGGATAGTTTTTTCCGTACAGCAGTTGTTTCCCGATCGGATCTTCCTTGCCAAATATACGTTCAGCCATTTTTTCCGATAAGAAAACTTGATCTTCGATTCCCAACAAACGGTCATCCCCTCTTAGCACCTTGATTCCCATCGTACGGAAAAAGAGGGAATCCGCCATCATCAAACGGGGCTTGAACCGATCCTCACCATGATACAATACGGCTCCGTATCTTCTCCGGCAAACCGTCGCATACTGTATCTCGGGGAACTCTTGCCGCAAAGCCTCCGGGATCGGGGCAAATAGGATACGAGACCCATCTTCCTCTCCCGTTTTATCATCATTGTATCGCACATGCACGCTATACAAATCTTCCACTTGGTCAAAGAATGTATCGAAGCTCAATTCAAAAGCGACCCTAGCGAACAGGATCAATCCCACTCCAAGTCCTAGTGTCAAGGACAGAACCTTGATCACATTTCCCCCTCGGCCTCGAAGTAAATAACGGATTGTATAATATAGCTGTCTCATCGATTTGTATTTAAGTTAAATTGAAAGCTAACCGACCTTCACAGGCCAATTAGCTTATAAAAAACTCTTGTGTGTATGTGTTTATGTCATGTTGACTAAATAAATTCACTAACGGAAGAAACAACGCTACCGTCGAATAAATTGATCACACGGTGGGCGAAACCCGCGTCGTGCTTGGAGTGCGTCACCATTACGATTGTCGTTCCCTCCTTATTCAGCTCGGTGAGCAGCTGCATAACCTCGGCACCGTTCTTGGAATCCAAGTTACCCGTTGGCTCATCGGCCAAGATTATCTTCGGGTTGGAAACTACCGCACGAGCGATCGCCACACGCTGCTGCTGACCTCCGGAGAGTTGCTGAGGGAAGTGAGCCGCACGGTGGCTGATATTCATCCGCTTCAAGATATCCGTTACCATCTGCTTACGCTCCGACGCCTTGATCTTTAGATAAGTCAACGGCAGCTCCACGTTCTCAAAAACGTTCAACTCGTCTATCAAGTTGAAGCTCTGGAACACGAAACCGATGTTTCCCTTACGGACCTGCGTACGCTCTTTCTCTTTCAAGTGTCCTACCTCTTGGTCGCCCAAGTAATAATTTCCCTCGGAAGGATTATCCAGCAAACCCAGAATATTCAACAACGTAGACTTACCGCAACCGGAAGGTCCCATGACAGCGACGAACTCGCCATCTTTTACCTCCAAAGAAACCTTATTCAACGCAATTGTCTCAACCTCTTCCGTACGGAAAAACTTACTTAAACCTTCGATCTTAATCATGACTGTATTTGTTTTAATTGTTATCTAACTATTTAATTTACCATATCTAATTCAAATAGTGTGCCAAACCAACTAAATATTTAATTCTCAAACAAGTAGTATTTTACTTTCCAAAACAGACTGTCCAATTATTTGACAGTGGTGTACAAAATTTAGACACTACTATCCAATATCTCGACATAAAGAAACACCTCCCAGCTTCACAGATGAGAGGTGCTATTGTTGACTTATCTACATAGTAAAACCTACATGTCACTACTTGATCTTATCTCTATATCTTTTTCCTCCGGCATGTCGAAGTTCTCAATGACTGTCAAGAAAAGCTCTTCCTTATCAACATTTATAGAATAAGAAACTGTATTTTTACCCTTCGAGAAACGGATAAACCAACTAACCACCCCATCGTTCTCATTCTCGATCACTTGATAAGCCTCTTCCTTGTCCCGCTCAAAAGCGGATTTAATTTCTTGTTGTAATGCGGCGTGGCCCTCCACGACGAAAGAAGAGACTATCTTATATACCTTTTTAGTTTTCGGATCTTTATTCGTTACTACGCTTTTATCGATCGTCTTATCCGCTTTACATTTCTGCACGACAGCCTCCAAATTCTTTTGTGCCCATAACTCTGTACTGAAACTTCCCACCAAAAGGCATAATGCCACCCAAAAACATTTACTTGCTTTCATAACTTCTTTTGTTTATTAGTTAATTTACTATTTATCCAATTCCAATATCTTATAAACCTCCTTACGTACCTGAGTATCCGGAATATTCCTCAGTAGAGTCTCCCGTTTCTTCTCGAACCGCTTATTCATCCTTTCCGGCAAATAAGCTATTTCATCCGCATTTCTTAAGAGCCGATCCGCATTCTTCTCCATCGCTTCCGCCGCTCGGGATATGACCTCCAATTCGGGTTGTATCTTCTTTATATCTGTCATTACGACACCATTGCGCACGATGTAGCTTCCCTCATAAGGGTTAAAAGAAGCATTTTGATTCATAAAGACCGTATTCACCAAAAACAACAAAAGAGAAGCCGCCACGCAAACTGCGATTGCCCATCCTATTTTTCGTTTATAAGAAATTTCCTTAGCGGGTAGCCTCAATTCCGGAGTCTCGCTAAAATCCAAGGCAATGCCACTCTCGAAATATCCGAATACCTCCCGATAACGTTCCAGATGGGCGGGAATATCCGGACGGGCGAAGAACTCATACAACACTCGCTCCTCCTCGTTCGAGGTCTGACCCTCGAAGAAGCGGTCTAATAAATCCTCTATAGACTTGTATTCCTCTGTTTTCATAACGTCTGCATTTTAAAGAATTGATCTCTCACCCGTTTACGGGCACGGGAAAGATTCATACGTACCGCCTCGGGGGTACTTCCGGTCAACCCGGCGATTTCCTCTACCTCGAAACCATCCACGTGTTTCATGCGAAGAATGGTCTGTTGAAGTCCCGGTAGTTTATTGATAAGCCACATTACATGCTCCAAACTATCTTTTTGTTCCAGCTGGGTATAAGGCGTGGAGGCATCGCAGATAAAGAATTGTTCGCCCGCCTCACCTTCCGTGCGTTCACGAACTTTCATCCGATTCAGGCAAAGGTGCTTTGTGATTTGTACGGACAAGGCCATTACATTATTATAATAGTCTAACTCGCCACGCATATACCATAGTTTCAAAAAGACTTCCTGCATGATATCCTCGGCATCCTCCGGGTTATCAAGCAGCCTTCTCGCATAAAGGAATAGTTTCTCCCGCAAAGGCAATATCTCTTTTTTAAACTGTTCTTGTTCCATTCTATCTTAATGACAATCGAGAAAAGAAAACGTAACATGGCTGGAGAAAATAAATTCAAGGTCTTTGTCATTCTAGTATTATAGTCGTGCCACCCTTATGGCACGATAATGCCACGGCGATGGCACGATGATGCCATAGCGATGGCACAACGATGCCACGCTGGTGGCACAGCCGTGCCACTATAACGGCACGGGCTTGGCACTGTAAGTTATTACTAAATAGCCCTATACATCACAGATACGGATACACTTCTCCAAGGAAGCGATCTTGTCTTCTTGGGCGGGGACGAACTCCTGCCCAACGAAGCCTTTATAGCCTGTCTCCATAAGAGCCTTGATGATAGCCGGATAATAAAGTTCCTGCGTCTCGTCGATTTCCGCACGTCCCGGACTACCTCCGGTATGGACATGGGAGAAGTATTGATTATATTTCCGGATA
>OOIF01000894.1_pt1 | contig 29783 bp, 16 predicted proteins | sample 1691961 | NCBI WGS metagenome assembly OOIF01 (sample SAMN06348146, study PRJEB24527) | human gut metagenome | biome: human gut; feature: ankylosing spondylitis patient; material: feces | host: Homo sapiens | place: China | collected 2015-10 | reverse complement strand
TTATCATTGATGATATGATATCTTCTGGTGAAAGTATGATTGATGTTGCTTCTGAATTAAAGAAGAGAGGCGCAAAGAGAGTATTCTGCGCTACTACATTTGGTCTTTTCACTAACGGATTTGATAAGTTTGATGAAGCTTACGAAAAAGGCATTATCGATAAAATCCTTACTACTAACCTTGTATACCAGCCAGATGAACTCCTTTCTAAGCCTTGGTATATCAATGTAGATATGAGCAAGTATATGGCTCTTCTTATCGATACACTTAACCATGATTCTTCAATCAGCGACCTTCTTAATCCTGTTGATAGAATTCAGAAGAGAGTTAAGGAATATAATGAAAGATATGCTAAATAATATTTATATTTGCTCATTTATAGTATAATGTGCAAACAGGGAATTAATATATCTGTGTCTTATACAAATATGGCACTAATATGTTAATTCCCTGTTTTAATAGTTATTTATTAATCACTATAACTATAAATGAGCAAATTTAAAATATTGTACCTAAGACTACTTTTACTTAAGATTAGCTCTCTGCTGCAAGGTATACATTCTACTCTCTATTATCTTTAAGGCTTTCCACCATATCAACCCTGTCGGCCTTCCTTCGCACCATAAGCAGTGATACCACATAACATAATACAACTATCACTACCGTGAGCACGATACTTTTAATCGTCACATATGTCTCATACAGCACGCCCTCCATGCCGGAATATACTTTAAAGACAACATCCATTATTCCATAACCTGCTCCTATGCCGGTTACTATGCCTATCGGAATAATCATATGATTAACATCAAGAACCATCCGGTTAATCTCTCTGTCCTTAAGTCCAAGCACCTTTAACATAGATATGTTGTGCCTGTTTTCTGAAACAAGCATATTGACGGACACGTACAGCGCCGCTATACAGATTATCGCACCTATAACAGCAAGCGAGTATATTATAGCGCCCATCTCATCAAGCACCGTGTTCATCTGCTCCTTTATATCATCTGACGTAACTGTCTTTGATATTTCATCACCAAGCTGCAACGCCCTGTCTGACAGAAGCCCATTATAAGTATCCTTCTGCCAGCCCAGAAGCTCTCTTGCATCGTCCATATTACTTATAAGAAGCTTCTGTGTGTTATTGCTTATTATGCCTTCTATCTTTACAGTCTTTTCCTCCATAGTTGTCGGATTAACAAATGTAAAGTCATCCCCGGCTTTAATTCCGTATGAATATGCCATAACATTTGATATATAATAGCCTTTATCAAGATTAGCCCTGTTTCCGTCAGTAGTGGTCAGATTAAGATATTTTACATCACTGTCAGCACCTAACAGTAAAAATGTACTTCCATCATATTCATACTTTCCAATAACAAGCTTATCTGTATTATCAGCAGCTACACCTTCAATATCTTTTGTTTCAAGCCTGTTTAGTATGTACTCATATTTAAAGCTTCCCATACTGTCTGAGCCTGTATCTATTACATTGTTCAGTGAGTCAACAAACATAAATGCAACGAGTATAATAAGTGCTCCAAGAAATGCTCCTAAGAACACGACAAAGCTTCTGCCGGGATTGGAAAGTATGCTTCTTACTGCAAACTTGTTTCTTACTTTTCCCTTTTTTCCGACCATTACGTGTCTGCTTCTGCTCTCGTCTGCCACACCATTTAACATAGCAACAGTGTCCTTTTTAAGCAGCTTATTTACTTTGCCCATCGCTTTAAGTACATATATAAGTGTAGGAACTATTATTCCAAGCAGTGCTATCGGTATCGGAAGCACAAACTTAACTGGCATAGGCTCATAATCCGCCAGACTCAGCTCTCCGTATGGCTGCTGGATAATCTTTGTAACAATGCTCACAAGCACACCGCCCACAATGCCCGGTATCATCGCAAGCACGCTGTAATGCCACATAAGCTGGCTCTTTTTATAACCGAGTGCCGACAATGTTCCTATCATTTTCTGCTCGCTCTTTATCTTTCGTCCGATTATGATAGATATGAGCGCAACTGTAATCAGAGGTATCGTAACAAGGAACACATATGCCATTATAAGAAACATCATTGCCTGGTCATCAACCATTGTTATTCTGGTATTATCGTCCTTTGACAGATATTCGCTCATCTTATAGGTATCATTTATATCTTTTCTGAACTGTGCTTTATCACTGTCTTTGCCATACACAACCTTATACTGACACGAATTAACATTAAGCTTGTTGTAAGCACTGTCCGTCATATACGCAAGAAAAAATGAGGAAATATTTTTATAGCTGTCATCCACATTTTCAAGCATATACAAATAATCAGGACGCATAAAATATCCCGTAACCGTATAATTCTTATCCATAATCTTAAGCTTATCGCCTATATTAACCTTCATATTAACGGCGTATCCCTTGGATATAACTATCTCATTATCCTGGCTTACATCCCTGCCATCGACTACCTCATACAAGTCTATCTTTTTGTTAGCCTTAAACAGCCTGACCTTATAGTCATCCTCATTAATATTAGTAAAGTATTCTTTTTCAAATGTTATGTTATATTTATCTTCTATCTTTTCTATCTCATCATCCGGTATCTCTATATATGTAGAAAATGTTGCATCCTCAAGGTTATTATCCTCAAAAAACTTATCGCCATAGCCCTTTATGCCAGTTCCTGCTATATAAAACAGATAGAACAGAAGCAGCGCCACAACCGTGAGCACCGATGATGCTATATAAAATGAAAGATTTTCTTTAATATTTCTTTTATATCTTTTATTAAGTGTCATACTTTCCTCTTTTCCTGCTACAACTCAAGTTCGTCTGCTGCAACTCTCTCTTTATTATTAATACAATCTGCAACTTTGCCATCCCTTATCCTTACGATTGTGTCTGCCATATGCGCGATGGCTTCATTGTGCGTGATTATAATAATCGTTGCCCTAAAGCTCGTATTAACTTTTTCTATAACCTTAAGCACATCCCTTGATGACTTAGAGTCAAGCGCACCAGTCAGCTCATCACACAGCAGTATCTTGGGATTTTTGATGAGTGCCCTTGCTATAGCTACTCTCTGCTGCTGTCCTCCTGAAAGTTCCTTTGGAAAACGGTTCTTATACTGCGCTATTCCAAGCGAGTCCATAACCTCATCGATATCTAACGGACTTTTTGCTATATCTGCCACAACCTGTATATTTTCCTGAACGGTAAGGTCTGGTATAAGGTTGTAGAACTGGAAAACAAAGCCTATATCCTCACGTCTGTAATCTGTGAGCTGTTTCTTTCCTGCATCGCTTATATTCCTTCCCGATATAACTATGTTGCCAGAGTCAAGCGAGTCAAGACCACCTATCATATTAAGCAGTGTACTTTTTCCTGAGCCGGAAGGCCCTAATATTACATATATTTTCCCCTCATCAAGTGAAAGGCTCACATCATCTAATGCCTTAATAAGCGCCTCTCCCTCTCCATAATGTTTTTTTGCATTTTTAATCTCTATAAACATCGTCATACCTCCTGACTTTATAAATTCTAAATATATTTATAAATGCTTTTACCAATATTATTTTATTAATTTTATAAATGCAGTTTTTTGATGTAAGCAGGGTTACAAATCAAATAACCAAAAATGGACTATGCACTTAATAATCTTGTAAAAATGCATCGGGTTAGATTGCACTAACCTTAGTTTGATAATACCACTTGGTTATTATGATTTCAACATATTTGTTATATGATAAATGAAATTATAAAATGTGATTAAAAAGCAGAACGAATTATTATATCCCACCTGTTATTATGGTTATAAACCTTATTCCACTTTTTACAGAAAATTATTTTAAGAACTTGAGAAACAGAATTCTGTTATCAACAACTTAAAAGATACAAAGAAACCTGATGCTGTCGCATTAGGTTTCCATTATGGGATTTTACCCACACACTTGACAAAGAACCAAAAAACGACACCCTTAACTTTCACAGATTAGAGACATGTGACGTCAGAAGCATATAAAAACGGTTACTATATTATCGCTATGTAATATAGTAACCGTTACTGTAAGTTATTCAATTGTTGCTCCTCCAAATCATTATCTTCTTTTAATTAATTATTCTGCAATGAATATAATTATTAATAATGCTTGGTATGTGTTATGTTTCCATTGGATTATACCTTCCTTTCTCACTCAATTCCTTATATCTATATTAACATTCTTGATGAATGGTATCGATATATTGTCTATGTATTAATATATTATCTGTTGAACTTGTCTCTTTAATATGATTAATATATGTCTTTTATATCGATTATTAATATGTTTAAGGTCTTGTTTGTTTGTAATTGTATATTAACACTCACTTGTACATTTGTCAACTCTTTTTTTGATTATTTTTAAATTATTTTCTAATTATTTTTGTTTTTTTATATTTATCGCCGAATTGTGTGAATTGTTTTTAAATTTAAGTATATTGTATACACATAATCTATACATTATTTTATTATGTTTTATCTCCTATATGCAGCATATCTCTTTAATTCTTATCTAAATTTAATATATTTCTGTTATTTTACAACCATGTCACTTTAAATCAGAAAAGCATTGTTATCAGTGCAAACACAAAAAGATTATTATATAATCTTGTCATCTTAAATCCCCCACCACGCCAGACACTTAAACACTGGACACTGCCATATTGCTTAGTTGTTATATCGCTTACTATAACAATAACAAAGGAGCTGTGATAATAAGGTTTATTATACAATATGTGTAGATGTATTATGCATGTATGATATTCTTAACAGTTATATATTGCATAAATTGTGCTTAATACTACAACCACTTGTCTTTAATATCTTGATTGTGAATAATTATTGTATGTTATATTCCTTATACAGTCTCTCCAATTCTTTCTTATCAGCCACTTTTATAAGTTCTTCTGAACGTCCGTCTTCCTTTAATTTTGCTATCAAATTGAGTAGCTTTTCTGTCGTCCGTTCTTCACCTTCTATTTTCCCACGCGCTTCGCCTCTTGCTTCTCCTTCCGTCACACCATCGGCATAACTCTGCTTCTTAACTCCTTCTATATACGCTTTCTCATCAAATTCTGTCAGTAACATATCTGTCACCTCCGCCTTATTTTTACTAAGTATATCTTTGAGTACATTATCGCGTATTGCTTCGTTAATTGCAAGTTCTACTGCCTCTGCAAATATCTCTTTTTTATTCACTGTCTTCATCTCTTTCCTATATGCCTCAGCCAACTGCGCGCTTTTCTCTCTTACAAGCGCAATAAACTTTGAATATTCCATCAGCTTCTGGCACTTCTCCATAAGCTCCCTGTTACATCCATAGTTAATATTAAGCATCTGCACAACAACCTCAACGCTAGGCTTCTTTTTAGGAGTTTTCGGAGATTTCTGATTATCCTCACTGTCTATGGTATCTGTGCTCTCTATATCTGCCACATTTTTCTCCTCAAACAATATTGTAAATGCTTTCGACAGCCTTAACTCCTGCTCCTCCGGCTCTTCATCCGTCCCATTATAGAACACAACATACCTTGGAAATGGCAGCTTCACCAGCTTCTCATTGTATATAAGAAGATTGTTCTGCTCAATATAGCCCTTATACAGTTCAGCAAAATATATCAGTCCCCTCACTGGCATATTATAATTGATGCTGCTCTGGTGCTCATAAAGGTTCAACTCACTATTAATAATAAATGAAATGTCATTCTTATAACCTATATATATCGCATCTTCTATTGTGTTAATTGTTATGAGGCTGTCATCTGTATGGCTTGTGTCATTCAGTGCATTATACAGACTCAGCAAATCCTTCTTGTTATTAAAAACTTTCCTGAATAATGTATCCTTGTATTTTCTGTTCAACTTTAACTCCATATCCTCTCCTGTATTCTTATATTTTTATCAGAAACATTGTTTATTAATAATGTTCTTTATCTATAAAAACATATTTTGAATATATTTGCAATATACTTTTTATATATATGTTGTAATCCACCCGATTTATGTTGTAATTGGACTGATTTTTGTAGTGGAATAAATTTTATTTTAGATAGTTTGTTGTTTTTATACTCTGCTTTTTGACCCTATTTTACCTACATCATAATTCAAATCACGCTGGCTTGGATAATTATTGTTTTCCTTTGACTCTATTCACTAATATCTCCATTTAAGTCATATCGGACTGGGCTATTATTCTTTTTCCTTTGACCATATTCACTAATACACTTATTTAAGTCACTTTCTGATTAGCTATTAGTGTCTTTCTCCTGACCCTATTCACTAATATCCCCATTCAGGTCACACCTAGCTAAATAAATTACCATATAATAAAGCCATCCAGCACATAGCCCATATCATAAATATACAAATATCTATATAATTCACGCACTGATAAACATTAGCCTTTCCATTCAACGAGAATAAAATTAAAACATAATTATCTTAACATTTTTTACAATTACAACTTACTTCCATCAAATAACAATAAAAAAATAAAACTCATCCATATCCATTCCAGCAGCCTTATAATCGTCCTTCCACAAAATAACAATAAAAATAGAACTTGTCCCTATCCATTCCAACAACCTTATAATTACCCTTCCACCCCACAACAATAAAAATAAAACCCCAGCTCACACTCACATGGATTGTGCGAACTGGGGGTTTTATTTTGAATTTTATTCTTAACTGCTGCGCAGGACTTATTGTATTGCCTTACAATTCATATAATTCCTTTGCCACATTGTATTCATATATGTAAATATGTTATACACTGCCAGAATTACTGAAGAAGTGTAAGAACACCCTGGTTAGCCTGGTTAGCCTGTGCAAGCATAGACTGTCCAGCCTGAGCTAAGATGCTGTTCTTGCTGTAGTTAACCATCTCTTCAGCCATATCTGTATCACGAATACGTGACTCTGCTGTCTGAAGGTTCTCAGAAGCTGTATCAAGGTTGTTGATAGTGTGCTCAAGTCTGTTCTGAACAGCACCCATCTGACCTCTTGCCTTAGATACCTTCTTAATAGCTGCATCGATAGTTGTAGTAGCTGTCTTAGCCTTATCCTGTGTACTTAAATCAACACTACCGCTACCTACGCCAAGTGCGTCAGCGCTCATATCATCAAGAGTGAAGCTCATTGTCTGGCCTTCATTAGCACCAATCTGAAGTTCAATACCCTTACCAGTAGCTGTAGCTGATGGCTTTAAATTAACAGTTTTATTATCTGCTTCTGCATTAATACCTGTCTTAGCACTAATTAACTTAGCCATTGCCTTAGCAGCAGCTTCACTTACGTCTGCTGTTTCAACAAAATTAACATCCTTATAGTCATCACCTAACTTAGAAGGATCTGTAACATATGCGAACTTCTCACCATTAACTGTGAATATCTTATCCTCAATGTTGCCAGTTCCATCATACACGCCAATATTCTCTGTTATTGTATTATATCCATCTACGCCACCTGTCTTAGTAGTAGCAGTAACAGCACCATTATCCTGTGATACAAGTATAGCATTAGCTGTTGAGCCAGCTTCTTTTGCTGTGAATACAATTTCTCCAGTAGTTGTTGATGTTATATCATATGAATCTGCTAATGAAGTCTTTTTCAATGCATCTCTAAATGCATCTGCTGTTTTACCAGCTCCAGTTTTAGTTGTAGCATCACCTGTAACCTTAACAGTTGTTGTAGATGAATTACCATTCTTATCTAAAACTGTAACAGAATATGAAGATTCTGTACCATCATCTAATGATGTAAAAGTTGCTGTTGTGTTAACCTGATTTGTTGATTCCACTTTACCCATAGCATTTGCTGCATCTGCTGCCTTACTTACAGAAGCCTGTACCTTGCTTCCTGACTGAGAACCATCAAGTAACTTCATTGTGTTGAACTCTGTTGTATCAGAGATTCTTGTAAGCTCGCTCTGAAGCTGCTCGATTTCGTTCTGTACTGCTTCTCTATCGTCATCTGTTTCTGTACCGTTAGCTGCCTGTACTGAAAGCTCTCTCATTCTCTGAAGGATTGAATGTGACTCATTTAAAGCACCTTCTGCTGTCTGGATAAGTGAGATACCATCCTGAGCGTTAGTTGAAGCCTGATTAAGACCTCTGATCTGTCCTCTCATCTTCTCTGAGATAGAAAGTCCTGCTGCATCATCTGCTGCACGGTTGATTCTGTAACCTGAAGATAACTTCTCTGTTGACTTTGACTGAGCTGATGAAACACCGCTGAGCATTCTGTTAGCGTTCATAGCTGACATATTGTGTTGTACTACCATAGTATGTACCTCCGTGTAAATATAATATTTTTCTTAGGGAATCCGTTCCCATATAAGCCTTGTATATATTGTTTTGATATGTCATATCTGACTTATGAATTTAAAAATCAGAAATTTTTAAACTACTTATAATCACATATAAAATACATTTCTAATATGCCCTCAACATATCTTTGATACGTTTCTGCACAATAGCTCAAATATATCTATGGCATATTCCCAACATACATTAAATGTGTCGCACGACATATCCTCAACCTGCAAGGCTCTGTATAATAAGCAGAACTTCCATGCTAATTCTGCGTATTATCTTTGTTTGACATCTTGTCTTCTTTAATCAGACGGCGTATCTTGTTAAGTGTGTCTGGCGAAAGATTAGACTCTGCATAATAAGGAGATATGAAGCGCGATGCTGTTTTACCTTCCTTCTCTTTATTTCTTGCAAGAACCTTACTTCTCACTATGTTGAGTTCACGCGGTGCATCTATAAGCAAATGTATATTGCCCTCCGAACCGCCTGAATACACAACTCTGATGTCCTTCCCGATGTCGATAAACTCGCCGGGCTTAATCGTAAGCTTTAACATATAACCTCCTTGTTAACCTTTATCCGCAACAATTTATATTAAAATGTTGCATCCTTTTGAATTAAATGGAGGATTTGATATGGGAACAGCACAGCCAATAAGAAACGAAAAAGAATTAGAAGCATTTAGAAAGTATTATCTTGAACAGAAGCAGAACTACCGCAACTATGCACTGATATGCCTCGGTGTCAATTCGGCATTGAGAATAAGCGATATTCTTAAATTAAAGTGGAGTGATGTTTACGATGCTAAGAAAAGGTGTTTTAGAAAACACATAATAATTACAGAAAAAAAGACTGGAAAAGAAAACAGAATTGCCATCAATTCCAATACTAAGATGGGATTGCAAATGTACTTAAACAGCCTGCATTACTTTGATGTTGACGAATATATATTTGCCGGACAGAAGGAGCACTCACATCTATGCCGTTCACAGGCATTCAGAATAGTAAAGCAGGCAGCGCAGTCACTCAATATGGAGGATAGAATAAGCTGCCACTCTATGCGCAAAACATTTGGATATTACGCGTGGAAATACGGCACACAGCCAGCAGTACTTATGGATATATACAACCACTCGTCATATGAGATTACTAAGAGATATCTGGGAATTAAACAGGACGATAAAGACTCAGTATTTTTAAGCATTAACCTGTAATTAACATAATCAGAATATAGCGATTTACAAATGGTTATTTTACGCCTCATATCCTCTCAAACTGCATAAATACTGATAAAAATAATATTTTATCTAAGCAAAAATACATTTGACAGTATATATGCCAACATAAATAAGGATATGAAAATTGTAATATCACAACCAAATTGATATCAATTGTCATTTCAATTAATATTCTTTTAATTTTATTAATATTTATGGTTAAGTATTATTATGATGTGACGATATAAATCATGTAATTGAGTAGAACAAATATTCAAGGGATGCAACATTTTAATATAAATTGTTGCATCCCTTTTTATAATTATACGAATTATGAAGAATTTTATTCTGTTTTTTAAGAATAAAGCGCATGATACAGTTTTAAGAACTTTTCATCTCTTTCTGCAATAGTCTTACTGTCTTTGCCATCTGAATAATCATAGAAGCCCTTCCTGCTCTTGACTCCATATTCACCTGCATCATAGTGTTCCTTAAGAAGTTCTGGCGGTTCCTTGGAGTCGCACAGGTCTTCACAAAGATACTCACTTACATGATAAAATGTATCGATACCGCCTAAGTCAACCACTTCAAGAGGTCCTAAGCATGCATAACGGAAACCTAGTCCATACTTCATGACATCATCAATTCCTTCACTTGATACAACGCCCTTATTTACAAGGTCAAGCGCCTCCCTGAGTACTGCAAGCTGAAGTCTGTTAGCTGCAAAACCAAGAACATCTTTATTTACAATAACTGGTTTTTTATCAATTTTTAGAGCAAGCTGATATATAGTCTGTGCAACCTCATCTGTTGTGTTATCACCTTTAATAATCTCGATAAGTGGAACAAGATGAGGTGGATTGAACCAGTGCATACCTATAAACCTTTCCGATTTCTTAACTGACTGCGCTAATCTGTTAATAGATAATCCGGAGGTGTTGGTTGTAATAATTGCATCATCATTTATAATTTCTGATATAGTTTTATAGAATTCATCCTTAATCTCTACCTTTTCAGTGAGATTTTCAGCCACAAAGTCGCAGCTCTTAAAACAGTCGGTTGAAGTTGTGTATGTTATAGAGCTTAACAGCTTATCCGCGGCCTCCTTATCCATCTCACCGGACTTTACAAGAATTTCCACATTTTCTTTAATTCTGTCCTCCGCTTTCTTAAGGCTCTCTTCTCTATGGTTATACAGAGTTACATTATCAAAATACTTTGCATATATCTGCGCCATGGACGAACCCATTATGCCTGCACCTGCAATTACAATATTATTAATTTCCATAATAGACCTCTTTTCCGCACACGTTTTTTGCGCATAGTGAGTTTGTGTTAAGTGTGCATAACACAATCCCGTTTATAATAATTTTATATCAAAGCGGAGCGACTCTTGTGCATCACTCCGCTTTATTGCCAAAATATATTAATCAATATATCTTTTATACCAATCAGGCACCTCATTTGTTATTGTGTATAATTCGCCTTTTTTATATATGGCAAAACGATTAAATGCTTCTGTATCTGGTATTCCATGTCCACCATGTTCCACTCTGTAAGCAATTCTTTGTTTTGCTATTTCTACTGTTTCAACACCTACATAATGAACTTCAACTTCATAACCCCGTGATTTTGCTATATCTATATTTTTTAATATAGAATTTCCACATAAAGTTGTAATTTCTTTATGTCATTATATATAGCTGAGTATTTATTAACATCACACACACTCATCCCTCCCTATTCTATAAGTATAACAGATATTATATCTATCGTGAATATAATAATTCCCAGATAAATATTCTCATAAATATCCGTAAGAAAACGGAGCGACACCCGCGTATCACTCCGTCCTCAAGAGAAAAAACTTATAGAAAAATAGCAAATAACCTAACTCATAATATCTATATTAATTCACTATTAGAAATCTACTTCTGTATCATAGTAGCAGCACTTAAGGAGCTTCTCCATCTCTTCCTGACTTGGCTGACGTGGATTAGAACCTGTACATGCATCCTTAATAGCATTAGCAGCTACTTCTGGAAGCTTAGCAAGGAATTCATCTTCTGGAACGATTCCCTGTTCTGCTGGAAGACCACCCTCGCCATAGTTCTTAATGCACTGTGGTATGTTAAGCTCGTCATTCATCTTACGAAGCATAGCGATTAAGTTATCAATCTTAGCCTCAGTTGTGTCTCCACCTAATCCTAAGAAATCAGCTATGTATGCATAACGCTTAGCTGCTGTCTCATCCTTAGAGTTAAACTTGATAACCTTAGGAAGATACATCGCATTAGCTGCACCGTGGATAATATGTCCGCCTTCAAATGCTGCACCAGTCTTATGTGCCATTGAATGAACGATACCAAGTAATGCGTTAGAGAATGCCATACCTGCAAGACATTGTGCGTTGTGCATTGCATCTCTCTTCTCCATATCTTCATTATATGAACCAACAAGGTCATCCTTAATCATCTTCATAGCGTGAAGTGCAAGCGCATCTGTGTAATCACAGTTAGCTGTAGATACATATGCTTCAATAGCATGTGTCATAGCATCCATACCTGTATGTGCTACAAGCTTCTTAGGCATAGTTTCTGCAAGCTCTGGGTCAACGATAGCTACATCTGGTGTAATCTCGAAGTCTGCTAAAGGATACTTAATACCTTTTTCATAATCTGTTATAACTGAGAACGCTGTAACTTCTGTAGCTGTACCTGATGTAGATGAAACAGCACAGAAATGAGCTTTAGTACGAAGCTTTGGTAAACCGAATACCTTGCACATATCTTCAAATGTTGTTTCTGGATATTCATACTTAATCCACATAGCCTTAGCTGCATCGATAGGTGAACCACCACCAATAGCTACTATCCAGTCTGGCTGGTATTCTTCCATAACCTTAGCGCCCTTCATAACTGTATCAACTGAAGGATCTGATTCGATACCCTCGAATAACTTAACTTCCATTCCGGCTTCCTTAAGATAATCTTCTGCTCTCTGAAGAAATCCGAAACGCTTCATAGAACCACCACCAACACAGATGATAGCCTTCTTTCCTTTAAGAGTCTTAAGTGCTTCAAGAGCTCCCTTACCATGATATAAATCTCTTGGTAATGTAAAACGTACCATAATCCAATACCTCCTAATAATATGAATTAAAATAATAAGTGAATTAAATAGATTGTTAAAACTCTAACAATCTCTATGTTTCTTAGTATATACCTCTTTCTTCATAATTTCAAGCAAATATGACATAATTTATTGTATTTTATATGTATTTTATTTTTCTTTCAGAAAATGAGTTTTATTTTTTACATTTGCATTAAATTGCAAATGTATTTTCGCACTACTCCTCTAATATACTGGACATATCTTACTTTTATGCCTAAGCAAAAGATTGTTTTATAAAAAGCATTTTCCACCTTTAATTATCTGTTTTATCGCACTATAATATAAATAAATATACACGGAGGTGATATAATGAAAATTATACATTCTGACACATCTGACAGGTCTAATCACATTAATTGTTTTAAACATATAAAATATATGACAACTGCTGCCGTACTTACAGCAGGGCTTTTTATAACGGGCTGTGGAAGTTCTCATGCCATGAATACGGCTGTTGACAAGGCTGATAAAGATAGTTACTTATCTGCTAATAATGATAACTGTACTGTTTTTTCTATCCGCGGAGATGGTTTTTACGCGGACACTTATGATGACTGGGATTTTCCGGATATATCGTCCGATTATACTTCCTTTGATGACACTGCTTTTACAGATTATGACTCTGATGATGACACTGATATTAACAACCCGGATGATGACGCTGATATTAACAGCTCTGATGATGGCTCTGATAGTAATAACTCTGATAATTATGACCCGACAGAAGAAGCTTTATATCTTGATAATTCTGGCTCTTCAGATAATTCTTTTGATGATAGTCCATCTGAAACTGACATCTATGGTACAGACGGCAGCTCATCTTCCGATAACGACAGTCAGCCTGAATATACTAATCCCAATGCATGGATTAATAACCTTTCAGCTTCCTCATATAATAACCAGCTTATAATTGTGGCTGCCAATGGCTCTTACGCCAATGTAGCCATGTATAATAAAAATAATGATGACACATGGGAAACTATTGTTGATACCAATGGTTATGTCGGCGTTGACGGAGTTGGTAATGCAAGCGAATATGCACATATTACGCCTAGCGGGATATACAGCCTGAACATTGCTTTCGGTGTAAATAGCAACCCAGGTACAGCACTTCCCTACACACAGGTAGACTCATCCTATTATTGGGTGGATGACCCTTCATCTGACTGGTACAACAGATTTGTTACAACAAACACGACAACTCCGGACTGGTCAAGTGCAGAACACATTATTGACTACCCTGTTCCTTATGCCTATGCTATCGCTATTGACTATAATACCTCCTGCGTTAAGGGTGCCGGAAGTGCCATATTTCTGCACTGTTCTAACGGAAACCCTACATATGGATGTGTTTCCGTTCCGCAGTCAGCAATGATTACCATACTTAATAATATCCGTACAGGCTGTTCCATAATCATTGATGAGGCGTACAATATATCTGATTATTAATTAAAGTTCCAGATAACTAAGACATTGATAAAACAATCCTGCAACATACAGATATTAGTTAAACCCTCAGATTAACCTGTTATGGTTAACCCGGGGGTTTTATATATCCATTATTATAAATGTCCGATTTTTACATAATTTCTTTAACAGTCTTAACAACATTATCAACTGTAAATCCGAAATGTTCAAATAATGTAGCGGCAGGACCTGAAGCGCCGAAGCCCTCCATAGCAATAACCTTTCCGTCAAGACCTACATACTTATACCAGCCAAAGTCAGAAAGTGCCTCAACTGCAACTCTCTTTCTTACAGCATTTGGAAGTACACTTTCCTTATATTCTGCTGACTGCTTATCGAAAAGTTCCATACTTGGCATACTTACAACTCTTACATCTATGCCATCCTTCTTAAGTTCTTCCTTTGCTTCAACTGCAAGGCTTACCTCAGAACCGCTTGCGATGATAATAGCATCTGGAACAGCCTTTTCTGACTCAGCGATTACATAACCACCCTTAAGTGCATCCTTTGATGAACCTGCCATCTGTGGAAGATTTTGTCTTGTAAGCACAAGACCTGTAGGACCACATTCATTTTCAACTGCATACATCCATGCTGCTGCTGTTTCTGTTCTGTCACAAGGTCTGAATACTGTGAAATCTGGAAGTGAACGGAACGCTGCAAGCTGCTCAACAGGTTCATGTGTTGGGCCGTCTTCACCTACACCGATACTGTCGTGTGTGAATACATATGTTAATGGAAGCTTCATAAGTGATGTAAGTCTTGCCATTGGCTTAACATAATCACTGAATACAAAGAATGTAGCAACAAATGCCTTGAGACCTCCGTGAAGCATAAGACCATTACCAATAGCTGCCATAGCCTGCTCTCTTACACCAAAGTGAAGATTGCTGCCTGCATAATTATCCTTTGAGAAATCTCCTGCATCCTTCATATTAGTCTTATTAGATGGTGCAAGGTCTGCTGAACCACCTATAAGATTAGGCATAGCCTTCTTTATCATATTAAGAATAGTTCCGCTTGTGCTTCTTGTTGCTTCAGGCTTGTCACCCTTAGCCCAGTACTCCTCAGAATTGAATAAATCGGACATATCATATCCGTCAAAGTAGTTATCCCATAACTCTTTCATTTCTGGATACTTCTCTACATATGAAGCAAAAAGTTCATTCCACTTATCCTCTGCCTTAGCCATATTAGCTGCAAGCTCCTTGTAGTGGTCATATACTTCCTGTGGAACTTCAAAGTCACCCTTGCAAGGCCAGCCAATATTTTCCTTAAGTGCTGCAACATTATCAACACCAAGAGGCTCACCGTGTGCACTTGCCTTACCCTGCTTGGCTGGGCAGCCGTAACCGATAAGTGTATTAACCTTGATAAGTGAAGGACGTGTCTTATCAGCCTTTGCTTCTTCTATAGCCTTTCCGATAGCTTCGAGGTCGTTACCGTCCTCAACTTCTATTGTCTGGAAGCCGAATGCCTTAAATCTTGTCATAACATCTTCTGTAAATGCTATGTCTGTGCTTCCCTCTATTGAAATATTGTTAGAATCATAAAATACAATAAGCTTAGAAAGTCCAAGTGTACCAGCAAGTGAAAAGCACTCAGATGAGATACCCTCCATCATACATCCGTCACCACCAAGAACATATGTATAATGGTCAACTACCGGATAACCTTCCTTGTTAAATACTGCTTCAAGATGTGCTTCTGCCATAGCCATACCAACTGCCATAGCCATACCCTGTCCTAAAGGACCTGTTGTCGCCTCAACACCTACAGTATGTCCATATTCCGGATGTCCCGGTGTTAAAGAACCAAACTGTCTGAAGTTCTTTACTTCATCAAGTGAAAGATTACCTATTCCAAAAAGATGGAATAAAGAATACAGTAACATAGAACCATGTCCACCAGAAAGAACAAATCTGTCCCTGTTTACCCATTCAGGATTTTGTGGGTTATAATTCATATGCTTTGAAAATAACTCATAAGCTATAGGTGCTGTTCCAAGTGGTAATCCCGGATGTCCTGAATTAGCCTTCTGGATAGCATCAGCAGATAACACTCTTATTGCATTTACTGACATTTCTTCAATATTCATATTAATCCTCATTTCTGCACACATTTTTTATAACGGGCCTGTGTCAGGTGCGCACAGACACAGGTCCTACATATTGCTATAATAACAGTACATATGTATATTATCAATATCAGGCAGAAAAAACCTTTTATGATAATTACCATTAATATTACTGTCTTAATCCGTCATCAGTCCTTAAAGTCCGCTTCTGTAAGGAATATTACATCCCCGTTGTCACTGCGCTTCTTCTTAAGACCACCGAAGAACTTTCTTGATGCACGCTTCTCTGAATTCGCAATAGCCTTGTTAATAATCTCCTTGATATCGTCAAGCTTGATATTATCATTCATATTGTGAAGCTTATCTATCTTTAAGTACAGTTCAAGAAGTGCATCATCATCAACCTCGTACTGCCTCTTTCTTGCAAATCTCTTTGCCATCTCAACAAGCTCATTAACATTATACTGCTTAAGAGTTATCTTATGATTAAATGTCTTCGTAAGTTCAGGATTGAAGTTAAGAAGTACATTCATCTCTGCATCAGAGTCTTCGAATATAACTATCATTCTGTCTGTAACCTGATTCATGCATTCAATAATCTCATTAATTCTCTTAGGCTGTATAGTTCCTGCGCCTTCTACGATAAGAGCAGTTCCCTTAAGCTTACCCATAGCTTTTGTGATACCTCTCTGGTTGATACTCTCACCAGATGTCTTTGCTATCTTCTTTGGCTTCTGTGGATATACATAATTAATAGCTCTTACTATTGTTCTTGCAAGGTCTGTCTTATCCGAGCTTGAATTGCCAGAGATAAGAATATTACCTGTTGATGAAGTATTCATATTCATTTCACTGTCAAGCGACTCAAACAGCTCAACAAGCTGGCTCTCAAGTCCCGGCATTTCTCTGTACTTTCTGAATATCTTTGCAAGCTCACCTGAAAGCTTCTTCTCCTGTACTTCCTCATCATCCTCAGTATTATCATAATCAGAAGTATTAGATTCTGATACTAAGTAAGCTGCTGTTTCCTGCTGCTGTATTGATACACTGTCATCTGAAATATTCTTAAGAGTATCATCACCTAACTTATTCACATAAGCTTTAAGTAATTCATCTGTCACAGGAGCAAACTGTGCTGTGTCAAGTGTCATCTCCTCAGTAGCTTCCACATTATTGAATTCTACATCCTGTGCTGTATCCGAAGGAGCAGTTATTTCCTGCATATCCTGTGAAAACGCTGCATCTATAGCCTCATTTTCAGGCTGCTGTATAACATTTTCCTCTGCTTTTTTAATAGCATTTTTAGTGTTCTGCTCAAGTATAAATGCTGCCTTTCCTGTTCTCATAGACAGGTCTCTCTTTACTGAGTCAAGCAGTACTTCTGCTTCTGCGGCTCTCTTAGCTTCTGCCTCATCGAACTTATCACCCTTCTTTAGTGCTTCTTCCTTCTTCTTGGCAATTATACGCTCATAAGCCTGACTCTTTTCATCCTTCTCATCAAGCAGACGTTCAAGCTCTACCTTAGAAAACTCTCTTGTATCCTGCTTTCCATACTTTTCTTCCCTGACAGTCTGCATCCAGTCACTTATGCTTAACTGGCCTTCTATCTGTCCATCATCCTGCACAACCTCATCCGCACCAGATGGTCTGTATGTATCAGCCGCCTGTGCATTAACTGCATTTCTTTCAAAAGGTGGTCGGAATGTTTCCTCCTGCTCATCCTTAAACAAGTTCTTTACATTCTGCGCAAGTTCTTCCTGAAGATTGTGCGTATCATACATACTATAGTTAGGCACAGCTACCTCTATATCCATAGTCTCTGCCTTCTCATCCATACGCTTCTTTGCTGCTATTCTTGCCTCTTCTTCATCTTCTCTTGTTATCTTTTCGCAGTTGTTTTCTATCTTCTTTTTGGCACTTTCTATAAGCTCCTTTAAAGATAATGAAGCTTTATTTACATTATCTGAGAAACCATCATCAGCACCGTCACCTGCTATACCTGTTAATCCTGTATCTTTAGCAGATATGCCTGCGGCTTCATTCTTTACTTCATTCTGCTTCTCTATAGCCTTTACTATAGAATCCTTAAGTGCGCTGTTCTGGTTATTCTGCACAAGGTCAATAGACACGCCTTCCATACTTACAGTATCTTTATCAACTACCTTACCATTGTCATTCTTTGGTGCTGTAACAACCTCTTTATCATCTGCATTTGTACCTGCTGTTGAAACCTTTGCAGCCTTTGCAGCGGCTTTCTTACCTGTTTCCGGCTTTTTAAATGTATTCTTATTATCGTCAGCATCAAGAACATCTCCCACTTCATCCTTTTTAAGACGCGCAAGCTCTTTCTGCTCCATAAAAAGCTTTTCCTTGTTAGCTTCCTCATCTGACTTTCTTGCATTAATCTCAACAAGTATCTTCTTCTGTGTATTAGAAAGATTAACTCCCAGCTTTTCCTTAAGCTTTACAGCCATCTCTACATATATGCCATCCTGAAACCATAACACAAGATTATCACAAGTCTTGATACAGTCCTCCTTACGTCCTGTCTTATAATAAAGATTAGCAAGCTCATACATATACTTTTCGTCTATCTCTGACTCTTTATACTCTTCAAGTATCTCTACAAGCTCTGTATCAGGTGCCCCCTGTGCTCTTCTTAAGTCATAATACAGTATGAATCTGTTAACATCATGAGGTGACATCTTAGCATACTCATTATACAAATCCTCTGCATTTTCAAAATCATCTACTTTTATAAAAAACTCTGTAAGCTTATATATAAGCTTTCTTCCACCAAGATTACGGTTATAGGCAAGTATTGCCATATCTCTTGCCTCTTCATAATCACCGGCAGCTTCCTGCACATTGATTATAGTTGCAAGAGTTGACCAGTCCTTTATCTTGTTCCAGTTCATCTCTTTTGCAATATCTGCAGCCTGCTTATATTCTTTCTTTGCAGCAAGCTTTTTAATCTGTTCCAACTTTATATTAAACTCGTATTTATCCACGTTAAAGACCTCCATTGTGTCAATGACTCGAAATTTCTAAACACTCCGTATAATTTTATCACAGTGAGGTATTGTTGTAAACTGCCATTTACTGTTGTTTCGGACTGATAAAGTCAAAGCTTGCCTGTTCATAATCCATACGCGTATACTCTAACTCCTGTTCCTTAACACTGCTGTAATAGTCGACAACGACTGTCTGCTGTCTATTATCAGACAACTTCTGTCCTAATATATAATTAACATCAAATCTTGCTGTTATAGCAGGAGTTGCGCCTCTTGCAGGCACAATAAGCTGTATATGGTTTACTGACAGAAGCTTGAATATAGGCTCCCATATATATATGTCTTTTGCTGCGCCAAACGGATTATCTATAAATATAGTATTACCCGTGATACTTCCATCTGATACCGCATTTATATTAGATATATAATTAATAATCGCTATAAGGAACTGTATATATATACCCTGTGACTGTCCTGTTGAACCGACTGCCTCCTCATATCTTAAGTATCTGCTCTGGTCCTTGATACGCTCTCTCTTATAAAGATTAATTCTTATCGAATTCATATCCGTAACTATAACAGAGAACAGTCTTTTCCACGTAAGTCTGTTTCTTATGTACCTGAACTTATCATCCTGCTCATTAAAGCCTTCTGCTGCCTCTATAGTTTCATCTATATACTTAGACATTCTCTCCTTATATGCACTTTCTTTAACATAAGGTATTGAAAGGCTGATTATTGATATATCCTCATTATCCATCTTTATATGTGAAAGCTTAGGAAGTCTTTCAAGCTCTGTGCGGATGTTGCTGCAGGTCTGTATACAACGGTTTTCAAAGTTATCTTTTATTCTTTCCATATCTTCGATACCCTTGTGTACTCTTGTCTTTTCAAGCTCAATATATCCGCTGGTTTCATCAAGTGACTCTATAAGAAGCGCCGTCTGCTGTCCATCCTTAGGCATATTAACAGACAGGCTTATCTGTGTTGCAAGGTCATCACCATTATGCTGCTTAAGGTTATCTATAAGCTTACTCTTATGTTTTGCGAACTCATCGAGCTTCTTATATTCAAGCTTAAGAATAGTAGAATATTCTTTTGCAGTCTTATTATAGTCTTTACTCAAGGTATTATAATCAAGTGGTTTTATGTCTGATTTTTTCAATATTTCTTCATCTGGAATATCTATTCCAGCATCCGACATTATCCTCTCAATATCCATTCTGCATATTTCAATATTCTTAAGTTCGTTTTCAAGCTGCTTTCCCGCCGCCGTTTCTTTCTTCAGGTCTTTCTCAAGCTGCTGTACTATGAGTGTATTGTTTTTTACGAATTCATCCGGATTATCACAATCGAATTCCTCATAAGTGCTGTAACGCTCCTCTATCTGTGAAACTGCATATGTCACACTTCCCTCAAGTCTGTTAAACATTGCCTCCTGCATGCCAAGTTCTCTGTCAGCCTCGCTATACTGCTTCTGCAGCCCTGCAAGTTCATCTGAAAGCTCACGAAGCTTTTCCTGACTGCTCACAGACAGCTTTCCCTGCATATAAAGCTCCTTAAGATTTTCTACATCTTCACCACGATATTCTATTGACTCAATACATTTTTTCATAGCTGCCTCAAGATGGCTTCTTAAAGCCTCCTTATCGGTTAAGTCAGCATTTTTATTATTAAGAATATCCTTAAGTCCCGTAAAACGTCCGATAAGTTCCCTTATATCCTCTTCGCTGTATTCCTTATCACTTATATCAGTGTCAGAAATATCAGAATTATTCTTACAGAACTTAGAGAAATTATTCTCCCAGTTGTATACAAGCTCTGTGTATCTGCTGTCTGCACTGTCCTTATAGCCGCCAGCCTTAATATATTCCTCTCTTGCCTTATCAAGATATGCTGCATACTCAATTATGGCACGTTCAGCCTTTGCAAGTCTGTCATTATATGACGTCAGCTTATCATAATCACAAGATATGTCTGCATATACATCTGCTATCTTCTTAAGTCCGTCAGCCTGCTTTTTTAATTCTTCAAGTTCATGTCCGAATTTTTCAATTTTTTCTGTATCAGCAGCTTTTTTATTTTTATATTCTTCATGCTCTGAATGGCACTTATTAAGCTTTTCTGTAATGTCAGAAAGCTCTTGCTCTGCCTCTTTTATATCAGCCTCAGGTACGCTTTCAAGTGCAGACTCGTACTTTACTGCAAATGTATAATCTTCCCATATCATCTGCTTTCTGCCGTCAAGCTTATGCATATCTGCACTTATATTATCAAGCTCATCCTCCGCCCTTTTAAGCTCTGCTTCTTTCTTCGCTGCATCTGTCAGAAAATTCATATTTTTAAGTGCAAATACAACCATATCCTTATCGATAGCATAGTCTGTATTTTTTGCAACATTTTCACTTATGACAGGATATATCTGTGTTCCTTTTCCAAATGCTTTCAGCGCATCATTATTCTTAACTCTGGCAAAATCATTTTTAATAACAAAGCCATACTCCACGAAAGGAATACGCTTTAATACATCTTTTCTTGTGTCATCCTCAAGCTGCGATAACCACTTATAGCCCTCAACAACATCATCGCCATACATATTGTAAAGATAATCTTTAAATATATCTCTTTCAGGACTGTCTATATAGTATGTGCCCTCTTTTATTGCTTCGATGTATTTCTTAAGCTTATCGTGTTCCTTTAACTTTTCGTTATACTCTGTATTTATCTGTGTATAAGTCGAAAGAACAGCTTCACCAAGCCCATCTGCAAGCTTAACACCATATATTTTCTCTATGTCATTAAGCTTATCATGCCCTGCATTTATCTTAAGCTGCTGCTCCTTCATCCTGCTTATACGCTCTTCAAGCATACTCTTTCTGGCTTTTAAAATGCTGTCGTTTTCCTGTGCCTTATAAAGCCTGGCTGTATCCTCTTCCAGCTCATTTTTAATATCTTCTATATCCTTACTTATAGCTGATATATTATCATTACAGCGTGAAAGTTCGTCCTGTGCTGTGTCAGCAACAAGTACGCCATACTCGTTACAGAGTTCCTTCTGTTTAAGCTCACTGTCCCTTATCTTTTCCTGCATATTATCTCTCAGGCCTAATATGACAGCGCAGTCCTTCTCAGCATTTTTATGGTTATTCTCTGCCTCCTCAAGCATATCATGTGCCTGCTTTTCACTGAGTGCCGCCTCATCTGCCATATCTTTATAATCCTTGATATGCCCTTCATAGTACACCTTATATTCATAAGCAAGCTTTTCAAGCTCATTTGTTATGTCCTCATCCTCACGCAGCCTGTTATCAAGTGCAGTATCAACCTTTAATAATTCCTTCTCATACTCCACATAATCGCAGTAATCATTGGCTGACTCCATAAGCATAAGACGTTTCTTAACATCATTAATCTTTTTTTCCTTCTGTGAAAGCACCTCTGTTGAATTCTTTACAAGCGCTTCAACCTCCCTTAACGACTTCTTCTCAGAAAGTACCTTTGCAACTGCTATTCTGTACTTCTTATCCTCAAGTTCATTTATATGTGCTTCATTTTTCCTGTTATGCTCATCCAGCTCAAGCTGCTTATCCTCTGTCATATGCACTGCTGATGCAAGCATTGTATACAGCTTTTCTTCCTTTTCCTTCTTGTTATTATAAAATGCTGTATATGTATCAATATATTCCTTAAAATGTGCCAGCGCCTCTGTCTGGCTGTCGTAATCACTTATCTGGCTGTTTTTTCTTGACAGCTCAATAAGCTTATCTTTTATATCAAGGAGTGTCTGTGCCATCATAACATCGTCATTATCAACGGATAATCTGTTGTTGTAAGACTTCTGGATAATCTCCTCTATAAGCAGGTCTTCAACAACCTTACGGCTTGTCCTGTAGTTCGTTTCAAAGTAAGTCCTGACGTGTCCCTCAGTCTTATTGATACCCCTTACTATTTCCCACGCACTCTCATATATGCCATATCTGGATATAAAGCTCTGGTAATCGCCTTTTCTGTCAAATATATGGACTTCTATCCCCTTATCTTCCTTTGTTACATCACGAAGATATGCCTTAAGTCCGTTAAATGTAACTCTCTCACCATTATGCACAAGTGGAAGATTTTTTATGTCATTAGGACCTGTCTGCCTGTAAAATATGCAGTAATTAAAGTATTCTATGCTTGTATTATCGGATGAAGACACATTTGCACCTGAAACCTCACCTGTACCTGAGGTATCCAATGCCTCCCTCTCCTCTGTGAGTTCTCTTTCCTCAGCACTTCTTGCTTTTCTTGCACAGAAGCCTGTTGTCATATATCTGTAGCCATCTTTAATACAATGAGAATCAAGCTTCCACTCCACCAGCGAATGTATACACGTATTGTCGCTGCCTTTTCTGAAAAGCTTCTCTATCGGCTGCTTATCATCTAACGTACAGTTAGGTATCATATTCTGCATAAGAAGCAGCATAAGAAGACTCTTGCCACCACCATTGGCAAGGTCATATATCGTATTTCTACAGTTAAAACGCATTATAAAATCATCGTAAAACTGTGTACCAAAGTTATATTTTACGTTGTTCACCCTTACTCTGTTAATCTGTGGCATATCAATCCTCCATAACTTTAACCGGTTTATTCTTTCTGTATTACAGTTAATCTCCTGTATACAATCTTAGCTCTGCATAAGTTCTGCCATTCGTCCCTTATACTCATCGAAATAATTCTCTATAAGTGCCCTGAACCTGTCTGTTGGATAGAACCTGTTCTGTACCTCTGTAAGAAGCTCCTGCGATACGCAGAAGTTAAGCGCAATCTTCACAAAGCCTGTCTTTGAATTCTTTGCAGCCCTTACGTCCGCCGTATCCGCAACTGTTATTACAGGAAGTGCATCCCAGCTTAATGCTATCTGCTTAAAGCTGTTTTCTTCAACATCATCGATGATAATCCCAAGCTTTTTATCAACTATGGAAGCAACTGACGAGTCCACATTACGCACAACATCTTCTACTCTCACAAATTCTGCATATGTCGTACTTGCTGAGTCCGTATAAAATTCTGTTATTATATTATATATGATAAAATATACAAGATAGAGTTCTCTGTTTACACGTAATCCGAGTCTGTTTCTAAGCTCCTCATTAGTGTAACCGAACACTCTGTTATTATCACCGGCACTCACATACAGTCCATTATTGTACTCATATATATTAAGATTGAACTTCTTAAGTGACATATGAACAATATCATAAACCTCTGCATTGGTATTATATTCCTGATAAAGCTGGCTGTTATCGCCACTCTCACTCACCTGTTCACTCATTATAAGTCTTGATACTATATCAAGCGCCTTATCCAGATTTCTGTTTTCCATAATAATCCTCATTTCTGCGCACGTTTTAGCGCATAACGAATTGTGTCAGGTATGCGCCGACACAAATCCCGCGTGTGAAAAGTCCATTTTCACACTATACTATTGTCTTACTTTAACATAATTGTCATTAATACTTTGTTACTCAGGCTTCTATTTTTATAATTATATTTATTGATATAAATGTACAATTTTTACAACAACATACATTCTATGTTTTTGCGAATTTATAATTTATCACACCATTTAATATAAGCACTTTAATATATTAGAACACCTTCCTAAATGCTATATTAGTTACCTGTATATCATCCAGAGCTGTCCTCTGTATGTTCTCTATATTCTGTGTACCATCCGACTTATTATTATAAGCTGAAATATTTTGTGTACCATCTGTATTATATATATCCTCTGATATATCGCTGGAAACCGCAATATTTTGTACAGCATCGGCATCCTCTGGTGCATCGCCTAAAGCCTCATCTTCCCTGTCACTTTCACCCCTGACTATAAGAATATGCCTTACCTCTTTTCCCTTGAAGCTCTCCTCAAGTATTCCATCAAGAAATGTTTCACTATGCATATTATCGCCGCCTACCACGTACTCATCTCTCTGGCAGAGGTTTACAAAAAATGCATAGTAATCTGCATTTTTAAGTATCGCATCACCATAGGCACGGCGCATATAACCATTAAATGTGTCGAGTGTGAGCATGTCCGATTTTTTCAAACATACCTTATCAATACACATAAGAAGGTTATTCATAACAAATGTATAATTATGCTTTATTCTCTCATCAACAGCCTCATCCTCATACACTATCTGCTTAAGCTCATTTTTATTTACATACTCTTTCTTTTCGTATCTTTCAGGCTTAACCATAAGTGCCTCATCTATTGTTTTAAGGTCAAGCGTTTTTCTTATATTAAGCTTAAGAAGCGGGTCTATAAGATACTTAAGCGCATCCGCGTTGTCTTTTCGTATCATATCTGAAAGTGCTGTTGCAAAGTCCATATGCGGACGAAGTCTTGCAAGCTTTGCCCTTCTTACCGCTTCATCAGTGGTATTCTGCATCTGCGTACAGTCACGAAGAAGCTGTGCATGCTTGTTCATGGCTATCTTTAACTGGTCTTCAAGATGATGTATCTCCTTCATAGTTCTGTAATAGCTGTCTGTACCTGACGGAGAACCCTCAAGCCTTGATATTGCCTTATCTATAAGCTCTTTATTCTTCCTAAAAAGCTTCTCCTCGTCATTAAACCACTTCATTCCTGTATTTACAAAGTCTTCATATGCCTCAACACCAGCGCATACATCCTGTGCAAGTGTTTCCATAACCTCAGTCTTACGAAGCCGCAGTCTTCCAACCTCTTCATTAATACGCTCAACAACCTCAACACCACCTCTGAAGTTATTGGAATTAATCATCTTTTCAAGAAGAAGCTGCGATACATTTATTCTGCTCTCATCCTTTATCTCCTTCGTATCAAGATAGAATTCAACTGCATCTGCGCTTATCGAATACCACACCATATCCTCTCTTATTGTGCTTTCGACAAGCTTCATTCTTGACACCCTTTTCTTATGCTCAACCGGGTCATAATACTTAAACTCAAATGGTCTGCCATCATTTTTTATCTTATCAAATACATAGTCTGCCACTTCTACATACTCTTCATCAGACAGCACCAGACCAAAGTCCCTTTTTACAAGCATTTTAAAGAAATCGAGGTATTCCTTATAAGTAACGTCCTTTTCCCTGAAGTTATTTTCTTCAATAAAAAAACGCAGAACTGCCATAAGAATATACCCCATATCGAGCGCACTATACTTTCCGTCCTTATACTGTTCAAAGGATACGTCCATAAGCCTGAAAAATGGATAATACTTTTTCAGATTAATCATTCTCTCCCTATGGTCTGTGATTATCTCTCCTATCATACTATCTGCCATAATATTCCTCATTCTTAAGTAACTGTTTTATGTATTGTTGTGCTTTACATATTATACAAATGCATTATACCAAAAATGTATATTTTTTAATATACTGCTTCATAAATATGTACCATATATCTTATATCAATTCTGCTTTTATAATTTTATATTTTTCTGACTGTCATCTGACGGCATATTTCCTGTATACGCTGGCAAATCTGCTTTGGTAATTTTAGATTTTCCTATGCGACATCTGACAGCACATTTATCGTGTGCCCTGACAAAACCTGCCTTTACAATCTTATACTTTCCTGTCCGCTATATGTCTGCTTACAATTCGACTCTGCCGTCCAATGCCCTCAAGAGCGTAACTTCATCTATATACTCAAGGTCACCGCCTACAGGAACGCCGCTTGCTATTCTTGTAACCTTAATTCCTGCCTGCTTTATCATCTTGCTTATATACATAGCTGTTGTTTCACCTTCAAGATTGGAATTAGTCGCTATAATAACCTCATCTACATCCTTCTGGAGTCTTTTCATAAGCTCTGCAAGCTTAATATCCGATGGACCTATTCCAAGCATAGGGCTTATCGCACCGTGGAGTACATGATATACACCTTCATACTTGCCTGTTTTTTCATAAGCCGCCATATCCCTTGTATGTTCAACAACCATAATCTGCTTATGATTTCTGGCAGGATTTTTACATATCGGACACAGCTCATCATCTGTGAGTGTAAAACATTCCTTACAGTAGTGGACATTTTCCTTGGCACTTATCATGGCATCGGCTATTGACTGTACCTCTTCCTTAGGCATATTTATAATGTGAAATGCCAGGCGCTGGGCGCTTTTAGCCCCAACCCCTGGTAATCTTGACAACTGTTCTATTAACTTATTAATATGACCGCTGTATATGTCCATTAGAAAAGGCCTCCGCCAAGTCCTGAAAGACCGCCTGTTATCTTAGACATAGATGCCTGTGACTCCTCCTCGCACTTACGAAGAGCTTCGTTAGTTGCTGCAACTATTAAGTCTTCTAACATTTCTACATCATCCGGGTCAACTGCTTCAGGGTCAATCTTAACCTTTGTAACTTCTCTCTTACCTGTAACAGTAACTTCAACAACTCCACCACCTGCTGTTGCTGTGAATTCCTTTGACTCAAGGGCAGCCTGCTGCTCCTCCATCTGTCTTTGCATTCTCTGTGCCTGCTTCATAAGATTATTCATATTGCCAGGCATACCTCCTGGAAATCCACCTCTTTTAGCCATTATATAAATTCCTCCTTATCATCTACTTCTATATTCATCCCAACAAGCTCATCAAGTGCTACATACCGCTTGTTAAAATCTTCTTCCTCGTCCATCTTGGTTACTACAATTCTTACCGATATTCCGGTTCTTTCTTCTATATGCTCCTCTAACATAGTTACTGTTTCTTCCCTGCTTATAGCATTGTAGCCACTAAGTGATTTTATCATAATCTCAAGACTATTTCCATCCTCAGTTACAGTAACGTATGCCTGCTTTAAGAAGTTCATAAGCAGCGCATCATCTATTGATGATATTATATTATTCCACTGCGATGCTATCTGTCTTATGTCGTCAGTAACTGCATCGTAATTACGCTTAATTACCGGCTTTGTGTCACCGGTTTCTGCTTCACTGCCTGACATGCCAGCACCGTTTGCTCCTGCAAATGTTCCCTGTCCCATGGCATTAAGCATACCCGCAGGAATAAGTTCACCTGACTTAAGCTTTTCTATAACCTGCATAGCATCACCAAGCTGTGTTTCAAGCGTATTGATACGACCTGTCAGCTCAGTCATATCTGCCGGCTTTTCCATAGACGGACGCATCAGCTTTATAAATGTAACCTCAGCCTTAACTCTCTTCTGCGTTGATGTTTTCATGTCATTGGAAAGCTCTGATAACACTCTTATATGCCTCATAAGTGTATCAACATCTGCCTCTTTGGCATCCTCCATCATATCCGCAATATTATCTTTTGATACTTCGATTACATCTTCTATCTTGTCAGTATCCCTTGTCGTCTTTATCAGTAAAAGATTTCTCAGATACCATATAAAATCTGTAACAAACTGTGATAAATCACGTCCCTGCATGATAATGTCTTCCATAAGGTTCATGCAGCGTGCTACATCATTTTCTCTTATTGTCTTATACATATTGCTGAATATAGCTATGTCTACAGCACCAAGCACATCAAGCACATCATCATACTTAAGCTCTTCTCCTAAGTGAAATGCTATGCACTGGTCAAGAAGGCTTAACGCATCTCGCATAGAGCCGTCTGCTGCCTTGGCTACATATCTTATTGCCTTATCCTCAACAACTATATTCTCCGCTTTCATCAGTTCTGAAAGTCTGTCTGCTATCGTTTCTATCGATATTCTGTGGAAGTCATATCTCTGACACCTTGACATAATAGTTACTGGTATCTTTGCAACTTCAGTAGTCGCCAATATAAATATTACATATGAAGGTGGTTCTTCAAGTGTCTTAAGAAGTGCATTAAACGCTCCTGTCGAAAGCATATGAACTTCATCGATTATATATACTTTGTACTTTCCTTCTGTTGGAGAATACTGTACTTCGTCCCTGATTTCTCTTATATTATCAACACCATTATTCGATGCTGCATCTATCTCTATAACATTCATCGAAGTGCCTGCCGCTATCGCCTTACATGTAGGACATTCGCCGCAAGGACTTCCATTTACCGGATGTTCACAGTTGACTGCCTTTGCAAATATTTTTGCCACACTTGTCTTACCAGTACCTCTGGTTCCGCAAAACAGGTACGCATGTCCTATTCTGTCGGCATTAATCTGATTTTTTAAAGTTGTAACTATGTGGCCCTGACCCTTGACATCTTCAAAGTTGTCTGGTCGCCACTTTCTATATAATGCCTGATATGACATATGTGGGGGCTTCCTTTCTGTCATGCTATTCTCATCAACTTTCACATCCGCTATATTTCATCTAACTCGTAACGATGACACTCAAAAATCTTCGATTTTTTCGTTGTCGCGGTGCTCCTCGTATACCCTGACATAAAGCCTTTTTCCTGCCAGCAGGAAACGTCTTTCTGTCATGCTATTCTCATCGACTTTCACATCCGCTATATTTCATCTAACTCGTAACGATGACACTCAAAAATCTT